>Ga0208958_1003208_pt1 | contig 12967 bp, 11 predicted proteins | sample RifOxyB1_FD_184032 | JGI IMG/M metagenome (GOLD analysis project Ga0208958, IMG submission 184032) | Soil microbial communities from Rifle, Colorado - Rifle Oxygen_injection B1 (SPAdes) | ecosystem: Environmental > Terrestrial > Deep subsurface > Rock core/Sediment | place: Rifle, Colorado... | reverse complement strand
GCCAAAGATTCGTCGACGCTGTTATCAACTATTTCTCGCAAACACTCATGAAGACCTCTCGTGTCCGTACTCCCAATATACATCCCCGGTCGCTTCCGGACGGGTTCCAATCCCTCCAAAACTTGAATCTGCTCCGCCGTGTATTCCTGCTTCATCGCCCTTCATCTTAGCCTACCCACCCTCGTTTTACAAGGGCTCTAACCAATATTTACAACGAAATTCGTCATCTGAAGTGCCACATTGCCATTTCTCTCTAAATTATTTAGGGTTGCCTGTGCTTCCTCAAAAAAGTGTGGTTCTGCCTTCCCTGACTTTAATAACTCCCTCCCCCCAATCATCAAATTGGTCAAAAACCCTATCGCCTCGTTTCTATCTTTTACAGTTGCAACCGCAAGCATTTTCTCCCCCCCACTTTTATCAATGAAATCGCTAGCCATCTTAATTATCTCACTTGTTGCTTTCACCTCTCCTCCAGTTTGAATGACAAAACACCTTGATTTGATTGTGGGCAGTACCCCCTCCTCATTTTCCGTCGTCAAAATAAAGCTTAGGCTTTCCTGCGGCTCCTCCAAAGCCTTCAAAAACGCATTTTGTGCTTCAATCGAAACATGATCAAAATCATGAATCACATACACTGTGGGCTCTGTTACTTTTAATTTTAAATACTTCCGAAGCTCTCTCACTTCACCAATCCCTTCAACCTTATAATCAATTCTTCTTCCCCCAATCGCTTTAACCCGCGTGCCTACTTCCTCCCGCACCTTCTCCTTATCTTTCCCCACCACCAAAAACGCATGCATTTTATGGTGCCACTTCTTTCCACGCCACAGTGACCCCCACCAAATCTTTGGGATAAAGAAGCATGTTTTCCTCACCAAACTCAAACGTTTCCGCGGGTGTATCATCATTGTTGGCTCCCAAATTCCTCCCCAAGGTTATCGAGTTCGCCACCACACTGCCCCTTACCCCCAAAGGATTACTACCGGTTCCTGAATTAAATGCTCCATCGGCATAAAAAATCCCCTCCAGAGCGTAAGTTGTCGAAGCCCTCCCGAGAACACTATCGTTACATATACAATTCGAGTCCGTTGGACACAATGGATTTCGGCAGAAAGCACCCCTGTTACTCAGGACACATGCCAAGCCAGGACCGCAGTTTGTACTGAGACTACAAGCCTGTCCACACAAAGTCGAAGCTGTGGAGCAAGTGACGTTTGGTCCACCCACGGCCTCACTCCAGGTTCCGTCAATGATGGAGTGCATCCACCAGGAATACGTTGCTCCGGGCGTACCTGCCATAGAGTAGCTTGTTGTTGGTGCATTAACTAAAGGACAGATATCAGTTTTCGTACAGCCTTGCCACCCAAGGGCTGTATTATAAATGCGCATTGGATAGTATGACGCACCAGCCACCGGGTTCCAGCTGAACGATACAGTCCCATTAGAACATGAGGCTGTAAGGTTAGTCGGTACTCCAGAGGGTGGGATGGGTGTTGGAAGTGTTGAACCCCCTCCACCGTAGGCAATATTTGTCACGTTATTTGCTACAGAAATATTTTGACCAGCAACTGCCATAAAGTAATCATTTTTCACATCATTCAGTCGCACATTGGCATTTATTGTGAGATCATTGGAAACAAATAAAATAATCTTTCTTCCTCCATTGATCATCAAATTTGGCTGCAAAGTGTAGTTGCCAGTAACCCTAAACCATTCGTAATCACCCGTTTTTACGCCCCCACTATGTAGACGCGAAACATCATTCCAGGTGACATCTTCAGGGACAAGTTCCGTGAATTTCTCATAATTATATTGAGTATCATTATAAATCGTATTTGCTGACCATCTCTTGCTCGAAACCGTTCTGCTTCCCACATTGATGCTCCCATTGTAAACTGCCACGCCGGGGTACCCCGCTGTGTTGCCCAAAATTAATTGGTATCCACCAGGCACAAATGACCTCATCGAGCCTGCACCCGAAACTGCATCCCCGCCGGTAACCTGCCACCACGGATCCGGTATTGGTTCGATCACATTTATATTTGTTGATTTATCCGGACAAAAATTCGAATTACCTGGACCAGTATTCGAATATCCTCTTATCACAATGTGTTGTATGCCTGGTCGTACACCAAAAACCGGAAGCGTGATCTGAACTTCGCCTGTTGTTGGATTATTAATGTTAGTACCATAACTGTCCAGGTGACTGTCCCGCCAGCCAAACTCAACAAATCGACTGCTTAGAGGAACAGGTAAAGGATCAGAAACTACACTTGCCCGAACGTATGTGACTCGTGGCGGTGTATATTTGATTGTTACATTTGCATTTAATCTTTCACCAACATAAACGGTCCGATTAGATGGGGAGTATGTGACGGTCATTTCCGTGCATATAGATGAACCCCCACCACCACCACATGTGGTTGGGTTCCAAATGCATGCGCCTGTAGGATCCGTTTGACACTCTCCAGGATGCCCGCACTGGCAACTATCACACGCCCCCCAACCTGGTGGCGCCGTTGGCCCCGGTGTCGACGTCGGCGGAGGCGTCGCACTCAAATAGCACGACCCCGACCCCTCTTCAACACAAATACAATTATCAATCCCCTCGCACGCCTTGGCAGTTGTACACGGAGACATCCCGGTGCATGCATTACAGGTCCACCTTGTTCCCCCACTACACGACCAAACACAAGTACAATTTAATTGTCCCTCTAAGCACGAATCTCCATTGGGGAGAGTACAAGCTCTTACTTCTTGTGTCCGACACTTTGGTGTCGTGCCGATGCACGTTTGAGCGGCTACCTCTTGGGGTTTAGCAAACCCCAAAAACAAAGTGGCCAAAAACAAAACGCTGGCGAGATAAACTACCTTTTTCATTTCACTTTAGTAACTTCAAAAACCTCAAAATGCTCAATATCACGGCTACTGGGAATTATTGGTCGAATGATTCTCCAAAATTCCTCATCAAACCATTTGGCCATTGCCCCCCCATCTTTTGATATCAAAAATTCTCCTGGTGCGATCCAAACATTTATTATTCCATCTGGTGAGACATTGAATTTACTGGCAATTACCATTCGTCCTTCGGTGTCATTTTGGATAAAAGAAGGATCATCAATACTTGGCACAATTTCAATAATCAGATTTTTTGCCGTCGTCCCCTGCATCACTTCTCCAGAAATGTTCACACCGTCTTGATTCCATAATCCCATCCCTCCCAGTGAACTCGCAAGCCGCTCCTTATCCTTAAACTCAATTCTAAGCGTGTCAACTCTCGACGTTAAATCTATCTCCCTCTCTTTCGATTGATTCCACAATCCATAGCCACCAACAACCCCCACAATCAAACCAACCACAACCAAAATACCCACAAACACTCTCCACATCATCCTAATCTTTATCCTACACAACTTCCCAACACAAATCTAGTTTTCTTTTCAGACAGCAGCACAGTGATAATGGAGTATCTTTAAAATTCACTAGCTTTTACTATCCCCCGGACAATAAATATACATTACAATTGGTGAATATAACAATATGAATAAAAATTCCTTTATAGGCATCGATGCTAATGAGGCAAATCTAGTATCACATCGGCTAGGATCAAACGAATTTGCATATGGGCTTTTAAAAACAATTGAAAAGCTTGATGCTTCACATTCATATCAAACCTATCTCTCCACTCCACTTTTGGGTGATATGCCTAAAAAACGTCCAGGTTGGAACTACCGAATTATTCCTCCTCCCACATTTTGGACTCAATGGCGCCTTCCTTTAGATCTTTACGTCAAATTTCCGCGACCTAAGGTGTTTCTTAGCCTAAGTCATTACGTTCCTCGTTTTTCACCGATACCAAGAATCGTGACAATAACTGATTTGGGGTATTTAAAGTTTCCTGAACAGTTACGCAAAAAAGACTTGCTACAACTAAAGCTCTGGACTGCTTATTCCTTAAAAGTAGCAGATCACATAATTGCCATATCTGAGTTTACTAAGCAAGATATTTTGGACAATTATCAGATAGATAAGTCAAAAATATCCGTAATATATCCAGGATACGATAGAAATGTTTTTAACGTATCTCACAAAAAAAAGAACGCTAAACATGTTTTAAGAAAATATAACATCGATACTCCCTACCTTTTGTTTTTAGGTGCTTTAAAACCAAGCAAAAATTTAGAAAGGTTGATAGAAGCATTTAATCAATTTAGAAAAGACAATATGAAGTTAGTAATTGCTGGCAAAAAAGGCTGGTTATATGAATCAATTTTTGAGATTGTTAAAAAGTTAAGTTTAGAAAATAAGGTGATTTTTACAGATTTTGTGTCAGACGAAGACAAGCCACTGCTAATGTCACAGGCAGAAGCATTTTTACTACCATCATTATACGAAGGTTTTGGCATCCCTGTCGTTGAAAGTATGGCTTGTGGTGTGCCTGTATTAGTTTCAAACCAGGGCAGTTTACCAGAAGTAGTAGGCAATGCAGGAGTTATTATTAATCCTTATGAAGTGCAATCTATTGCAAACGGAATCAAAAAAACAATTAAAGGAAGAGAGAAATTAATTCAAAATGGGCTCAAAAGGGTAAGTTTATTCAATTGGGATATAAGTGCTAAAAAAACTATTGCCCTACTTGAACAATACTTATAGATTCAAAACTTCTCTGTATACATCCAGAGTTTCTCGTGCGCATTTTTCCCACGAAAATCTTTGTAAATTTTTATAGCCTTTGGTGATTAAAGTATTTTTAACTTTAGATTCTTCAATATCAGATAATTTGGAGGCAATGTCTCTGCTGCTGTACGGATCCGCAAAAAGTGCAGCATCACCAGCTATTTCCTCAAGCGCTGGAGTTTTTGCACATACAACTGGACACCCACAAGACATAGCTTCAAGTACCGGCAAACCAAATCCCTCATACAATGAGGGCTGACAATATACCGAGGCACAGTTATATAATCCCACCAATTCTTCATCTTTTACAAACCCCAAACGCTTAATATCGGGGTCGGATTTATATTTATGTAGAAACTCAGTCCACATTTTCATTTCTGGATGTTTTTTATCAAATTCTTCAACAACAGCTTGTTTGCCAACTATTACTAAAGTTGAATCAATCAGCTTACAGGCTCCGGCTAATTTAATTAAATTCTTGTTATAATTCACATCTCCAACATATAGTACAAATTTGTTAGGTAAATTATATTTTTTTCTTAACAGGCTGTATCTTTTTGGGTTTGGAATTTTTTTAAACTTGCTATCAGTTCCTAAATAGATAGGGTATATTTTCTCTTTTGGATATCCTAAATATTTAACGATATTCTTTTTGGAAGCTTTAGTATCTGTAATGACTGCATCAATTCTTTTCAGTAAAAACTTTTGGATTTGAAATCTTATTCTGCCCTTGACGCCTGGTGGGTAGTACTTGGGATACAAGAGTGGAATAACATCATGAATAGTTACAACCAATTTTGTTGGCTTGAACAAAGGGAGAGAGAGAAAAAATAAATCAAAGTAGGGGTAGTGAATTAAATCGTAGGCGGATTGTTTCTTTCCCGTATTTAAGCTCACTTTTTTAAATGACCAATTTGTTTTTTTAAGTATTTTTTCTAATTCAAGCGCTAGGTTGCGTGTATAGAAGCCAATACCTCTTATTTTATGTCCACTCTCTAATGGGCTCATGTCAAAAGCAATTCTCATATTTAAGAATATTAATCAGATTTAGTTTTTTTCAATTTATTTTTAAATAGTGCATGATATACATCAATCCTATCAAACCCTTTCTCAGAAAGTAATCTTAGTGCACGTCTTCTGACTATTCTCAATAAATCTTTTGTGGGAACAATACCTGATGCCTGAAAAGCGATATTCACATCTGTTAGAGAAATATCGGACAAATTTGAGGGATCAATTAAAAAGTTATCTAAATCGTCGAAGTTAACATCTAGATTATAGTTCAACACCCAATCATTTATGCAATTATTGAATGTCTTAAGTATTTCTTTTTTTTGTTTTACTGATGCTTTATCTATCATTTTGGAAAGGGGCACACCTTCCATGTAGTCGTATAAATATATGATGCTCTCATTAGAAGCATCAAGTTTGGAGAAGTGGATGTTTTGCAAATATTTAGACCTTGACATTCTAGATAAATAGCCTTTATGACGAATGTGCTCCGCCATACCAATCCACACATCGGGCAGCATTTTTAAACAAAACTTGTGCCTAGAATTTTCCAATAGAAAGATGATAGCATCATCTTCTCTTCGCGGACTTTTAAGTAAATCAAATTTTATGCCTAAATTAAGAAAATGTAACTTAGCATCGCATATTTGTTTATCGTTCATAGAAAATGTCCCGTTTTCGATATCCTGATTTACCACACTTCTGTAATTTAACTTTAACGTTTCAATCGAAGACTCGATCAAACCAATTGCGTTTTGTCTTATTTCAGTTTCTTTCATTTGTTATTTCCTCACTCTTAACTTGATCGTATAATTCTTGCAGTTCAATTTTTATTAAATCTACATCGTGTTTGCTAAGCATAATCTCTTTACTATGCTGCGAAATTATTTGGTTTGATTTCACAAGTGTATCGTGGTGATTGTCTTGGATTGCATTCTTAATATCATTCTGGTGAGATTTGATATCATGACGAAATGTTCTTTCTGAAAAAGGTTCTTGCCAATTAATAACATTGGGATGCCACGGAATCCTCCAGAAGCTTAATAGTTTGGCAAATGCCTGTTCAGGCTGTTCCGTTAAAGTTTCATACGTTATACATCGCGTATTATCTGGGGATAATTTTTTTGTTTTTGTGTAACTAGCAACGACACCTTCTTTATATGCCTTTATCGCATCTTCTAAGTTCGAATTCATAAATTTCTTCAAAATAATAGAGTTTATTGTCTGCACCGGGTCTCTGAATAAAAATACCGGCTTTATCAATGGTATTATTGCAAGATCTGGAAACGGATAATAAATGTTTTTGTCATATGTATTTTTAACAAACAAAAAGTCGTTTTCGTGTTTCCAAGATAGTACTTCCTGCCAAGAATTAGAAATTTCTTCAGTCTTCAATGTCGGAGATTTTTTAATTGTTCCACTGATACAAGTTATGTTAGGGTGTTGGGATAAACAATGAAGAACTAAGGTGCTCCCACTGCGCATAGTAGAAAATAAAGTTCTTACTTGCTTTTTCATTTTAATTTAAATCTCCTATTTTAAAGGACACAGGTAAATTCTTAATAGCTGATTGATATAGGCCACTTTCAATTTTTATCGGAATCTCGTGATATTCTAAATCTGAGCGTGGAACAATTTTAGCACCATTTAGTCGGTCAATAAAATCTGAAATCGCCTCTTTAAGACAGGTATCAGCAGCTCTTTCAGTCCCCGTTTCGAACTCTTTTATAGAAATTCTTTCTACGTTGCGTTTTTTGCCGTTTCTTTTTATTGTGATCAAACCATAATTATCCCCTCCATATTCATAAAGTGAATCGTGTGTACCGGTCTTATCTTGATATAATTCAAAATCAATTTCCTGAAAAGGACCTTGGGTCCAGGTATAAGATTCCTGTCGGATTGTTCCAGGTGTTCGATCCCAAATATGACCTTCAGGTTGAGAAAAATCTTTCTGACATAATCCATTATTAGTCACTTGGATATTTACAAGTGAAACTTTTGTATAGTTTTTGAAGTAAGAGTAAACTCCATTTACACTGCTTTCTCCTAGTCCGCCAATACTTAAATCTTCTAAGTTTTCGGAAAAAATACCTGCATTTTTTATACCAGAGTATACATCTTCCGGAAAGCTCATTTGCCCAAAGACTTCGATTCTATTTACACCTAACTCAGCTGATATCTTAGATATTGTAAAATCCATAATATCAATTGGATGGTATCCGGTATGGGAAAGCACTCCATAACCATATTTATAAGGGTGATTTTCTTTTGTGAGCAACTGTTTAGGTCCCATCCAATCTCCTTTATTCTTAGCTCCTCGCAAAAGTGATACTGGAACTCCATAACGATCAAATACTTCTTCAATCCTATCTTTAACAAACAAAAAAGCCTTATTCCATCTCCTTTGTGACACTATACTGACGAACGAACCGCTTTCTTTAACAGCCTTTTTTAAGTAATCATAATCTTTAAGTATCTGCTGAGCTCCACCAATATCGTGTGATATTCCGTTATAAGATGTTAATGGCTTTTCTACTAAACAAGGAATTCCTTTTCGCACGGCCCATTTTAAATAAGGCATGTGTGCAATTGCTTCGGTGGTAATGATTACCCCATTAATACTTACTTGTTCAAACAACCTGTTTAGATTGCTCTCATCTTTTTCATTCATCTTATCGCCACCACTAAATGGAGTTATTGGTAATATCTCTACGTTTTGTATGCCTAACTTTTGTAGTTGCTGGTAGGCATAGTCTACGCGTGAGGGGATCTCTGTTCCAGCTATCAATATCGGGGACAAAGGATGCTTATGTAATAACTCAAGGTAGTTGTCTAGAAATTGTCTGCTGCCTAATCCACATACCAAGATTCGCGGTTTTTTGCCCAGTTCTTCTGGGTTTCGTATTTGATCAGTTTGCAAAATTATCATAAAAGCGTACTAAAAAAAGCGGAAGCCTTATACAACGAGAGAGAAGGCCTAATTTGAATCCTTGCTTTCTTGTACACGATCCAGCCATTCGGCTACCAATATAGAAATCATTGGGTCTTTATCATCCAACAAATGACCTGCTCGATCAAATACTATGTAAGTGGCATGGGGATAGTTATCCAATATATTCCATGCGTCTTGATAGCCTCCCATACTGTCTTGCCTGCCGGTAATTATCAACGTCGGCTTCAAGAAAGGTTCGGAAAGAGAATCAACATCAAAAGAAAATGCATATTTCTCAGGATCTTTTATAATCTTTCCCAAAAACTTAGAGTTCTTAACTCCGCCCTTATCTTGTCCGGCCATAGCTTTGATACGATCTAGCGTATTCCTGCTTTGAATAGGAACCATCCACAACATTTTGGCTTCGGGAAACGCTAATTTTGCAGCTTCTACTGGATTCTCAACAAGAATTGTATGAGGTGGAAGTATCCGTTTTGAGTCTTTTGCCTTAATTATCGGAACAGGCATGAAAAGTCCGTCAATAAGATTTGCACGATGGCATACTACTCCACGAGCATGGTAAGCTCCTAAAGAGTGACCTACTAATACGAACCGCTTTCCTTCAGTGATTTTATCAATACATTCAATAATAATATCTAACATCTTATCTTGGTTGGTAATCCAGTCTTCACCTGGGGTTTGGCCATGACCAGGTGGATCAATATATATTCTTTGGAATCCTGGATGTTGCTGAAAGATTGGCTCCCACCAGCTTGCTGATAAAGAAGCACTATTCCCCCAACCTGGAAGGATAATCATTGGCTGACCCTTGCCATAAACTTCGTAGTAGATTGTGATGTTTTTTAGTGAGCAATCCATTTGTTTCTATTTATGCATAAATCACGCATATTATAAATCTATGGGCTACTTGCAGTAAAGTTTTTGCTAACTTAAAATAATAATCGCTGATTTATGGCAAGCCAAATTACTCATATTGTTTATGGCAATGAGGTTAAAAAGGGGTTTTTAAGTAGTAGAAATATCGACACAAAAAAATATTTTATTGGGAACGCTTTCCCTAATATCAGATATTTACGTGTTATTTCACAAGAAGAAACTCACGCTTGGGATCCCGTTGTTGATAAATTGCAATCATATAAAAATGACTTTGAACTAGGAATGTATGTTCACGCCCTGGTTGATTGGTAAAGAGAGAAAACTTTAACCAGACTTGGTGTGTATAAAATTCTTGAAAAATCCCCAATCACCTCAACCGCTTTGAAATTTCTAGAGGACGAAATTACCTACCCACTGTACTGAAATTGGAACGAAGTGATAGGTTATTTCAATACTGTTCTTGAAGAAGAAACAAAATTAGTTACAAACGATGCTGTCTTAAAATGGCACAAACTACTTAAACTTTATTTTTCCAGAAAAAAGGATGTCAAAGATTTGATAAAATTAATCGGATTCAAAGGTGAGTTGGCAAACGCAATAGTCAAGGTAATGAACAAATTAAGAAAGGATAAGAGAGTAATTTCAAAAATCGAGAAAGTATCCACAGAATTGTTTAGATGGAGCCACTTCTATCAAACATTTTGGAAAGGATCCACTTTGGAGCTTGGTGATCGTTTAACGTATTTCGCGCCTTTCCAATAACCTGAAAAACCTACGCGTGCCACAAAATCCATTCCTCTCCTAACCTGCTGTTTGAGCACATCGCCAAGCGTCGCTGATGGCGAAGACTGTTGGATATTTACCTCCGCATTGGCACAACCTGAAGAACTACATCCGTACGCATAATAAACATTGTTTGCATTGGAAGGAGGTCTAAATCCTTGACCCAAAGCCATGGTGCTGAAAACAAACGAATAGGCAGTCGCCGGTCCATCAAAGATCACGTTTTCAATCATTTTTGCATTACTGAGACCATCCCTGAGTCCACGTGTTTTACTAATAATCACAAGCTCTCCATCAGCTCTAAAAAAGCCAATTACGGCAACCTGATAATCTCCGCCAGGGGTATACTCCAAGTACTCCTGATCTGATGAACTTCGCATCTGCTCCAATATCAATCGAAACTCGTCCGCAGCTACCACATATTGTGTAACTCTTTCCACTCTTCCAGTTATCCTCTCTCTTACTCTCACTTCTCCACCCGCTGTTGATGGTGCACCTAAACTAATTTCTGAACCAACAGGCAACCCAACCGCCGCATAAGCCTCGTCGATTATTGCTCTCCAAGCCGCGTCGTTGCGATATTCGGGTGAGCTAATCCCATTGGCATTGATCAAAGCAAGCACAGCTTGACTGTAATTCACTGTATATTCACCGCCAGACGTCGCCAACCTTGCTTCTGCTGGAAAATTGGCTTCGCTCAAAACAATGGCCTCAGCGCTTTGTGCCCCCGCCCCTTCATACCCTGCCAAAACAAAAGCATTTGGCGTCGCCATTTGTTGAGGTGGTTCAGGCGTTGGCGTTGCAGGCGCCCCCCCGCCCAATTCCTGCTGCACTGGTGACCTATAAAAACTCGGCATCGAAAGTTCCCCTGTGATCGGCTGTGTGATAGCCCTCCCGCCAGCGTCAAATCCGGTAACCTTTTCCCACACTCCCCTCTCTCCATACCAATAGATAAGTCCAAACCCATCAGGGCCGTAACTTACTCCCAAAGAATCACCCGCCGGCACTTCGGCTTCGGCAAACGTTGGCCCACCTTTGGCCATCTCACGAATAAAGTACACCGGCCCTTCAATATGGGCTCCATTCTCACCCTCAGTTACTCTTCCGCGAACCATTGTCAAGTCCACATCACCATTCTCAGTTGGCTGGGTTACATAAACCGTTTCCAGTCCTTCACCAGCCCTTGTCACAGAGTAGTTAAAGAGACCAATTGCTATTTGGACAAACGCGGGATCTTCGACTGCCTGGTTAAAAACGTCTGGATCAGATAAATCAGCGTTTGGCAAGACAAAGAGATACCCCTGAAGCTCAACGGGTCTATTCCCCTGTTCCTGTGGCTCCGGTAGCTCATTATCATCATTGGCAACTCCACTTTCCCGCACTTGTTGTTTACCTAATTTACTTCCACCACGTCCACCCTCAACATCAGGTCTTGAAGAATTATTTTTTACAATCTGATTTAATTGTGCTTCGGGAAGTACAGAGCGGTTGCCCCTAGGAGCACCATCGACAATACCGTAAAACGGATCCAGCGAATTATAAGTGCGCGGGGGTCTTTGTGGCCGATCAGGAAGCGTTTTTTCACCTTTCCTTGCTTGTCTTGTTGGAAGAACTGAAATGTCTATTTCGTCAACACGAACTGAAGCAAGACATTGTTCACCAGGCACCAGCGATGCCGCCTTTGCCGCTCTCATTGCCTCTCTGGCAACTTCATCCGCTGTTTCATATCCTGTGGCCTCAGCTCTAGATGTCGTTGCTCCGCTCAGACCAATGGCTACCGCAGTGGCAGCCTGGATAGCTCTTTCAATGTTTCTTTCAGGACTCATATTATGTCAATCCTATAATAACATACTATATGTGTTTGTCAAGCACAAAAAAATCCCGACTTAGTCGGGACAAACCACATCCTCTAATATTAGAGGCATATCTTAAAAAAATTTTTAGATATATCCTCACTTGAATTTCTACCCAAAACTTAACACAATACTACTATGAAATCAACCGCCCACATTCTTCTGTAATCCTGCTTACAAGCTTTGCCCATCTTCCTTTACCTATAGTCACTCTTGTCAGTTCCCCGCTCATTTTAGGGGCACCAGAATGCTATAACATTCATGAGGTTAAAAATGGCAATTTAACATCAGTTGTGAATAGCCAGTAGAGGAGATCAATATGCCACCTGGGAAACTAGAGCCGTTCGGTCGAAATGTGCACCAGGCTTTCACCTGATTTGTGTTCCCATAGTATCATTATAAACTCATAGGTCCCCACTACACCAAAAAAATGTTGTTGGAAAAAAATCTTTGTTTGCGAAGCATTAAGCTTGCTTCATTTGCGGGGTCAAAACCTCTCCTCCACTCTTTGGAGGATTCACAAAAGGAATATTTCCTTCTTCTCCTCACTTTACTTATTGTCACTCTAGCTCAACTAACAACTAAAGCCAATGGCTCACATCACATCCGCTGACTAAATATTAATTCGAACTCCAACTTTCGTAAGCAAAAACCTTAACACTAACAACGGGTGTTTATGAATATGGCTTACTGCTTGTCTTATGCTTACTCCCTCAATTTCTTTTTTTATGACCTTTTTCGAGTTTTTTTGTAGGTCCAACAGCCAATCAGAGATTGATGGATGGCGCAGTTCAGGCAACTTGTTAAGTCCAAA
>Ga0208958_1003204_pt1 | contig 12981 bp, 8 predicted proteins | sample RifOxyB1_FD_184032 | JGI IMG/M metagenome (GOLD analysis project Ga0208958, IMG submission 184032) | Soil microbial communities from Rifle, Colorado - Rifle Oxygen_injection B1 (SPAdes) | ecosystem: Environmental > Terrestrial > Deep subsurface > Rock core/Sediment | place: Rifle, Colorado... | reverse complement strand
TTTTTTAGTAACTTAAGATTTTTCTTATGCAACAACCTAAATTTGTATAAATAAACTGTAATAATTCAGCAACGTTATATAAGTATCATCCCCACTCTTCTAGTCCAGTTGAGGATTGTTTTATTGTTGCAATCATGTTTAAATTTTTGCATGAAAATTTTGATTTTCCTAACATTAATCTCTTGCACATTTCCACTTATGGCAAAAAATAACCACTCAATCATCACTTTAAGCTTAAATCTTCACGGCTACCATCCAATGGGTGAAAAAGAGAGATATTTACAAGACCGGGCCGGAAATCTGACCCTGACTTCATCTTCTATTCACTATTTTAAGCCACTTGAAATAATTCGAGGCAACCAAAACAGACTTGATCAATTGGCTTTAAATGTGAACGAACTTTCACCAGATATTATTTTTCTTCAAGAAATTGGAGCAGGAAGCCCCAATAATCGCAACAAAACATGCCAAGATTTTTATAAAAAATTTCCCTACGACTATGCCTTTGAAAACACCAGCTTGAGGCTGGAAAAAAAATTAGATGAGCTTGGAAAAAAGTACACTAGTCTTTTGGCCTGTCGAGGAAATATCGGATGGTTTACAGGCCCTGGACAATTCAACGATCAAAGAATTGTTACTAAAGATGGAAACATAATATTTGATTTCGAAACTAATCCCTACCCTTCTGGCATTTTGATTGAGGGTTCATCGATAATGGTTTCTAATCAATTTAAAGTACTTGATCATAAAATTTACAACGATTCCCATAACTATCTTGGTGAACGCTTTTTTTATCAAATGGCAGCCATATCTGACAAAGACAGTAATTGGTTTTTAGCAATCAACATACATGCCGGACACAAAATGAATCATTTTGAACAGTCTGTTTTAATTAAAAACAATATTCTTACTTATTTAAACGAACATCAGTACCGCGGAACTTTTAAAGGCATACTTATAGCGGGCGATTTTAATGCTAGACTTTTTAGACCCAATTCAAAAGAGGAAATTCAGGGCGACTTTTCAGAAGTCAGCACAGTTTTATTTGAAGTTAAAAAAGAAAATCAATTTGATTTTCTTTTAGATAACGTAGCTGATAACCAAAAATTGCAATTCCTTCAACAAGAATTAATTAAACTTAACGACTCAAGCTACAAACCATGGGCATCTATATTGGATAAAAAAGAATTTGATCGACGGCTTTATGACGCCTTAAATAAATTCAAGCTACTGCAAAAAGCTTATCTGCAAGGTGCTTATAAGGATTATCTAATAATGCAATCAACCCTGGAAACTGCGAGCGAACAGGGCATCTGCCAACCCAATTCGAATTTAGCGGGGGCTTGTATTTTTAACAACAATATTGATTTTATTATGAAAACATCATCATTTACTATTTCTAATGCGTATGTCGTTTTTTCTAAAAATAATTGGACCTCTCTTGACTACATTAGTGATCATCCAGGCATTTTATCTGAGTTGTCTTATTAAAATTTTTCCTTTAAATAGCTTTGATTAGCAAATTTAAGTTTTTACACACTCTATGGCCAATGATTCTCAAAAGGAGTATCTAAGATTTAGTCACCAAACCAAAGAGAATGTAATGAAAATAACTCTTACTATGGTTCTAATGCTTATATCTTCTAGCTTATTTGCTTTCAAGCAATTAGACCTCGCCCCACATCTAAAAGGAACATGTTCACCTGACCAAATGTTTTGTGCTTATTTTTCTCCTCAAGATTTACCTGTTGAGGCAGTAAGGGCCTATCTAAAAACGGCTACTACTAGCATTAGAATTGCTACCTACAATATGAGTATTTTTGACTATGCGGATATTTTAAACCAAAAAGCTGAAGAAGGTGTCAAAATTGAATATATGGTTGATTTCAAATTATCGTTTGAAAACAAAACCTGGCCTCGACTAATCAATCATCCCAACATCACCAAGCATAGGTTACCCGTTCTTCGTGGTGGCAATCCTCAAATGCATAATAAATTAATTATCATAGATAATGAAGTTCTCCTAACCGGATCAGCTAACTATAGTTATATGGGCTTAGTCGCCAACTACGAAAATGTGATGGCGATTTACTACCCCGATGTCATTAAAAAATTTAACGATGAGATAGATGAATTAAAAAGCATTTCCCAAATTGTCTGTAATCTGTTTTCCAATGATCACACATGTACAAGCGATCAAACAAAAGACTACGACCAGGTCATGTATCAATATATTACCCAAGGAACGGTTAATCCAAGTTCCATCAATCCAGCGCTTGGTGAATGTAGTAAATTAATAGATAATTCACGAAAAGAGAGATTGCCAATTTTAAATCCAATACTACAACCGGAAATAAAAAACGTAGAAAACTGTTTTGTTAATGCTGATTTTTCTAAGAAATTAAAAAGACTTATTGATGAAATTTCTCTAGTCGAAAGATATGTAAGCGGTATTATTACTAAAGATCAGCCAAACTATTTAGAGCAAGATAGCCATCAAGAAGGAAAATATAAAGTTTATTTTTCTCCAGAGGACAACCCCGAATCTCAGATTATCAGCACTTTAAATGAAACTCTTGGTAGACCAGTGGAATCCTTTGCTTATGTTTCTGCTAATTTTATAACCAATCACCGAATTGCTCAGACTCTTTCTAATTTACATAAACAAGGTGTTAGGCTAAGAATTTTTTTCGATAAAGGTAGATTTGTTGATCCAATGTTTCAAAGTCAATTAAAAAACCTTCTTCCACTTGGCTTCTTCGGAGAACCAAGTGTCATCGAAGAAACTTTGCTTAAGCTGGGGCTAAAAAATCCCAATCCATCTGGAAGTTTTTTCAATTTAGTCACTATGTTTGAAAATAAACTCACAGGCGCTTGGGGATGTAATCACAACAAAATGGCAATTGTCGGTACCCCTAAAGGCTTAACCCTTATCAATGGATCAGCAAACTGGTCTGGTGGAGCTATGAAAATTAATGATGAAAATCTTTTCATCATTAAAGATATGGCGGCCATTACCATTTACTTAAGAGAATTTATTTCTCAACTCTTTGTTTATCGCTACGGTCAAAACCCCAATTTGAAAGAGTTTAAGGATGAAATTTTTTATTTATCCAAATTTGCCCCCTGTTTAAAAACACTTTTAGGAATTGAAACAAGTTGTATTGTTGAAGGAAAAACTTGGAGCCCAGAAATTAATTCAACTGCCGTGATAACGTATACCGACATTCCTGCTTCCATGCATGATCCGGTTTACTTATATGTAAAGCAATTAGATGAACTTACTAACGGAAAATATCACTCAATGAAAATGTATACCCACGAAAATTTTCAAGGCAAATGGGTAACAACCATTCCGGCCCCCCTCAACTGGGAAATGTTTTTTCACGCCTATATTGATCGACAAGAACGGTCAAGTTATAACTACACTGTACAAGTTGCGCCTCTAGGAGTTCATGTACTCACAGGTAATTATCGTTGGTAATCAAAATATTTATATCAAAATAATTTAATACTCTATCTTTATCATCAGATATTTTTATCCCTAAAAATATTCCTTTCATCTTTTTATTAATTAATTCTACTCATAAATCGATACGGTAATAGGAAACTGTTTTTTTTATCATAGAGGTAAACCTTATGGCCTTTGATTATGACAAAATAAAAAAGAAAGAGGAAGGTGGTAGTCAGTGGACATCCTACAGCGATCTTTTCATGGTCCTCTCCGTGGTTTTCCTACTTCTTTATGTAGTATCTAGCCTTCGCAATGGTACATATGGAATTCAAAAATACGTAGAATTTAAAAATATCCAAAAAGAAAATGAAGATTTAAAACAACAACTGGAAGTCTATAACACGCTTAAGGATGACTACCTTGAGAAAAAAGCTACCGAAAAAGAAATGCAAACTTATTCAGAGTTAATGGATCAATTAAAGTTATTAAAGGATGATGCTAAAGAAGAAAAAGAGCAATTAAGACTACAAGCATTTGAAAATGAGAAAAAAGAAAAAGCTTTAAATAAATATCAGCAAGTTGTTCGTAATATTATTAACTCAAACGTGTTAGCTCAAGAACGCATCAAAGTACGAGATACCAAAATTGTCGAGCGTGACATAGAAATTACAGAGCAAAAACAAGAAATTGCTGAACAGAACCAAGAAATTGAACAACAAAGTCAGGAAATTGAAAAACAAAAAGCCGAAATTGAACGTAAGAAAAGCATCATCGCACAAAAGAAAAAAATCATAGCTGAAAACAAAATAGTATTGGAGAAAAAACAAAAAGAAATTAAATATCTTTCCAAAACTGTACAAGAAAAGAAAACTATCATAGCTCAAAATGATCATGAAATAAGATCCATCAATGATGCTTTAACCCAAAAGCTAAATGAATTAAACTATGCTTATAAAAAGCAAAAAATGACTAAAAATAAATATGAGCAACAACTGGCTTTTGTAAAAAAAGACAGCCAGAAAAAAATTTCAGAACTCAAAGAACATACCCAAAATGTTAAAGAAGAATTGGGTAACACCAACGAACAGTTGAAACTTGCCAGCAACCAACTTAATAAAACCACCCAAAAGTTACAACAACAAAATTTTGAAAATAAAAAGTTAGCAGAAGACATTACTAATCTAGACCATCAATATAAAAAACAGATTGCATCTTTAGATAGTGAATATCAAAGCAAGCTGGCAGGACTTAGACAACAACGAGAGGCGGATATTGCCAATTTTGAAAAAGAAAGACAAATGTCACAGGAACGTTTTGAAAAAATACGTGCTATGGATAAGGCAGGCTTTGCTAAACTTAGATCACAAGACCAAGACGCTTTTAACAAACAGCTTGCCATGGAACAAAAACGTAGAAATCAAGAAAAAGGCGAATATTTCAGTGCTTTAAATGAAGAGAAAGAACGGGCTAACAGTATAAAAAATCAATTTGCCCAAGCGCTTAATAAAGAAAAAGGGCGCTATATGGCCAGTATCAATAATTTGAAAAATGAAAAAAATGCTCTTTCTGAAGACCTAAATAAAGCGCAAAAATTAGTCAGTGCTAGAAAAACTATTATTGGAGCCATTAAGGATAATTTTAATAGGGCAGGACTTCCTGTTGATTTAGATCCTAAAACTGGAGATGTTATTTTATCTTTTCAAGATGAATATTTTGATACAGATCGCGCTGAATTAAAACCCACCATGAAAAATATTTTGCATAAATTTTTTCCAGTTTACTCTAAAAGTTTATTATCAGATCATCAAATTGCTAACATGATTGCATCCATTGAGGTTGTAGGCTTTGCTTCACCTACTTATAAAGGAAAATACATCGACCCTAAAAGTTTAGCCAAGGATGATCAGGCAGCTGTTGATTATAATATGCAGCTAAGCTTTCAACGAGCTAACTCTATATTTAAATATATTTTCGATACAGACAAGATGCAATATCCCTATCAGCAAACTATGCGCCCAATAGTTAAAGTTACAGGACGTAGTTTTTTAGCGGACGGTATTGAAAATAGAAATATTGCTAGCAGCATTACCAATAGGGACTATTGTACAAAATATAACTGTAAAAAATCACAAAAAGTAATTATACGTTTTAATCTAAAAGATTAAAAAGGAGAGCACAATGTTTTCTCAAGAATTTATCTACAAAGCAACCGGAGTACTGGTAGAGTTTGCCTCCACTCTTTTAATTCCATCCATGATTATATTTTTCGTGCTTGGAATTACGGCTAGAATGTTAATTTATTTTACATTCAAAAGAGAAGATTGGTTTTCCCGTGAATTTGCCAAACGGGTTGATCTTTTTATTGAAGGAACACATCATTTAAATACACCTTTTTCATTTTATTTAAGTTGTAAAAAAATTCTGGAAAGAACTTTTTATGAATTATTTAAAAAAAGAACAATTTTAAAAAGAAGAAATCCAGATGTAGTTATGGTATTGATTGATAGAGTGTTTCTTATTCAGCATGGATGTGCCCGACTAGTAAAAGATACTTTGAAACATATTAAGTACTTAAAGTTTGGACCAACTAAACCCCCTATGCTTTCAGTATCTAAAAACGTTTTCGAGAGCAATCCCTGCTTCAATAAGCTATTCGGACTTTTCTCCGCTTCTTTATTAAATGATTTATTGGCCATTTTACCAGGACTGTTTATTATTGGCGGAATCTTTGGAACATTTCTTGGCATCATGCAAGCCCTACCAGAGCTTGGAGGCATGGATTTGACTGACATAGATGGAACCAAAGCAACCATGGATCGATTTCTAATGCAAGTCTCCTTTTCCATGATAACTTCTATTATAGGAATCATTCTTTCAGTAACTATGTCAATTATCAACACTGCGTTTTCACCCGAAAAATTATTTTTACAAACAGTTGAACGTTATGAAAATAACTTGCATGATTTATGGAACAGATGCTCAAATAATGATCTAGTGTTACAAGATTCAAAATTTGATGAAAATAAAGACGCGCTAGAAGCTTTGGCTGAAAACTCAGTTAATGAAGAACTCAACATTTTACCATCGCAAAATAGCTATACCAGCAATGTAGAGATGACCGACCAATACCCCACAAAGCCTAGTACTCCAGAACAAAAAATCACGCCGGCAGCAACTGCGCCTACAGCACCCGCAACACCTGCAGGAGAAAACAAAGAATCAGGACCTTTTGATTGGTTTAAAAAAGCTTCATAGGAGTTTATTGATATTTTATGAAAAAAAGCAGCGCCGCTTTAAAAGTATTTTCTAAATCTGTTGAAGGCAATAACGTCTACGAATGCAGTGATCGTTTTGTTATTGGAAAATCCGGCAGCGCTGATCTCGCATTTGACTTGGATTTTGTAAGCAGAAGACACCTTTATGTATGTAAAGAAAATAATTTAATCCAATTGGTTGATTTAAATTCAGCCAACGGAACATACGTTAATAATAAAAAAATTGATCCCAACGTTCCCTATTCATACAAAAAAGGTGATATAGTTTATCTTGGTAACAAAAAATTAGCACTCAAAATTGAAGATTTAGAAAACAGTGATGAACAAAAGAAAATTAAGGACAAAACAATTACCCACAATTCCCTAGTAAATCCAACACTCAAAAATGTCGCTCATCCATATGAAGATCCTGACTTGGCTTTTTTAAACGATGACAATCCTGAAGTTTTGCATTTTGAAGATAATACTGTAACCCAGTTACAAAAAATTCAAGAGCAAAAAATGAAGCTGATGCAAGCAGAGACTGAAAGAAAAGTCCACGCGGAATATCAGCAAAAAATGCTAGAAGCCAACGAGAAAAGTCTAATTTTTATTAACCAGGCAAAACAAAACGCTCAACGAATTATTTTAGAAGCCAAAAACCACGCTCAAATGATCATTGGGAATGCGAATGATAAGTCCAAAAATATATTTAAGGAAGCCAATCAGAAAATATCTCAGATGAATATGGAAATCCAAAGCTTTGAAAAAGAAACCAAGCTCAAAGCAGATCGAAAGGCAGAAGAAATTATCTTTAAAGCAGAAGAAAAAGCCAACACATTAATGAATAACGCCACCGCTTCTTTGGAAAAATTACATCAGGAAAAAAAATTAGAAGTTCAAAAATCCGAAGACCGCATCAACGAATATAAACAAATAATTAACAAGCTAGAAAATCAAAAAAGAGAAAAGGATGATTTATATAGAAAGATCACCTCTGATATAAATATGGTCAAAGACCAGCTCGAACACTCTGATTTGATACTTGAAAAATATAAAGTTCAGGTAAAAGATTTGGAATCTGAATTAAAAAAACTTGATAATGATAAGGAAATATTAATTCGTGATCAAGAAAAAAGAAAATACGAATTTGATAACTACGTTCGTTTAGAAGAAACCAAACTCAGGGAGGATAATGATAAAATCCGCTCAGAAGTAGAAAAGCTATTTAATGAAAAGCAAACACTTCAAGAGATGGTTGACTCACTTGGGAGTAAAAAGCATACTCTGGATAAAGAAGTTGCCCTTTTACTAGAACTTAAAAACAAAGAAGATATCCACCGAAATGAGAAAAAATCAGAACTAGATAAATTACAAAACTCTATAGAATCACTTACTCAGAAAAAATTTGAATTAATTAAAGAGACAGACAAAAGTCTGGCCCAAGTCAGAGAAGATGCAATTAAAAACCGCAACGAGGCGCTACGACTACTGGAAAATGCTAAAATTAAAGATGAGGAAATCAACAAAAAAGTTATCGAACAAGAAAATCGATTAAAAGCTCTCATTGCAGAAACCAAAAGCAGAGAAGATAAAGACAAAGCGGAACTTAACAACTTAAAGTTACAAATCGAAAAAGCCAGATCTACAGCTTCATCAATCTCTGCAGATATTCTAAATAATGCCAAAAATGAATCAAAGAAAATAAGCGAAAAAATGCTTGAAGAGATACAAAAAAAGCATAAAGATGCCGAGTCTTATTATAACAAGAAAATTGCCGAAGCTGATGGTCTGCTAAATAATGCGAGATTGGAACAACAAAAGATTGAAGAACAGATCAAACAAAAAAAACAAGATGCCAAAAGTGCTGGAGAATCATATCTTAATAACATCAAATCTCAAGTAGATCTTCAAAAAAGCAAGCTTCTAGAAGACGCCACCAGATCAGCTACTGAAATGTTGGAAAATGCAAAAAGCAAGTCAAACAAGTTAATGGAAGAGGTTAATAACGCCTACCAGGAAAAAATGAAAAAAATTGAGATGGACACCGCTGCTAAAATGGCCATTGAGGAAGAAGAATCCCAAAAAAGAATTGAGCAATTCAGGAAGCAAGAAGAAACATTGAAAGCAAAACGTGTGAAAGAAGTTTATCGAAATATCAAAGATGTAATTATTGGACGACTTGATTCAAATATAGGTAAAACTATTTCCGTCGACATCACCAATCTTATTCAAGAAGACTTACAAAATATTATAAAATTAGCTTTCGGTTATCAAATAAATGAAAAAGAATCTATTCGAGGCATTTTATTCAGTGGAAATCTTAGCAAAAAAGTTAAGATGTACTGGTTGAAAGTGGGTTTATCTATTTTTATACCTATTTTGCTTTTAAGTATTCACTTAATGGCTCCAAAATTTTTCCCGGCCATTGGAAATAATATTGTAGCGCTTCTGACTACCGAGGAATCAGCTAGCGATATTTTCATAAAACAAATGGAGAAAGCAAGAAAAAATAAACCTAAGTACTTGCCACCCTTAAGTACCTATTACAAGCCTACCTATACCGACAATATATTATTTACTGAAAGCTTTATTGATACTGTTACCAGTCCGATTTTTCAAAAAGAATGGGTAGTTCAATTGAATAAGTTTATAGTTAATGATTTAAAGCTTAGTGAGAATGCCATTGTTATGTTTATCTCAAAAGAAACCCGCTTGATTTATGAACTATTTGAACTTAGAACCAAAATCAAACCTGAAAATGCACCAAGGGATATTGAAAAAATGAAAAAACTGGAACTTCAATATGAGGCTGAACTAATAAGTATTTTAGGTAATAAAAAAGAAAACTACCGTAAATTTGCTCTGTTTCGTCAAGAATTCTATTCAAAGTTTAAGAAAACCAAATAGTTTCTATTTTAGTGCCTTAAAATTTTGCCAGTTATTATTATGCCAGCGTTTTAAACCTGTCTCTTTACTCCTGCTAAATATTCAAATTTTCAAAGCGATAAAATATCTTTCAAATAAAATCAAATATTTTCCGATAAAGAGTCAGCATAAGTTTATAGTGGTTATAGGTAACAATTTAATAAGGACAGGATAGAGTTGATTATTAGACTCCTTTTTACATTATCATTATGTTTTGGTTTTTTAATAATAAAAAATCTGGATGCCGAAGTAACTGCTACTAATGCCGTTTCAAGTGTTGATAAGCAAGATTTGGAAGCATATGAAACCAACGACTTTGATTCACCCATCATTAAAACATCAACTATTTCAAAACCAACCTGTCGGGGCAATGAATGCATTAACAAAATCCTACTGGGAATTGGACTCCATTATAATAATGAAAAAAATTTTGTTCGAGCAACCAGTGGTCACCCCAAGGAAATCACTATCTCTAAACTTTTTTTTCCCTATTATGAACATAGAAAAAATCTTGATACGTCCTCGCTTGAAAGTGAAGAAGTAACATCACTCTCAAAAAAAATAAAAGCTGAATTATCCAATAAAAAAACTGCGGTGATTTTTTTAGATGCACACGGTATAAAAAAAGCAACACCTTATCAAAACGGGGGAATTTTAATTCCAGAACAGTCTGGTTGCGAAGAGTACCAAAAATCTCTCCAAAAGATTTCCATAGAGATTAAAAATCTTCCACCTAATTCACCACAATATCAAGAGCTGCTAACAAAATACCAGCAAACTTACCAACAATACAGCCAAAAACTCTGTCACCAAAGAATACTTCCCTACCAGGAATACGAAACCTCTTTAAATGGCCCGACACTCATTCACTTCAATTCAATAGATCCAGTTCACCAAATGAATAGACAAAAAATTGGCGAACAATATGCGCTTTTCGATTCTTTCTCTTTTCTCGGTTCTGCCATATATCAACACAATTATTACTTAGCAAACCATAAAGAATATACCCAAACTTATGTCTATAGTGCTGCCAGTAATTATAAGAATGAATTGGAAAAATACAACTTATGCACCTTTGACATTGATAAAAATAACCAAATCCAACTCAATGAAATTTACAACAAGTTAAATCCAATCTTTTTCACCGAAGGACTTAAAAAAGGCTCCTCACAAGAAAAAACTTTTAATTGGAACACCATGGGTACAAGGCAGCAAATCAATAATAAAAGAGATCTCACCGAATTATTTTCTAGCAATCCAGGTAAATACTCAGAGGCGTATTCTAGTACTTTTAATAGCCCTGGTTTTTCCGTAGTATTTAACTTATCTGGCTGTAAAATTGCTAATGCTGAATTATTTGATTCAACCAAAAAATTATTAGCTGACAGCCCATCTTTAAAACAAAAAACTCCAAAGCTATTACCGACTTACGATGTAAATAATAAAGATGCAGTCACTTTTGATAATTTATTAATTTCTGCAGATGATCCAAAAAACGTACTAAAAAAGACGGGCGTATCTCCCGAAGCTCAAGCTTCGCCTATCGCAGGGGCAGACTCAGTAAAACAACTTACTGCGGATAAAGCCTTTGTAAAAGATGATAATCCTAAGTCAAAAGCTTCTGCTACTTCCCCTATCAAAATTACAGCCGACAAGAAAAAACAACTTTTTATTACCTCGACAAGTGATAAAAACCCTTACCAAAACGCTGCCCAAGCAATTATGGAAATTGAGGGAACTGTTAGTGGAACATCACGTGGAAAGAAAGTCTATTATGTTCACCGCGATCCAAATGGCAGAAATTATTCGATTGGGTACGGACATAATTTAACCCCGGAAGAGATAAATTTGTATGAAACAAAATACCCCAACGGGGTGCCTGAAGAGATAGTACAAAAAATATTAGCGGATGATGTCGGTGTATTTTATAACAACGTAACTGACGTAGTGAATTCCAATATTCAATTAAATGAAAATCAAAAAACAGCGTTGACATCTTTGGCTTATTCTATTGGTAATGGTGCTTTTAATACCAGTGGCTTACTTGAATTAATAAATTCTAACGCATCTATGGAAGAAATTCAAAACCGGTGGTATGCTTATAATAAACTTACTAACAAATATGGAGAAAAAGTATTTAGTAGAGGGCTTGCAAACAGAAGGATAAAAGAATGGCAATTATTTACAACACCAATATAAAGAAAAATATTTGGGTTTTTTTTCTATCTTTGTTTTTGGCATTTCATGCTTTTGCCAATGACTATTTGGGAACATGGGAAATTAAAAAAGTTGAAAACTTTGCGTTCTCGTTAAATGCACCAAGTCCGATCGGCGCTAAAATGATAATTGCTAAAGATTCAATTAAAATATTCGAACGAAGCTATGCCCAGGTTCGTTATCAAAATGAAAAAGCCATTCTATCTTCAGATGATGGTAGCGCCGGTGATCCTAGATATTCTCCGTTTTATGGGATAGGACCTAAAAGAGATACCTTAAATATTTTGGATGTTTATTTAAATGACAAAGTGATCTTATGGCTAGAAATACTATCTTTGAATGAATTGTTATATAGATATGATGGCAATTTTTATTTTCTAAAACGTATCTCAAATTAATTAAATTTTTTTTTGGTCTTAGTTTCATCGAGTAAAATCTTAGTATATTTTTGCAAACTCGCTTTTGACACCGGTTTATTAATGGACCAATACCCGTTCATTAATCCTTCTTGTCCTGATAATCCAGTAATATAAAGAATTGGAATATTATGTCCCATTACATCAACCTTATCTCTTAAGAGTAATCCAGATTCATTACCCATCTTGATATCAGAATAAATTAAGTCGGGGGCGAGGTTTTCTCGCTCAAGCGCCACCAGCGCATCTTTGACCTTCGTGAATTTTTTTACAACACATGGAAAAGTTGACTCAATTAAATCAGCAACCACTTCCAGGACATCAGGTTCATCGTCAATAACATAAAAATAATATTTGGATTCATTTTTTCTGAATATATTTTTAAAAATATTAAACATAAAAAGATTATCAAATAACTTCTTTGTAAAGAAAAGAGAATTAAAACAGCTAATTATTTCCTATCTTGCATCAAAACGCTCAGGTATTAAGCCCGCATGGATTATTTCTTATCCTTATTTTAAGCCTTGAAATTTGCTATAATTTTCTTTAATGAAAGCGTCTCTGATATCCCACGCACTACTACTTTTTATTTTTTTTAGCACAATCAGCGAAGCGAATGAGTGTGGACCATGGTTTGATAATCTTACCTCTCCAGTGTGTACCAATGCCAAATATATTTTTTGGGCCGGAACAATGATTACCGCCGGACTTA
>Ga0208958_1003203_pt1 | contig 12984 bp, 9 predicted proteins | sample RifOxyB1_FD_184032 | JGI IMG/M metagenome (GOLD analysis project Ga0208958, IMG submission 184032) | Soil microbial communities from Rifle, Colorado - Rifle Oxygen_injection B1 (SPAdes) | ecosystem: Environmental > Terrestrial > Deep subsurface > Rock core/Sediment | place: Rifle, Colorado... | reverse complement strand
ATCGAGTTTCAAGACTACGTGTACATGCACTTTCGAGCGAAGAATTTGTCGATCTTAATGTGCCTGAAAGTTTAAGTACTAAGGAAGCTACTGACGACCTACTTCATAGAACAGGCAAATTAATTGTTAATGAATATATTGGCACTGAGGCACAAAATAAAGAATTTTGGTTGCCTTTAGTCGGAGGGATTATTCCTGCACTTTATGGTATTAAAGAAATGCATAATCGAGAAATTCCATTTGAGAACGTAGAACAGTTTATCGATCAGCTTGTCTGGATGGGTAAAGACTCTAATGGTCAGTACGAGCTATACCCTTCAAGGCCAGGTGGGGGCAGTTTTTCTGGCAATGGAAATAAACAGGAGGCGGTTCTTTTAGAAGATATTTATGATGAGGGGCATGTTTTAGGTTATGCACTTGAACTTTTCCTAGGTAAAGTAAAAATAATTGCTGCAACTGTGAAAATGACTGAAATAAACAGACAATTGGCAGAACAAGCAGATGATGCCAGTAATTTAGGTCGCATTTTCCCGAGGGAAGAAAGGGCAGAAGTTATTTGGCCAAAAGGTGGAGAAATTCCAGATGTGTGGGGTGAGGGGTCTAATGGTATGAACAGGGGAACTAAACTAATTATGCGGCAAGTTGATGGAAAAAAAGAGCCGGAGGTTATTAAATATCGTGATCCTGCGTCAATTGCAGCAATGCAGCGTGTTTTCGCATATCCTTATTTCAACTCAAATTTTATAAGACGTGATGAAGAAAGTGGCGCGGTCGTTCCAGATTACGCTGAAGAAGCAAAATTTCTTTCTAATTGGCAAAATTGGTGTGATATAGCTCAAATACGCAGACGAAAATTAGTTCTTGATATTGACCCAGATACAAAATCCTATTTTGATAAAGTAGCGCGTACAATTAGAGAAGAAAATCTTTTGGTAGGAGAGGATATGCCAGCGTTTGATGAAAATGAACAACCTCTTGCGAATGTTAATATCGTTGGTCTTCTTGCTGTGATTGAGCAGATGGGTTACGACAATGATGTTCCACTTTCAGTTCGGGCTTCATTAGCTAAGAGCTTCCTTAAGCAGTTCGCGCAGATGCTCTATGCTGAACCTGCTGCCTGATTCATGCAGTTGCACCGTAAAAGAAAAAATATGCTAGAATAAGCAATCTAATTATTATCTATTTTCTATGGGAGTTTTTGGAGATTTAAATGAAGCTCAGATCATTGGGAACATAACTCAGGACCTTGAAGTGCGTTATACTACTGGAGGGAGCGCGGTTACAAATTTTAGTATTGCAACAAACAGAAGTTATAAAAAACAAGGAAGTGATGAATGGCAGGAGGAAGTTGCTTTTCATAATATTGTAGTATGGGGTAATGATGCTGAATTTCTCAGTCAGAGGGCGAGCAAAGGCACGCGTATCTATGTAAAAGGGCGACTTCAAACCAGAAGCTGGGAAGACTCTGATGGAAAGAAAAATTACAGGACTGAGATTGTGGCTGAAAAAGTGATCTTGTTAGATAGATATGAAAGAGGAGCTGGACAGGATAGTGGCAAGGGCGGAAATGGTGGAAATGCTGGCAGGTCTTCGAATTCAGGAAATACCGGCCCAGGCCCAGAAGATACACAAAAGTCCAAGTCCGGAGCATCGAAAGCGTCAAGTGCATCAAAAACAAGTAAAAAAGACGATGAAATCGATCCAGATGACTTGCCGTTCTAGATATATTATTATAGAATAGAGCGAACTTAGGAAAGAATAGTAAGGTCCGTAGACAGGAACTTAACATTAATTGAGAGTTAAGATGGATTTGAACCTGCTTTCCCGACAATTTGTTAGAGTGCTTAAAAGATCATTTGTTAATACAAAACGCTGGGTTTAAATTATTGCAAATGATAAATAAGGTGGTACCGCGAGTTAAAAACTCGGCCTTGGACATTAATTTGTGTTCAACGCCGAGTTTTTTGTTTTTAAATTAGCTAATGGCTATTATGTTAGCTAGTAGCTAATAAATTAATTTTTAAATAAATACATTATGAAATATTCCAGTTTTTTTGGGAGAACAACAAAGACACTTAGTAATGATATGAAACTTGCCTCGCACAAGCTTTTGCATAAAGCGGGCTTTGTCAGAGAATCAACAGCAGGTAGATATTATTTCCTACCTTTAGGTATCAAAGTCAGGCAAAAAATAATGAATATTATTCGTGATGAGATGAACAGAGCAGGGGCGCAGGAAATCATCACCCCAGTTCTTCATCCAATCGAACTGTGGAAGGAAACAAACAGGACCGAATCAGTAAGCTTTGAATTGATGCGTATAAAAGATAGAAGAGGCGCGGAATTCGCTCTCGGTGGTACTGCAGAGGAAATGCTTGTAGACCTTGTTAGAAAATTTCAGGTAAGTTATAAAGATTTACCGTTTAATTTGTATCAATTTTCTCAAAAGTTCAGGGATGAAAAACGTGCCCGCGGTGGTCTATTGCGAGTGCGTGAATTCATGATGAAGGATGCTTATTCATTCCATGCTGATGAAAAGGATTTTAAAACGGAATATAAAAATATGTGGGACACTTATCTTAGAATTTACAATAAGCTTGGACTGGATGCGGTAGTCGTTGAGGCAGACAATGGTTACATTGGAGGAGATTATAGTCATGAATTTCAAGCTATATGTCCTGCAGGCGAGGACACTTTATTTTATGTAAAAAGTAAAGACAAATATTATAATAAAGAAATAGCCCCTGTTCAGGCCCCTGTATTGGACAATGAAGGAGAAGAAATGCTTGAACGTGAAGACGTATTGGGACAAGGCATTATCGGTGTTCAAGAGCTGGCTGACTTTATAAAAATACCTGTTGAAAAAACAACGAAAACACTTTTATTTGTTGTAGATAAAAAACGCTACATAGCTGCTGCTGTTAGAGGCGGATACAATATCAATGAAACAAAGTTAAAACGGATCACGGGTGTTCAAACTTTGGAATTGGCTGATGCTGATGTTATTAAAAAACTAACAGGTGCTGAGGTTGGATATCTGGGCCCACTCGGATTACCAGATGAAGTTGAAGTCTACTATGACGAATCAACATCAAATAGGTTGAATTTTGAATGTGGTGCAAATAAGACTGATTATCATAGTATGAATGTCAATTGGGGGCGTGATTTAAAAGAACCAGACAAATTCTATGATTTTAAAGAGGCAAAAGAAGGCGATCTTTATCCTGAAACTGGTGAGAAATATGAAATATATAAATCAATAGAAGTGGGCAATATCTTTCAATTAGGCTATTACTACTCTAAAAAAATGAAGGGAGCTGAATTTACAGACCAAGAAGGTAAAGGAAATCCTTATTACATGGGATGCTATGGCATTGGGATTGATCGTACTATGGCAACAATCGTTGAAAAATATCACGATGATAAAGGACTAATCTGGCCGAAGCAGGTTGCGCCATTTGATGTTCACCTTGTCACTTTGGGCGAGGATGAGAAAGTCATGCAGGAATCTGAACGTGTTTATAAAGAACTGCAGGGAAAAGGATTTGATGTCCTCTGGGACGAACGCGAGGGTCTTGGCGCTGGTGAAAAACTTGGAGATGCTGATCTCATTGGAATTCCAGTAAGGCTTGTTGTTAGTTCTCGTTCTATAGATCAAGGTGGAGTTGAGCTCAAATACAGAGATAAGAAAGATTCTGAAGTTTTGAGTATGGAAAAATTGCTTGAAGTGTTATAGCTATATTGCTATGATGAAAATACTTATTAATTTTTTCAAATCATGGTCGACGAACCAAAACCAGAAGTACAAGCCCCAGTTAAACCAGCTAAACAAGATAAATCGGGCAAACCAACACGTGCTCCAATTAAAATGATAATCTTAGGATGCGTAGTAGTGCTCTTCTTCGTAATAGCCGTTCTTGTAGCAGGTACAGTTTATGCTTTTACAAGCAATAAAAGTGTGCCTGTATTCTCTTCATTAGTTGAAACTACAGAAAATTTAGTATCAACAGATAGCCAAACTGCCGAAGTTGTGCAGCAGGATATAAAGGATACAGTATTTTCTTTAATTCTTGACATGAGAAAAGGACAAACAGATAGATCAATGGTTCAAGTTTCCGCAACCGAAGAGGAGATTTCTAGCTTTATTAAGAACGAACAAGAATTTAACTCAGTAAGATTTGAGGGAACTGTTGAAAGTACCTCAACTTCTACAACAACAGTAGATTTTAATGGCTTCTTTACACCAGATGGAATTCAGGCAAATTTTGATGGATCTTATGCAATGGGTGATTCTAATGTAGTTTTTGGCGGAGAATTCAGAGATGTAGATGGTAAGGGGTATTTCAAAGTAGATGAATTGCCTACCGAGCTTCTAGGAATCCCCGAGATCAATGCTCTAAAAGGTCAATGGATTGTTATTAGTACCGAAGATCTTGCTGATCCTACATCTCTTGGATCACTTGGTTTTAACCCAACAGCTATGGTTGCCTCTGAGCCGATGACAAAGGCAGATTTAAGTAATATTGCCGAGTTCATAGATAGTAAAGAAATGGCTGATAATATTCAACGAGTGGATGATGAAGTGATAGGGGGAGTACGAACTAACTGTTTCGAGATGGACATGAATGCTAATGATTTAACTACTTTAGTAATGAAACAGGCAGAGATTTCTGGCGAACAGTTAAATAGAGAAGAAGTAGTAGAATCTTACCAGAATTACGAACAAGTATTATTAACCGCATGTAGTGGACGTGAAGATAAGAATTTATATAAAGTAAACGTGGCAGTTACAATGAACAATTCTGAAAGTGGAAAGACTACAACAACAGTCGAAATTAAACTTTGGGACCACAATAGTGTATCTGATGCGATAGAAACCCCATCAAGTGCAATGCCGATCAGTACAGTTTTACAACAGCTAATGCCTCTTTTCAGTGGTGCTCCTGGTCCCGCAGGTACAGTTCCGACTGGGAGTTTGAATGATAATGACTGGGAAAGTTATGTGCCGGATAGTGCAAAATGATATAATGTTTTTATTAGCGAGTGAGGAGAGTGAAAGCTCACGAAATATTGTTGACATAGCTTATAAAGCTGAATTTAGAATATATAGAAAATCAAAGTAAAAAGTAAAGGTGGCACCGTGCGTAAGCACCCTTTTAGGAGCATAGTATTCTGATATTATGATCTTGAAAGGGTGCTTTTGTTTATCAAGTATTTGTAAACTAATTAATTTTTTAATAAATAAATCATGTTACGAACAATTTCAAAAGAGACCAAGCAAAAAATTGGAGAAAAAGTCCTTATAAAAGGCTGGCTGCACTCGTTACGAATATTAGGCAAGATAAACTTCCTGGCGCTGAGTGACCGTGGTGGAATTATTCAGATTGTGATCGAAGATAAAAATGAACTGAAAAAAGTGAAAGATCTGCAGCCAGGATCTGTTCTTTCTATTGAAGGCCAGGTACAGGAAACAAAACAGACTGAGCTTGGGATTGAGATTATCAAACCAAAAATCACTGTTGAAGTAGATGTCAAAGAACCCTGGCCAGTCGAAGTAAACAAAAAAGAAGTTGAGGCAAACCTTGATACGATCTTGGACTATAGGGCACTGACACTTAGAAATGAAAAAATAAAAGCAATTTTTAAAGTTCAAGAGGGGATCTTAAAAGGATTTAGAGGGTCTATGTCCAAGCAAGGTTTTGCTGAATTTGTCTCACCAGTACTAATGGGAGCTCCTTCTGAAAGTGGCGCTGATGTTTTTGAAGTAAAATATTTTGAAAACAAGGCATATCTTGCTCAGTCCCCACAAGTTTACAAACAAATAATGGTCGGGGTTTTTGAACGCGCTTTTACTGTTGCTAAAGTTTTTCGTGCTGAAAAACACAATACATCAAGGCATCTACTTGAAATTACACAACTTGATGGAGAAATGGGATTTATCGAAGATTATGATGAAGTTTTGCAGGTTGTAGAGCAGGCGGTCAGGGATATCTTTAAATATTTGCATGAGAATTACAGCCACGAGCTCAAATTATGGGATGTCGAACTACCCAAGCTCCCCGATGGCAGGTTTCCAAAAGTGAAAGTTAAGGAAGCATTGAAAATTATTGAAAAAAGGCTAAAGAAAAGTGCAAAACGGGATGAGCTGGATGTTGATCCGGAAGATGAAAGAGAAATCGCAAAATGGGCAATGGAAAAATATGGCTCTGAGGTCCTATGGCTTCTAAACTTTAAGAATGATAAAAACTTCTATACCTGGAATAACCCTGAAGATAAGGATGAGTCACTAAGTTATGATCTAGTGTGTAGAGGGCTTGAGTGGCTTTCTGGAACACACAGGATACATAAATACGATATCTTGCTTGAAAGATTTCTTAAACAGGGATTGAAGCCTCAAAACTACGAACACTATTTACAGGCTTTTAAATACGGAATTCCTTCTGAAGCTGGTTTCTCATTTGGTCTTGAAAGAATGACACAGCAGATATTTAAACTCGAGAACATTAGAGAGGCGACATTGTTCCCATCTGATCTAAAACGTATTGCTGGAGCAAAAATTCAATCGGGTCCGGTAAAAGGAGAAGACCTGATAGTTGATAAGATAAGAGAGGTATTAAATAACCGTGGAATTAAATTTGATTTTTTTGAGCATGAAGCTACTGTGACCTCTGAAGATGCTGCCCGTGTACGCGGGACAAAGCCTGAGGAAGGTGTGAAAGCATTGATCCTTAAAGATAAGAAGATGAATGGTGGGGACGAAAATATTATGGTCTGCCTGCCAGGTAATGCCAGAATTGATATGAAAAAACTTGAGAAAATAACTGGTGGAAAATACAGTTTTGAGACCCCGGAAGAAATAAAAGAAAAATTCGGACTAGAGGTTGGCGGTGTCCCACCATTTGGAAGCATACTTGGCCTGAGGACTTATTTTGACAAAGCGGTCCTGAGCGAAAAATATTCATCATTTAATTGTGGTAGTAAATACAAATCGATAAGGATGGAGAGCAAGGATCTAGTCGATGTAGTCAGCCCAGAAGTAGTGGAAATAATGCAGTAATTTTGTAAGGCAATAAAATCAATTTACATCAAAAAAAAGTTCTTGGCAAAAAAACAATAATTTGAAATAAAGTCTTTATTAATTATATATAATAAGACTACTTTTTAATCCCCGAGATATGCTTGCTGCTCCTGTAATTTCAGCAGATATTGGAACTGGTTTTAATTTACCTGGTTTATCATTAGGTGATATTGATGGAATTGTCTTACAGGGTGACGAAAATCCTTTGGTACTTAGCGAAATAAGTGCTATTCCTGAAAAACCAGGAAGAAGATATGAAACGTTCTCCAATCGATTTTTTGAAAGGGAACAAACAATCCTAGGTCATAAGCTACGTGTAACCCTAAATCTTGAAGAGGTAAATGGTGGTTTCAGTCTAAATGGTAACGGTGTTGTGGCTCCACCCGCTTTTATTCGTCTAGCAAATGGTAATATTTGGAGAATAGATGCTCAGGCAGAAGATTCTATTGTTAAATATACTATTTCTTCAGTCGGAAGTACTTATGCCCAAAATAGAGTACAAAAAGGTGTGGTTTTTTATTACCAAGAAAGTACAGAAGAAGAAAGTACGGGCGTAGATGTAAACAAGCGGGAAAAAATTATAGGTAGTGCGGTGTTTCGCGAAGATGATTGTTTCATTGCACAGTATTGTGTGATTACTAAAAAGCGAAATGCATTCTGTTTAGATGTTTTCGCCTCATCAGATATTTATCCTTTACTCCCCGTGACTGGAGACTGATATTATTAATACCTCTTCATTTTTCGGCTCAATTTCGGGTCTTAGAGCTTGCTACGGCTTATATTTTTCTTTATAGTGGTGACAGGTGGTGAATGGTGGTGATATTTAGCAACTACCAGTTCACAACTGAGGTTGCACTCTTAACTACTTTTTTAGTATTACTTCATACCGGCCTGGACAACCGGTTTGACCCACTAAGCCTCACGTTACCTCCATTCCCACCTGAATGCACTTTAAAAATACTGCCTAATATGAACTGATATTAAATTAAATAAATGCTTATTGGAGAATATCGAGCAAAATTAGGCCAGAAAAACAGAACAGCTTTACCAAAGGTTCTTAAACAAGGACTTGGGGAAGAACTAATCATAACAAGAGGTTATGAAGGCTGTTTAATCATGGTTGATAAGGCCAAATGGAATAAGTTAATCAAGCTAATTGAAGTCAGGCCTTTGACAAAGCTGGATGTCAGAAACACTAAAAGGTTCCTTGTCGGTAGCGCAAGCGAAGTTAAACTAGATGAACAGGCAAGGTTTGTAATACCTGAAGCATTAATAAAATACGCGCACCTTGAAAATGAAATTATATTCGTAGCAATCCTTGATTGGGTTGAGCTCTGGGATGCAGAAACCTGGGAGAAGAAGATCGACATAATTGCAAAAGAATCAGCAGATATAGCGGAGAGATTATCTGAATTGACAAAATTAACTGAAATAAAATAAAAAATGAAAGACGAAACAACAACAAAACACATACCAGTTTTGAAAAAAGAAGTAATGGAATTGATCAAGCAAAGACCAGGCGGAGTACTTGTTGACGCAACACTAGGAGGAGCAGGACATTTTACTGCCATTGTCGAAGAGTTTTTAAAAGGCGATAGAAGTAGTGAAAATGGAGATCAAGGAAAACAAAGCTTAAAAACAACTTTTATAGGGATCGATCAAGATGAAAAAGCAACAAATAGGTTTGCAAATTATTTAGAAAAAACAGGGAATTGGCAGCAAGAGAATAAAGAAAAAGACGAGTGCACAAGGAGATTTTTACATAAAGAACAAAATGTCGAAATTAACCTTATAAATGAGAACTTTGAAAATTTAGATAGTATTTTAAAGAACCTAGGGGTCAGAAAGACTGATTTTGTCCTAGCGGATCTTGGAACATCGCAGGACCAACTGGAGGAAGAAGGAAGAGGTTTTAGCTTTTTACGAGATGAACCATTGGACATGAGAATGGACAAAAAATTGCAGGTTACAGCAGCTGATTTAATAAACGGTTTAAGTAAAAAGGAATTAATTGAACTGTTTAATAAGTTAGCAGATTTGCAAAGCGTATCTTTTAAGCTAGTAAAGCAAATCGTTGAGCACAGGAAATATGAGCCTATTTTGACAACTAAACAACTGGTCGAACTAATTCGTCAAGCTGTACATGGACACACAGCACGTTTTAAAAGCGTTGGTTCGCTTGCTTCCGAAGGAAGCAGTAAAACATATCTGTCGAAGACCCCAAAATATGGGGACAAACTGGAGGCTAGAGTGTTTCAAACCCTAAGGATCGCTGTAAATCACGAACTGGGTTCGTTAAGGCGATTTCTGCCCAAGGCGTTTGAAACACTCAATGCCAACGGAAAACTTGTAATAATAAGTTTTCATTCAGGGGAGGACAGAATAGTGAAAGATTATTTTAGAGACAAAGTGAATAAACAGAAGGCCGAGCAACTTGAAAAACTTTTACTGCCGTCTGCTGTTGAAATACAGGAGAATAAAAGAAGTTCAAGTGCAAGGCTCAGAGCGATACAGAAAATTTAATACGGTGAAATATAGACAAATTGTTTAAAATTGCACATTTTAACTATTTTAGAGCACTGCCAATGCCAAGAACTAAGAATTTAGGTCTTAGAAGAAAAAGGATCAATTTCGGAGACCTTCAAAGATATATAGCCATCACAATGGGATCCCTATTAGTAGTATTTATAGTAGCTCAGTTCGTAGTGCTGGATCTAGCTGGAATACATGGCCCTGAGATCACAAGCTTGCGAAATGAGCAAGAAGAGCTTAAACTGGAGATCGAATTAAAAAGAGCAGAAATGAATGAACTGACAAAAAGCCAGGATGTTAAAACTTATGCAACTACAGATTTAGGCTATAAAGCCACTTCAGTAAAAGTAATTAAAATAGTAGATGCTCAAGACCAAAATTCAATAACAGCACAAAATTAATGAAAAGTGTAAGCACTTCCAAACTAAAAATATTGTTGTGGTTCGTATATATTTTTTTTATCCTGAACCTGATATTTTTAATCAGGTGGCAGGTATTTGAACATGACCGTTTTATTGCTTTAGCGCGTGAAAGAATAGTGGATAATAAAGTGCCATCGATCCGTGGGGATATACTCGCAAGAGATGGTTCTTCTCTTGCTTATTCTGAACCAAGATTCAATATCATAGTTTATAAAACCGAACTTGAATTTGCTGAGAAGTACAAAAAACAGACAAGAGATGAGTTTGTAAGCAAGGTAGGTAAAGTACTTGGAATAAAAGAAGCCACACTTACACAAATGCTGGAAAATGATAAAGACTGGGTAAAGATTACAGAAAAAATTACCAATGATAAAAAAGATGAGCTACTTAGTTTGAAAAGGGACAATGCATCTGATCAGGAATTGGAAGGGATTCGAATAGAATACACTTCGGAAAGAATTTACCCGGAGCATGAACTTGCCTGCCACGCAATTGGTTTCGTTGGTAAAAATGATATTGGTGATGATCTGGGCCGTGCAGGGCTGGAACATTATTGGGAAGGACTACTTAAAGAGCAGGAAGGCTACAATTCTTCAGAAGTTGATAGTTTTGGTAATTTGATTGCACTAAATAATGTTTCGCAAATTGAAGCTAAAAGAGGTGCGACTATCTATACAACAATTGATAAAAACATCCAATCAATTGTTCAGAAAAATATTCAGGCCGCTGTGAAAAAATATGATGCAAAATCTGCAACTGCGATTGTTATGAACCCCAAAACAGGTGAAATTCTTGCATTAGCCAATTATCCGGATTTTGATCCGAACGATTATGAAAAAGTTAAAGATGCTCAGTCATTTAAAAATCCTGCTATCAGCGATCCGGCCGAGCTTGGTTCTGTTGGTAAAGCTTTCACGATGTCAGCTGCTTTAAATGAGGGGAAAATCCAACCAAATACGCAGGTTACTGCAGGTCACTCAGGTTGTGTAACGATTAAAGAAAATGAACGTGATTGGAAGGTTTGTACATATGATAAAAGACCAATGGGCCCAATGACAGCGACCCAGGCACTTGTTAACTCTGACAATCTTGCTCTTTACGAGATTATGAAGCTTGTTGGCCCGGAAAAGTTTAATGAATATTTGAAAGCTTTTGGAATTGGAAGACGTACGGATATAGATATTTCTGGGGAATCTAATGGGGAGCTAAAGGATGTCAGTGAGTGGACAAATGTTGATAGTGCTACATATGCATACGGGCATGGTTATCAAATGACTTCTCTGCAAGCAGTTACAGGTATAGCTTCTATTGCAAATGAAGGGAAATTAATGAGACCATATCTTGTTTCCAAAGTAGTCGAAGCAGATGGTACTGAAAAGGTTTTTCCTCCCACAGTTGTGAACGAGCCAATTACAGCTGATACTTGTACGAAAATGAAAGCTATGATGTATGAGGTGTATAAATCGAATCTAGATGAAAGTCGCTACAAAGATCTTGCTCAATATAGAATAGCTATGAAATCAGGGACCGCTTTAATACCTTATAAGGATAAAGCGGGTTATTCTGGCGAAATAAATGCTACTTATGTTGGTTTTGATGCTTCGGATGATGCTAAGTTTATTATGTTGATCAAAATCGAAGAGCCAAAGGCTGTTCAAAAGCTCTCTTACTATAGTGCGAGGGTCGTTTGGCTTGATACTTTTATTGAGATAAAGGATTATCTTGGTGTGAAGAAAAGTTAATGAAAAAATTGCAATCTTCTTTAAAATTCTATAATCTGTATTTGGTAAGAATTGCACTTCCTTACTACTGTTTTTTGCTTCTAAACTAAATTAGTTAGTATATGACCTTGAAAAGGTTCGTTATTTATATAATCATTTTCGCTTCTATCGCAGTGATAGGAGCTATTTCTATGAAGGCTGAAGCTGTGACGTACTATATAGCTGGCGACACAGGTAACGACACAACTGGAGATGGATCTTCGGGAAGTCCGTGGAAGACAATACAAAAAGCAGCAGATACTACTGTGGCAGGAGATACCGTGAATGTTAAAGGCGGTGACGGCATTACCTATGCTTCAACTTCTGGAGGCACTGCATGTAATACTGGTGGTTTTGAAAAAGCAGTTGTATGCGAAACAACTGATGGGACATCTGGAAGTCCAATAACCTATCAAGCCTGGACTGGAACCGGAATACCCTTTATTGACGCTGGAACACCATCAATAGATACTTCTATGGGAATCGGTGTATCTGGAGGTGATTATATTATTATAAACGGGTTTGAAATTGTTAATGCTGGAGTGAATTCTACGAATAACTCAGGTGGAATTAGAGTCAGCTCTTCTATTGGATCAGTTCTAAAAAATAATATTATTCACGATAATGTAATTGGATCATCTGGAATATTTATGGGATCGGGTTCCGCTGGAAAGATATACAACAATACAATTGATGACTCTGGATACGGGATTAGAGTGTTTATCAATACAAATACTGAGGTTAAGAATAATATCGTTACAAATTCTAAGTCTGGTGTTGGAATAAGGTGTGATGTTGCTACAACCCCAATATTTAGTAATAATCTAGTATGGAACAACACTACAAATTATAGTGGTTGTACTCCGAGCACTAATGATATAAATTCTGATCCGCTTCTTACTAACCTAGCTGGTGGTGATTTCACACAAACTGGCACTTCACCAACGATCAATACTGGAACGAATACATCAGTAACGACAGACGTTGCGGGGAATACAAGACCTGGGGGAGGCGTATATGACATTGGTGCATACGAGTATAAGCAGTTCTATGTAGCCGGAGATACTGGGAATGATTCAAATACAGGTACATCAGCCAGTCCATGGGCGACAGTAGGAAAGGCCGCGGATGTATTAAGACCAGGAGACACAGTAAATATTAAGGGAGGACTTACCTATACACTTGCTGACAC
>Ga0208958_1003200_pt1 | contig 12994 bp, 12 predicted proteins | sample RifOxyB1_FD_184032 | JGI IMG/M metagenome (GOLD analysis project Ga0208958, IMG submission 184032) | Soil microbial communities from Rifle, Colorado - Rifle Oxygen_injection B1 (SPAdes) | ecosystem: Environmental > Terrestrial > Deep subsurface > Rock core/Sediment | place: Rifle, Colorado... | reverse complement strand
TTCAAAATTTAAAGAGATTGTTGATAGGGTGGTTAAAAGTGAAGAGATTGCCCAACTGTGGGATCATTTGGGAGAAAAGTTTGCTTTAGCTATGGCTGTGGGGAAGGGTAGACCCTTTTGGGGTGTAATCCGCAATGAATTACAAAAAGAACAAAAAAAGCGTGTTTTCTAGTGTACTGTTGATACGTATCATCAGTACAGTTATAGTTATTGGATTTTTGCTTTTTCCGTCTTTAATTTTGGCGATTACCTACACTATTTCAGCTCCAGCTTCGATTTCTGATGCAGAATTTACTGTTGATGTGGCAATTGACGGTCCAAATCCTGGAGTAAACTATTTGCGAGTAGATTTATATAAAGAGGGAACAACCAGCTATTTTGGAGAAACCTGGAATAGTTCTACCTGGTATTCTGGTTCTGACGGTTTACAATATTTTCCAATTACGATTAGCCCTGAAAGTACGTCTTCAGCACAGGTGAGAGCAAAATTAGGTAGCTCAACAACGGCTGAATATTCAGGTCCTGGGGCATACAAATTAAGAATTCGTCGTTATACTTCAGCTTCCAGTTCTTCGGCTAGTGATCCGGTCAATATTGATATCACTTATCAACTTCCTACGCCCACCCCAACACCAAGCCTGACACCAACGGCGACAGCGACGGCGACAAGTGCACCGACGAGTACACCCACTCCCACTGCTACACCGACTAGGACACCTACTCCTAGCCCTAGGGGCTCCCCTTCGGGGACACCCAAACCTAAAACCCCTACTCCTTCACCTGAAGTGAGTTTACTTGGTGAGGAAACGGGTGATTTTTCTCTAAACGAAGTTACTCCGACTCCGGCCGAAGAAGTGCTGGGGGCAAGTGATAAGGATTCAGGTAATAATTCCATTATTCCCTTTGTCTTTATCGGTACAGGTATGGTATTTTTAATCTTAGGTGGAATTTCTTTTTACAAAAAAACACGTTCGTAATTTCTTCTGGTACTACCTACCACCGTTGGTTTGGATGGGGGTGATCTTCCGGTTTTCCTCACGGTCGGTAATTCAAACAACCGAAGTCTATCTGGCTGATTTCATAATGAAGAAAACGGCTCATTTTGTGGAATATGCTGTCCTGTCGGTTTTAGTCTATCGTGCTTTAATCCAATCCGGGATTGGATCGAAAAAGGCTGTGGCTATCTCAATTGTCTTTTCGATCCTCTACGCCATTTCCGACGAGTGGCATCAGTCGTTTACTCCAGGCCGGGAACCAAAAGTCAGAGACGTATTGATTGATAGCGTGGGAGTTTTATTTGGATCTTTATATCCTATAGCATATAAGCAGTTGACAAAGAAAATAAAGTAATCTACTATGTCGTCATCTTTAATAAGATATTATTTTTGTTGAAGAGTGAATTGTCTAATCGACAATAAATATGGGTTTTTACACCGATATTAGTTTTCCTCTTGTAGTTAATACTTCTATTTCTTCTTTACCTGAATTCTCAAAAAATCTTTGTATTTGTTTGGGAATTTAGAAAGGGGGTGAAAATATAAAAAATATGTTTAAAAAATTAGTAAGCGTAGCAGCATCCGTGGCGATGATGGTAGCAGTTGCCGTTCCAGCATTAGCCGAAGTTAATTGGGTTAATGTCACAAACACAACTCAAGCCGTTGCTATTACAGGTATTACTGCCGCCAACCAAGTGGAAGTTACAAAAGCTGGTGTCGGTAATATAACCTTAGGTGGTATTGAAGTTGAAAAGTTGCATACAGGCGACGCTTCAGCTGATGCCTATGGTGTGGTAGTAGCCAATGTTCAAATTGGCGGTTGTCCATCATGTGGTTTTTCTTGGGACTTTAACAGAGCAAGAGTAGAGAATATCACTTTGGCTCAAGCTGAAACCGGCGTTCAGGCCGTAAACAGCGTAGATGTTACCAAGGCTCATACAGGCAACATCAGATTGGGCGATATTGAGGTGGAGAAATTATCTACCGGAAATGCCGATTCCCATGCGATTGGTGTTGTGGTGGTCAATACTAGCTGGACCCCAATGTTTCATTTTTAGTTAAGGGCTAGTAAATGTTTTTCCGAGGGGGTGCCATCTGGCATCCCCCCGGGAGGACAAAAAAAGAAAGGTTTGAGTGTTAAAAATAAATAAAAGGTTTTTGAAAAAAGTAATGACTTTGTGGTTAGTCTTTTGGCTGACCTTTAATCCTATTGCTGTTCGGATGGTTGTGGCTCAAGAAGTAATTGAAGAACCAACAGCTCAAACCGGAGACGCGATCAGCGAAGTAGTGTCTGATGTGGTGGCTAATGTTGACATTGAAGTTATCCCCGCAGAAAGCCCACACCCTTCAGGTGAGCCATCATCTGCTCCGATAGTGATAGAGAATGAAAATACAGGCGAGGTAGTAGTTGAAGTGATGTCCGAAGCCGTGTCGGGGGAAAGCCAGATTGTTAACGATGAGGATGTCAGTGCGCTGACGGGTAACGCCCAAGCTATTGGAGAGGTTGGAAACGCCGTTAACGTTGATGTGGTTGAAGGAAACCCCGCTGAAGGTCAAAGTCTGGAAATCGTTAATAAAAATGACGGGGATTTAACCAACACCGTGGTGGTGGAGGCAGTGACCGGCAACAGTCAGATTGTTAGTTCCGGCTTTGCCCAATTGGAAACGGGAGACGCGGTGGCTCTTTTGAACCTGATTAATTTGTTAAACTTGAATTTTGTTAATTCGGGGTTTAAGGTGTTGACCTTGGATGACCTAAACGAATTAGGTAAAACGCTTGACTTAAACGCTTTATGGGACGAATTGCAACAGCAGTTGGGAGTAACCGGTGAGGAAACCAGCATTGAGAATACCAATGATGGCGTATTGACAAATGACGCTGTGGTGAAAGCTGTTTCCGGAAATAATACGGTTGTCGGAGGTGAAGGAGGGGCTATGACAACCGGTGACTCGACGGCTTTAGGCAATATTTTTAATTTGGTTAATGCCAACTTGGTTGACTCACGCTTGTTGTTTGCTTTTGTTAATCTTATCGGTTCCGGTAGCAGTGATTTGATTTTACCTAACCCGGAAAAATTTGTGGCTGAAAACGGAACGGGTGGTGGAGTTACTGAAACAACGAGTGACAATACGGCTACCGTGACCGATACCCTTGGGGTTGAAGCAGTTTCAAGTGGTACCGGAGACGCTGCTTCAGCGGCCAACAACATTACCATGGCTAATTTGGACCTTTACTATACCAGTCACTTTTTCTTTTTGATTAATAATTTGGGTGGCTGGACCGGAAAAGTTTTGAATTGGGGAACACCCGGTTCTATTTTTACTCAAGATGAAGTGACCCATTTGTACAGTCTAACTTCGGTGGGAGTCGGGGGAGGTGTAGGGCCAAGTATCACCAACGATAATCAAGCCCAGACAGGGACTAATTTGGAAGTGGCTGCCGTTTCCGGCAATAACTCAGGAGTCCAAACCGGTTCTTCCCGCGCTGCCGGTAACATTTTTAATTTGGTTAATGCCAATTTATTTAAAAGCCATTTATTTGTCGGTTTTTTGAATATCAGTAACTGGGGCGGGAACGTAGTTTTTGCCTATCCGGATGTGGAAGTGTCTTTGGGTACCAATGAAAGTCAGAAAAAGCCGGGTGAGACTTTTACTTATTATGTGACCGCTAACAACAAAGGACAGGACGAGGCCCGAGGGGTGACCGTTAAACTTAGTTTGCCTGACGAGATTAAAGCTTTGGGGGAAACGGTTTGGAGTCTTGGTCCTCTTGGCGCCGGTGAAAGCAGGACGGTTGAAGTGCAAGCTCAAATTCAATCCGACTTTTCTTTTGAAGAAAAAGTTTCTTTCTGGCAAAGAGTGGGTATAATTAAAGAGGCGTCAGCCGCCACACCCGAAAAGAGTCGGACCGTGAGAGCCGAAGCGACAGTTTTTTCTTTGGATTCGGAATCCAACACTTTTAATAACACCGCTTCGGTAGACATGAAGGTTTACGTACCGGCCGACGATTCGGACGGGATAGACCACCGTCAACCGGCATTGGAAATTTCATCCGCCAACAATGTAGCCGACTTTGTCTATAGTGGTGATACGGTAACTTTTAACGTGACGGTGAAAAACACTTCCGACACGCCTTCCTACGAAACCCGTCTAATTCAGAAATTGGTCGGTAACGGAGTGGATATGGTTGTGGCCGAATTTCCTCTGGGAACCATTCCGGCCGGACAGGGGGGAACCTTATCTTTTGGTTTTCAGTTGCCCAGGAATGGAATTCCCGCCGGGGCCTACTTTACCGTAGCCCAGGCTTATGGAAAAGCCAATGACGGCACAGGGATCTCGTCTAACGAGTCGCGGACGGATTTTAAGCTGAAGGTGCGTTTTTCGGCGGGTGTCACGGAAGTTTTGGCGGCTGAAGATGGCGAGGAAGTTTTGGGGGCGGAAACGGTTGTTCGATCTTGCCCTCAAGACCAGGCCAATGTTTGGCCTTATTTAATGCTTTTGGTTTTATCCACTTATATCCTTTCAAGAATTTGGCGGGGGAAAACCAGGTGGGAGAATGGCGTAAATAAAATAGTAATTACTGTTGGCATGGCTATTGTCTTGGCTCTGTCATTTTATAAAATCTTTATATTTGTTAAACCTAAACTTTTTAACGTTCAGGCGCAAACCTGCGAACCATGTCCGTCAACTTGTCCAACCTGGCCACCGAGACCGAGTCCGACAATAGTACCGAGTCCAACGCCGACGCCGGAGGTTACGCCAAGCCCGAGTCCGGAGGACTCCCCTTTGGGGACACCGGTTCCGACCAATAGTTCCGGTACCGGTGGTCCGGGAGGTGGCGATCCGGGGCCAAGTGTCTGTACAGACACGACTCCAAATGTTCCTTATTTGAAAACAGCCATGAGCGTTGGTGGGAATTCAGTTAAATTAACCTGGGAAAAGGTTACAGGAGCCTCTACCGGTTACAGTATTTTTTACGGCCCGACTTGCGACAATTTTCTTTACTCGGTGGTGGATACCGGGAATGTGGACAACTACACCGTTAATGGTCTTACCTCTGGTTGTTTTCAGATTAGAGCTAAAAACGGTTGTGCGATTGGGGACCCGTCAAACAACGTCTCTACCGGTTCCGACTCTGGCACCGGTGGACAGGTTTTGGGCGCTTCTACCTTAGCCGGTACCGGTGTTTTTGAGGATGCTATAATGAATGTGGTTTTTACCTTGGGTTCAATTTTTACAGCACTTAGTATTAGAAAAAAATGCGTCTTAAAATTGGGTTAAGTCTTCTTTTTATATTTTTTGTTTGGCGATTTTCCCAATTAATTAAACTTTCCTTTTACAAGGCCGATTTTCAAAGCCAGATAACTGTTGGCATTGATATCGAGAGAATAGCAATTAGTAAGGTTGGCCTTGATTTACCAGTACAAACGGTGGCTATCAAAAATGGTGTTTGGGAAGTGCCTCAATTTGCAGTTGGTCACCTCAATCAATCGGCTAAAATTAACGGTGGAAACATTGTTTTATATGCCCATAACACCAAGCATCTTTTTGGTCCGATAAGATGGCTAGTGGTGGGGGATGAAATTATTTTGACAGGGATAGATGGCCGGGGTTATAAATATCAAGTTTCAGAGATGATTACCGTCAAGCCGAATGTGGTGGATTATGTTTTACCCACCGATTCAGAAAGATTAACGCTTTTTACCTGTACGGGTATCTTTGACAGTCAACGTTTTATTGTGGTGGCTACTCCGGTGTTGTAAGATGAGATAATGCAATTTATAGCTACCCTAAAACACTTATTTATTCCCCACCACACCAATAACCAAAAGGCCAAGCTATTGCATTCCTCCAGCCTAATGGTTTTATCTTTGTTGTTAATTCTTTTCCAGTTTGGATTGAAACTGGGCTCAGGGGTCATGCCTCAGATTTTGGGCTATGCGGCCAATATCTCGGTTGAGGAAGTGGTTCGGTTGACCAACGAAAAAAGAGCTGAGAACGGCTTGTCGCCTCTATCTATGAACCAACAGTTGGTATCAGGGGCGACAGCCAAAGGGGCCGACATGCTGGCTCGTGACTACTGGGCTCACGTGGCACCGGATGGCACCCAACCCTGGAAATTTTTTACGGATGCAGGATATAAATACCGTTATGCCGGAGAAAACCTGGCCCGGGATTTTACGAATGCCGGCTCAGCCGTGGAGGCCTGGATGGCTTCACCCTCACATCGCGAAAACTTGCTTTCATCCAAATATTCGGAAATCGGTATTGCCGTGGTAGAAGGAGATTTGGCCGGAGCGGACACAACGGTTATCGTCCAGTTTTTTGGCACTAAGCAAGGTGTAGCCACAGGGGTGCAAACTGCCAGTGCCAAGACGGCCGTGGCCGAAGCACCAGCACCAGAAGTTAAGCCGGTTTTGCAGTATGAGAAAACAGCAGGGGATCTGACAGCCGTTACGGCCAGGATTTCACCCTTTAGTCTGTTTAAGGGTGTTTCAATGGGAATTGTCGAACTTTTGATTGTTTTGGTGATTGCCGACGCGTTGTATGTGAGTATTAAAGGGGTGTCGCGGGTCGCCGGCCGAAGCTTTGCTCATTTGTCATTTATGGGAATGATTTTGGCAATTCTGTTAATCTTAAAGTCCGGACAAATATTATAGTATGTTTACCAAAAAACACTGGTTACATTATTTACCGCTTTTTGTCTTTTTATCTATTGGCTTTGTGATTTTTTGGTATTTCTCTTATAACCGCCTGGTTCAGTTCTACCTGGTTTTGGTAGCCTCAATTTATTATTTTTGTTGGGGTGTGGTGCACCATTGGATTCACAAGGACCTAACAATTGAAGTGGCCATTGAATATTTTGCCTATGCAGTTTTTGGTATCAGTGTGGTATTCTCAATTTTGAATTTGGTATAATTGTGGGATAGGATGTTTGATACCGTATGAAAGCTGTAATTCCGACTGGAGGACGAGGTACAAGAATGCGTCCGATTACTTTTTCGGAAAACAAGCACTTTATTCTCTTGGCTGGAAAACCTCTGATTTTTTACCCCATTGAAACGGTGGCTGAGGTGGGGATTAAGGAAGTTGCAATTGTTTACAATCCAGGTTGGTTGGATTTGGTGAAATCGGTCCTAGGGGACGGAAGCAAGTGGGGTTTGTCTTTTACCTATGTTCTTCAAGAAAGCCCGAAGGGGTTACCCAATATTTTTCAAGTATGTGAAAAATTTGTGGCCGGTGATAAATTTTTAATGCATTTGGGTGACAACATTTTTGTTGACGGGATTAAGGAAATGGTTAAATTTTTTGAGAAGAAAAACATTGATGGGATGGTCACTAAAATGAAACATCCTGAAAACTGGCGGTTAGGAGTACCGGTTTTTGACAAAGACGGGAAGTTAACCGATTATCTGGAAAAACCTAAAAATCCGCCCAATGAGTATGCCATTCCGGGTTTGTATTTTTTTGACAGCGTGGTTTTCAAGTGTTTTGACGGAAAAGATGCAATTCAACCTTCGGAAAGGGGCGAGTATGAGATATATGGGCCTTATAAGTGGTTAATGAAGCACGGTTATCAGGTTGAGGTGGTGGATTATACAGGCAAATGGCTTGACCCGGGTAAATTTGACGACTGGATTCCGGCCAACCAGTATCTTTTGGACAGAAACGCCACTTTGTCTGTTAAAAGTGACCTGCCCAAAGACGTGACTATTTCCGGCAGAGTTACTATTGGTAAGGACTGCAAGATTTCAAACTCTGAAATTCGTGGCCCGTGTATTATTGGGGATGGAGTTGCCATTAATAACTCCTTTATAGGCTCCTATTCTTCGATAGGTGATGCTTGTCGGATTGAAGGCTCCAGTATTGAGAACAGTATTTTGATGAAAAATTGCTTAGTTTCCTGTTTGCCAAAAATGATTGACAAAAGCATTATTTCTTCTGATGTTGAAATTGTTGATTCCGGGAACAACTATGACAAAAAATTGTTTATAGTTGGCGAAAATTCACAAATTACTTTGTAAATAATATGAAGGCGATCATTAATACCAGTACAAGGAGACGAAGTTTCTCAATCGTTTCGATTACTAACTCCATGTTGAGGCATTTTGTACCTTTGGCCAACAAACCCCTGGTTCACTACCCTTTGGAATCAATTGCTGAGGCCGGCATTAAGGAGGTGGCGGTAGTCTATAACGAAGGTATGGAGGAAGTGGTTAAGCAAAATCTGGCTGACGGTTCTTGTTTCGGTTTAAAAATTACCTATATTTTTCAGCCCAACAAGCTTGGTAATGTTGACGCTATTTTATTGGCGAAAGACTTTGTGGGGGAGGACAAATTTCTTTTTTATTTGGGGGATAACTATTTGGTTGGAGGTATTAATGAATGTGTTAATTATTTTGATAGTTCTGACCTTAGTGCTATGGTCTTGAAGGTTACCGGTAGGGAGAATAAAACAGGTGGAGTGCCTGTTTTTGACAAAAATAATAGATTGACCGATTACCTGGAAAAACCTAAAAATCCGCCCAATGAGTATGCCATTCCGGGTTTGTATTTTTTTGACAAGACTGTTTTTGCTTCGTTTGCTGAAATTTCTCCTTTTGAAGATGGAGAATACAAAATGTTCCAAGTAGTAAAATCGCTTTTAGACAAAAAGAAAAAAGTCGAAGTTTATGATTATTCTGACCGCTGGTTTGATATGGGTAAATTTGACGACTGGATTCCGGCCAACCAGTATCTTTTGGACAGAAACGCCACTTTGTCTGTTAAAAGTGACCTACCCAAAGACGTGATTATTTCCGGCAGAGTTATTATTGGTAAGGACTGCAAGATTTCAAACTCTGAAATTCGTGGCCCGTGTATTATTGGGGATGGGGTAATAGTCAAGAATTCATTTGTTGGTTCCTATTCCTCTATTGGAGACGATTGTCAGATTAATAGTTCCAGCATGGAAAACAGTATTTTAATGTCAAAGGTGGTGGTGGAGAAAGTCTCTTCGTTGATAGACCAAAGCATTTTTGGAATTAATACCAATTTGGTTAGCAAAAACGGTGATTCGTTGGTGTATAATTTCTTTTTGGGTAACGCTTGTAAAATTAAAATTTAAGTTATGAAACTTTTAGTTACCGGTGGGGCGGGATTCATTGGCAGTAACTTCATTCGTTATTGGTTAAATAAATATCCAAAAGACCAGATTGTTAACTTAGATAAGCTGACTTATTCTGGCAACCTCGAAAATTTGAAAGAGGTTGAAAACAACTCTCGTTACCGGTTTGTCAGGGGAGATGTCAGAAAGCCGGAGGAAGTGGAGACGGTCATGGCTGGAGTTGATACAGTAGTCCATTTTGCAGCTGAAACCCATGTTGACCGCTCGCTCTTCGCCGCTTCTGACTTTGTTACCACCAATGTATTGGGGACACAGATTTTATGTGAATCGGCTGTAAAAAACAAAATTTCTCGTTTTCATTATATCGGAACCGATGAGGTTTTTGGGGCACTGCCATTGGATACAACGGATAAGTTTTCCGAAACCTGGCCTTTTGATCCCCGGAACCAATATTCGGCCAGCAAAGCCGGGGCGGAACACATTGTCCATTCATATTTTTATACCCACAATTTACCCATAACGATTACCAACTGCACTAATAATTTCGGTCCGTACCAACACCCTGAAAAACTAATCCCTTTGTTTATTACCAACTTACTGGAGGACAAAAAGGTGCCGATGTATGGGGACGGATTATATGTCCGCGATTGGTTATATGTGGGAGATCATTGTCGGGCAATTGATCTGGTTTTAAAAAAGGGTGTTATTGGAGGAAGCTACATGGTTGGCGCCCAGCACAAAGAAGTAAATAATTTAGAATTAACCAAAATGATGCTCAAACTATTAGGAAAGGATGAATCATTTATCGAACACGTCCAAGATCGGCCGGCTCACGATCGCCGATATGCGGTCGACTGGAGTAAAATCGCTAAACTTGGCTGGAAACCGGAATATGAACTGGATGTCTGGTTGAAAAAAACCATTGATTGGTATAAAAATAATAGAGATTGGTGGCAGAGAGTCAAAAGCGGTGAATATAAAGACTATTATAAAAAAGTATATGACAAACGCTAATTTAAGTTTCAAGTATTCGGAGTTGTCGGCTGAAAACATCAAAGAGATTGCTTTAAAAGTAAATTCGGTTTGGCAGTCACCCACAATTGAGGGTGTTTTTTACAAATCCTTAAAGATATTTTTGGACGGTCGAGGGGATTTAATTGAGTTGTGGAGTGAGCCATGGCTGGAAGAAGGAAAAATTGAACCAGTCAAACACATTTATTTTAATCGGACGGCATTAGGTGTGACTAAGGCCTGGCATGTACACGAAAAGACCATCTCCCAATATACCTGTGTCGAAGGGAAGATGCAGATTGTTTTGGTTGACGCCAGAAAAGACTCTCCTACTTTTGGTAACGTTGATCAGTTTGTGATTGGTACCAGGAACCCCGCCTTTATCAGGATTCCACCCGGGGTTTTAAAGGGTTGGAAGGCTTTGGAGAACGAGTCAGTGATTGTCAACCTGTTAACGTTGGCCGACACAGCCGACAACTACAAATACCCTTGGGAGACAATCCTTCAAAACATCTGGGAGCCTAAAAATGGTTGAGAACGTTTACGTTACCGGCTCACGGGGATTGGTGGCTTCAAAAGTAATTCAAGATTTACCTAAAAATTGGAATTTGATTGCTCCTGAGTATCAAGAGTTGGACATAACTCAAAAAGAAAACCTAGACATTTATTTTGCAGATCAGAAGTTGGACGCCATTATTAATTTTGCGGCGGTAACGGATGTTGACGGGGCAGAAAAAGAAAGAGGAGATGAAAACGGAGTGTGTTGGCAGGTCAACGTTAATGGGGCTGTTAATCTGGCCAACTTGGCCAAAGAAAAACAAGCCTTAATGGTTCAAATTTCCACGGACTTTGTTTTTGGTGGCACCTCCGGTTCGCATGACGAAGCCTCAAAGCCCCTAGATTCTATGGACTCGTTATCCTGGTATGGTTGGACCAAATTAGTAGCTGAAAAGAGATTGGCAGAAGTTGGGGGCAGCTTGTCTGTGGTTAGAATTGCTTTCCCGACTGGTAACTTTGCCAACCCTAAAGATTATCTGAACAAACTTAAAGGTGGGGTGGAGAAAGGTTATGGCATCTTTTCTGATCAGCAAATTACCCTGACTTATATTCCTGACTTGGCGAAAGCCCTAACGGTGATTCTTGAACAGAAAAAGACGGGTATTTATCATGTGGTTACCCATCCGATAACGACACCCTTTGAAGTTGCTACGGCTCTCGGTGTTGGGGAAGTCAAAGATGGTTTACTAGCTGACTTTTTGAAGAAAGAGGGCATAGCCAAGCGGCCAATTAAAGGGGGTTTATTGTGCGATGAGACTCAAAAAACATTGGGCCTTACTTTTGCTTCCCTGAATGAAGTTCTTGCCACTCTTTGATGGCACCGTGATTGCCGGACAGCAAAATTTCCGGCACTTTCCAGCCATTGTATTCCTCCGGTCTGGTGTATTGAGGGTATTCCAGATAACCTGGGGTGGAGTGGGACTCTTCTAGGGTACTTTGGTCGTCTCCCAAAACACCCGGCAATAAACGAACGACACTGTCAGCAATAATCATGGCCGGCAATTCGCCACCGGTTAAGACATAGTCGCCAACGGAGATGATTTCATCCACCAAGTGTTCGTGAATGCGATGATCTATGCCCTCATAATGCCCACAAATTAGGATTAGATGTCCAAGTTTTGAAAAGCTCTGGGCTTTTTGCTGGGTATATTTTTCTCCTCCCGCATCAAGCAGTACTGTCTTTGTTTCGAGTTTCGAGTTTCGAGTTTCGAGTTTAAGAGCGTTGATCGCTCGATCAACGATATCAACGCGAAGAATCATGCCCGGTCCGCCGCTAAAAGGCCGATCGTCAACCGTGTGGTGGCGGTCAGTGGCATAGTCTCGCAGATTGTGGATGATAATTTCCACTAATGCTTTGTTTTTAGCCCGTTTGAGGATAGACTCATCAAACGGACCATCAAACATTTCCGGAAAAAGCGTGAGAATATCGATAACCATATGTAGTATTATACAATAGTTTATGCTCAAACCGCGGGCTGTTCTTCTGGCCATAGCCTTTTTCTTTTTTGTTTTTTTTCTGCGGTGGAATTCCTTTACCACCCCTTTTGAACGGGATGAAGGAGAGTATGCTTATGGGGCGTGGATAATCACACAGGGGGTTTTTCCATACAAGGACACCTTTTTACAAAAACCACCCTTAATTATTTACACTTATTTATTGGGGGAAATTATAGCGCCGGGTACCCTTTGGTTTCCCAGATTATTAGCGGTGATTTTTACCGTGGCTACGGCCTGGTTTTTGGCAAAAATTGCCCAAGAAAAGATAAGCAGACAAGCTTTTTGGCCGGTGATGTTTTTATATCCTTTGCTGGCCTGGTCACCGATTAACTCCGGTTTGGCGGCCAATACGGAAATATTCATGCTCTTGCCTTTAAGTGTGCTTTTATGGAAAAAGAATGCATTTTTGTCTGGTACAATGGCCGCTTTAGCTTTGCTATACAAACCCATCTGCTTATATGTTGTTGCAGGTGTATTGATGATACGTATCATCAATACAGTTGGACGCTGGAGATATTTGTGGCAGTGTGGTCTGGGTTTTATGGGAGTGACAGTGCTGGTAATGTTGCCGGTGGTCTTGACTGGCGTTTGGGGAGATTTTTGGGAACAGGTGGTGGTGTTTAATGCCTTGTACGCCAAACAGTGGGGCATATCGCTTATGCCTATGCTTGCCAACTTAAAAGTGATGGGGCAAAGTTTTTGGGGTGTTTACTTACTTTTGTTTGCCGGAATTTTTCTTTTGAAAAAGAACCGCGTTTGGTATTTATATTTACTTTTAGGTTTCTTGGCTGTTTTTCAAACTACTATCCGCCACTATTACTTATTA
>Ga0208958_1003199_pt1 | contig 12999 bp, 11 predicted proteins | sample RifOxyB1_FD_184032 | JGI IMG/M metagenome (GOLD analysis project Ga0208958, IMG submission 184032) | Soil microbial communities from Rifle, Colorado - Rifle Oxygen_injection B1 (SPAdes) | ecosystem: Environmental > Terrestrial > Deep subsurface > Rock core/Sediment | place: Rifle, Colorado... | reverse complement strand
GCAAACTTCGACCTTGATTTCCTCAACCGTCGAGTCAATGACAAAAGAGTTGCCACAGGCACAGCTAACCTTAGTCGCAAAAAGTTTGGGGTGAATTCCGGCTTTCATACAGGGGTATTATATCAGCTTTCGCTTGGTTTCGGCAATAAGAATTCCAAAGAAGATGATTACAGAGCCAAAAGCAATGACCGGGGTTAGCAAATCTCCCAGAATCAGGGTGGCCAGAACAGCTGAGATGGTGGGATGGAGGTAGGCAAAAATGGCTGACTCGACGACCTGGAGTTTTTCTTGGGCGCGGTTTTGCAGAATATAAGCCAAGGTACCCGAAAAGAGAGCCATGTAAAGAATTGGCCAGGGGTGGCCGACCCAAGCAGAGACAATTTCCGCCGGAGAATGCCGAACGAGAGTTAGGGGTAAAAAAACGACAAGGCCGACAACAAAAGAAAGGTGGGCTAACAAGTCGGGTGGTATTTTGTGGTTTAGTAATTTTTTGAGGTAAATAAAACTGCCGGCGTTGGTGAAAAGAGACAACAGAATAATAAGGTTTCCTACCAAAGCACTGGAACCGGTGTGGCCGTTAAACATTGGTTCCATGGCGATGACAAAAGAGCCGACATAGGCAATAACAATACCGATTTTACGTCGTGGGGTTACGTGTTCATTTAGGAAAAAATAGGCAAAAACGATGGAAATTAACGGTCCGGTAGACTGAATCAGACTCATATCCAAAAGCGAAGTTTTATCGGTTCCCAGAAATAAAAGGCCAAGAGTGAGGGGGGTTGTTAAAAGGCAATAAATGACAATCTGAACCCAGTTTTTCTTGTTGACGTATTTTTTGAAATTGCATAAAAAAGGAATGGCGATGAGGGCGCTCATCAAAAAACGGCCGGTTAGAAAAATATCATACGGTAAATCGTTTAAGCCGATCTTGATGACCGGCCCGGCTATTCCCCAGATAATGGCAGCCAAAAGAAGGTAGAGATAGGCTTTTTTGGCAGGTTTCATGATTAGGAAAACACGGACTCCGTATCAAGTACGGGGTGACACGAGACAATCTTTTGGGTTTTGGTGGCGAGATTTTTAACGGTGGCGGTATTGTTTTTGGCCTCGTCCGGGCCGATGATGATGGCGTAGGGAATGGCTTTTTTGTCGGCGTACTTTAACTGTTTTTCCAGTTTGGCAAAGGGATCGGGGTAGGTTTCGCAATTAATACCAGCGGTTCTTAATTGATTGGCCAACTTAAGAGATTTTTCAAACAGGTCGGGTGAAAAAGTGGTCACTAAAACCTTGGTGACAGCTTCAAAAGTGGGTAGTAAGTTTAACTGCTCCATGGCTTCCAGGGTTCGGTCAAAACCCAAAGCAATACCGGTAGCTCCCAGATCAAAACCGGAAATTCGATTCATCATGCCATCGTAACGCTCTCCACCGGCAACCGATCCGGCCGAATATTCAGGAATAACCATTTCCCAAATAGGGCCGTCAGAGTAAGAGAACGAACGGGCGAGGGTGGGTTCAAACACAAAATTTTCCTCCGATATGCCACATCCTTTAAGATATTCAAAAATGATTTTTAAGTCGGCATCGGGAGTGAGTTCTTTAACCTGTTGAAGATAGCCTTCGGCCAGGGTTTTGGAGATGTCTTTTTTGACCATCTCGGCGACAACGCCTTCAACCCCTATTTTTTTAAGTTTATCAATCGCCACAATGGCTTCGTAGGGGATGTTTTTAATCATCTTGCGGTTGTTAATGACGGCTCGAGCGTTGGTAAAACCCAGTTTCTGGTAGAGCTTGATACTTATGGCAATACATTCCGCATCAGCTTCGGGGTTTTTGTTGCCAATTAAATCAATGTCTACTTGGGTAAATTCACGATAGCGGCCGGCTTGAGGTTTTTCGGCCCGAAAAACATTTTGAATTTGGTAACGCTTAAAGGGAAAAGTTAAAGCGTTGTAATTATTGCCGACAAACCGGCAAGTGGGAACGGTCTGGTCATAACGAAGGGCTACTTCACGGTCTCCGTTGTCGGTGAATTTGTAAAAGAGTTTCTCGTCTTCGCCAATTTGGCCGGCAAACAGCTCCAGGGGCTCAAGGATAGGGGTTTCTATGGGTAAATAGCCCCAAGACTCAAAAACGGCAATCATTTGGTCTTTTAGCCACGCGCGCTTTTTGGCCTCGACCGGCCCAAAATCCCGAAAACCTTTGAGTGCTTGGATTTTATTCATAGGTTTTAAGTTTAACATGCACCGTTGTTAGACAAAAGGCCTGTCATAAATTTTTCAGCTGTTTGCAAATTTGATATTTGTACATACTCATCAGCCTTGTGAGACATATTTTTGGTACCAACTCCAAAAGTAAAAATTCTTGGCTGTTTAAATGATTTCCAAAGCATTTGGACATCTAGATAACCTCTTTTTTTAGCCTGCTTAAGATTTTTGCTAGGTGCTAAATTAAGAATATCTAATAGTTTCCTTTTGGGAGTGATCCAGCTTCCTAAGTCGTGGCGAATAATAATATCATCTACTTTAAGCTGTCTAGTTAAAGATTGATTAACTATGAAGTCTTTTACTTTTTTCGCGTTTAGGTTGTTATCGGCTACTCTGACCTCAACAATATATTCACAGGTTTCGGCGATGATGTTTCCTTGTTTACTACCGCCATTAATTCTGGCAATGTTTAGGGTTGATACGCCCAGCTCTGGTGATTTAAAAGTTTTTAGCCATGTTTTTAATTGATTAATTACAACAAAAGATTCGGTGATGGCATTAACGCCCGATTTCGGATTTGCGGCATGGCCAGCTTGACCTCGAACTTTGACTTTCATCTCGATTAAGCCTCTGCAGGAGTTGCCGATTCCAGGACCTTCACCATCCAAAGAAACAATTAATTTGGGTGCAATTTTGTTACTATACTCTTTAATAAACTCTCTCATACCTAGAAAATCGTATTCCTCATCGCAATAAAAAAGAAAACCGGTATTTGGAATTAGAGCCGGAGATGTGGCTAGTTTAAGAATGACAGCTAAGCCCCCCTTCATGTCACTTGACCCGAGACCGTAAAGTTTGTCTCCAATCACTTGTGGTTTAGTTGGCTCTCTGGTCCAGCCAGAGTTGGGCTGAACGGTGTCCATGTGGCCGACAATCAGATTATCGACCTGGTTGGAATTTGAGGCGAACAAGTTGTAGCGTCCATTTCCCAATGATTGCTTATTGATTTTTAATTGTCTATTTTGAGTAAGAAAATTACAAATAAAAATGCCAATTTGGGCCTCATTAGTTTGTTTATCTACCCAGGAAGGAATAGAAATCAGTTGTGATAATAATGCGGTCAAATTATTTTTCATATTTTAGATATGTGCCACAGTAGCGTTTAGGAATGGGAAATTTTGGGTCGGGACATTCGGTTATATTCCACCTAGCTTTTCTCCATATTTCTACCATTTTGGGGTTAACTGTTCTAGCCCCAAAATAGATAGGAAACTGCACTCCGTCTCTTTGGGTAATTGTGTTTAATAGTTTTTCGCGCAGTGTTTTGCCTAAAGGCAGGCCAACCGGTCTCTTTAGAGTATCGGTGATATACCAAAATTCCTCGATTTGAATGTTGGGTACTGGGAGTCCGCGATCAATGAAAAACTGTTTGTTTGTTTGTCGTGCTGTGCTTGCTCCAAGAACGGTTGTTGCCTCTTGATTCTGGTCTTTGGCGACAATGGTTATTCTGTCCAAGTCTTTCCATTTTATAATTTGTTGTAGAGCTGATTCTCCTGTCCATGGTAGTTCGTTCCACAACCCTTCGGGCTGTGTTCTGCCTTTTTCAATTAATTTTGCCTTAACTAATTGCCGGTTGTCGGCATTAAAAATGGACATATATAATAAGGCCAACTGTGCTAGTTCAGTTTCACTTAGATCAGAAATTAGCACAAACGATGGGTTGCCTAAGACGTACGTCTCGTAAATATTAACAGGAGTATATTTTTGTGTTTCTGGCATATTTCAAACTAAATACCGATTAAGAAATGTAAGTATTTTTCTGGTCCACTGATTAATCACTCTTGGGTCTTGGTATATGTGACCTTCGTTTTTAAAAAAGAGACTCGTTGTTTCAGTCTCCAATTTCTGGAGTTTAGAAACAAAATTTGCGGATTGTTCGTAAGGGGTGTTTTTGTCTTTTTGTCCGCAAATAATAAGATTGGGCGGAAAAGATTTTGGAGTAATATTGATAGGGGAGAGAGACTTAAGTTTTTTTAAGAGGGGTGTGTTTTTTGATTTAAATAACCATTGGTCATAGGTCGGGATTTCTGTTTTTGCGAACTGGATTTTCCAGTCACTGATGCTTGAATCGGCGATAACACATTTAAATAGTTTGGGATATTTGCATCCACATAAAAGAGCTAAATATCCGCCCCAACTTTTTCCGTATATAGCGATATTTTTGGAATTGATACGTGGATCTTTTTTGGCGTAAGCCACTGTTGAAATAATATCACTCAAGTCTTTTTGTCCAATTCCTATGCCTCGAACAGCCTGTGTCCAATTTGTACCAAAACCCGTACTTCCACGGTAGTTAGACAGCAGGACAAAATAGTTTTGCTGGGCCAATAAAGAACACAAAGATTGAGGTAATAAGTAGCTACTATTTGTAGGTCCACCTCTGATTACAATGACGCAAGAATATTTTTTGCCCGCGATAAGATTCTTTGGTTTATAAAGTTGCAAGTACATTTTTTCGTTGTCAGCTGTTAAAACAAGTTTTTCTTCAGGGGTTATAAACAAATTGTTTTTGTTACCCAAACTGGTGAGTGGAAGTATAGACGAGCTTTTGGTTTGAGAAAGCCTTTTCTGTTTTAGGCCACCTAAATTTTGAGGTGAAGCATTTAAATAAAAGAGTTCTTCATCTTTGTTTACGAACAAGGGAATGTTAACCCCGGGTTCTTTTACTAAAAATAATTTTTTAGAGACCTGTTTTTTTAGAGAAATAAGAGCGATGGCTTCTTGGCCAAAATTATTGCGCTTAAAACCGACATAGACTTGTTTTTGGGTGGGGGAGTAGATCCAGTTATAAATATTTGATTTAAATGAAACCAGTTTTGCCATCGACCTAAGACTTGTGTTGACCAAGTATAGTTTTGACAATTGGTTTCTAGTAGTTCTTATTAAAAAGTTATTGTTCCAAGGTATGGCCTTAATGGTAGGCTGTAGATACAAATAGTATCTCTCTTTTGATATTAGGTAGCCAGTTTTTGTTTGCTGGTCATAAAGTCTAACCTCGTAATTGTCGCTATCTTTTAAAAGTATGGTATATAAAACATATTGTGCGTTGGCACTGATATCGAAAGAAGTGGGTGGTTGATCTGAACATTGAAAGAGGAGTTGTTTCTGTTTACTGATTAAATTAAATTTCACTAGTGAGTAAGTATTAGCTGTTTTGGTAACAAAGTAATTAATAGGTTTGCCTAGGGGATCCCATTTTAAAAAGTTATCTTTAGTCTCAAAAAGCAATCCCTTGAGGAAATCCCAGCCACCCTTAAATCGCCTCGCAGAAGGAAACCAAAAATTATCTTTGACAATTTTGATCAATTTGTCTTTAGCGCAGTCGTATAACCAAAGCGTATTATCGGCTACAAAAGTAAACTCATTGGTTTTAGAATTCCAACTGGGTGGTGACTCAATTTGTTTAACAGTGATGCATTTTACCCTTTTCTTTTGCTGGTAGTCGTAAACAACGATCTTGTTATTTAATACATAGGATACAAGTGAGCTGTTGGTGGAAAAAGCAAACCCGTATTTAGTTTTTTCTAAAAAGAGTTTTTTGATAATTCTGTTGGGTGTTTTCATGGGATTTACAATCTATTTTGTAGAAGGATCATTGACGGTAGTGGGATAACTGGCACTTGTTTTGCTTCTGATATTTTTATAAACCTAGGGTCTGGTTCGTATTTTGGTCCTGCATCTGGCTCACTGGTAACAATAACTGCCCCCCCATTTTCTGTTTGAGATACAACCGACCTCTCTACTTGATATTCATAACCCATCGAAGCCCACTTTAATCGTAATGCGGGGTAAAGGTCTGTTCGCATAGATCTCATTTCTGCCGGTGAATAACCTTTTCCATCCATCCACCTCGAGCAGTTTTGTGGGGAGAACCTGATCCCTTTTTGGTTTAAATATCCATCCACCCCGAGTATTTTCAGCTGGGTAATAAAATCTTCGACAAACATGCCTAATTGGGGCATAAGTGTAGAAGCATATATTTCGGTTGATAGCCCGATTTGAATACTTGCGTTTTGAGGATGAATCTCGGTTTGGACAGCGGTCAAATATTTTTGAGAAACTTTAGTTAAACCGGTTTCAACTGCATTTGGCTTGCCACCTCCATAGACATCAATGTATGTCTTGAGCATTTTTTGAATTAGTTCAGGAGATAACCCTGTGACAGTTGCTTTTTGTTCTTGCAATGCTTGTAAGGTACGATAGCGAAAAAAATTTTCCCAATCAGAAATGATAATATTAACTGGGCAATTAAGTTTATTGTTTAACATTGACATTTCGTTGATAGCTTGGTCAAGTGCTCTTTTTGTCCTAGATTGGTATTGTCTGTCATTTTTTGCAGCTGGACTAGTCTCACCCCATTCTTGTGTTGTTGTTAATGTTGGTTGGGGAAGTGAAGCACCTAATCTACTGTAGCCTACTTGAGGACAGACAGCTAGATATAGAGTGGGCGAAGTTGGCTGCGAAAAAACCTGCAATAAACAAGTTATTTCTTCGAGTGGTGGGTCATAAACACCGGCAAGTTTGCTTAAAATGGCAAGGTTTAACACGGTTTGTGCACTATCTCTTTTGGGATTGAAATCCCTTTCCAGTTCTTGTCTCCAAGCCCCATATTTTTGTGGAGCAAAGCTTTTGGATTTTATCTGTGATTTTGCCCTCATTTCAAGAAAAGCGTATGCAAAATTGTCAGATATACTATCAGGTGATGTCACACCAATGCTGGTTTTTTTTCTGGCCCGTCTGGCTCTAGGAGACTCATCTAGTCCCTCTGGAATGCTATATCTTGCCATTGTGTTTGCTATAACCCTTTTAGCCCATGGAATTTCAGCCTCATTAGGAGGCCTAGCTTCTGTTTGTGAGTTGCCTTGACCAATCACAAGACGGGGAATTGTTGCCAGACCGGCTCGACCCCTTCTTGTTTGGAGTAAGTCATTTACGTCTATTAATTTTTCTTCGCAATTGTCTATCATAAGGGTGGGAGAGGGGAGTTGAACCCCCGCCTTCAGCTCCACAAGCTGACGTGATACCGTTTCACTACACCCACCACGCAACCAACAAAAAACCTCTCGCTTCCTAACCACGTACAACGTGATTGAAGAAACGAGAGGTGTCTTTTTAAGAAACAAAAAAGACCGCTCCCGCGGTCCCATTCTTTCTTCCCTAAAGCATTTTTCTCTAGGGCTCTTGGGCCGACTCCGCAGATGCGACATCGACTGGTATCTTTATACGCTTTTCCCTGCGTCTAGTATTTGGCTAGCTCCTCCCGAGGCGTGACTTCGGTAATAACGGATTTCCTAAAATGTAACTAGGTATTCTAAATTGGAGCCTATAGTTTGTCAAGGGGTAATTAGAATGATCGTTTTATTGGCCGTCAGCCAGACTTGGTCGTCAACTTGAAGTTTAGAGCCGACCGGGTAAACGACCAGTTTTTTATTGGCCAGCATGGCTTTAGTGACAACGGTTTGTTCTGGGGTGGGGAGGTCGTCGGTGGGCTTGGGAATTATGGCGACGTAGTTATTAAGAATCACCACAAAATCTCCAATGGCCAATTCGCTTTTGGTGGCGGTTATCAGCTCATCACCTTTTTGTTTTTCAAAAATAGTCTTTTCGTCGGTGGTGGACAACAAAATTTCACTGGCATTGCGGTTTTTGGTGACATAGGTGTTGATTTGAAAAGAGGTGTCGGAAATGTCAATGACATAACCCATTTTAAATGGATAACTATTTGGTTCAGTGGCAATTTTTGGTGAGTAAAAAAGATAGACACTTTTGGACACGGGCTTGTTGGGAATTAATAACGATACAAGAAAAGTATTCATTCCCGGTTTGAGACCAACTGTTTGTTTGAATTGGCCATCCGCATTAGTAGTGATAGGATAGTCTTTTTTGTTGTCAGTGATGACTAAAAGACTGTTGGCTTTGGATTCGCCGGTAATTTCAGTAGCCGCTTCATTGGTAAAAAAAGAAGTGGCGGTCTGAATTTCATCTGGTTGGGTAGCAGTTGCTTTGGGCGTTTCGTTTTTGGCTTGATCCTGTACAGCCACGTTTTTCACCCTTTTTAGGGCTACGGTGGTGATTTTATAAAGAGAGAACGTAATGATGCCTCCGATAATTCCCCCTAAAAGTAAAGCCATCGACAAGTCTTTTTTCATATGCACAAGGCATATTAGGAGGAATTTGGATACTTGTCAACCGATCGCGGTTTTGTTACGATCTTCTTGCTATGGATATAACCTACTTGGGTCATTCGGCTTTTAAGATCAAAACCAAAACAGCAACCGTGATCACGGACCCTTATGACCCCAAAGTGGTGGGTTTTTCTTACCCCAAAGTGGAAGCGGACATCGTAACTGTTTCGCACCACCACCACGACCATGATTTTTTGGAAAGAGTGGGGGGGTATAAAAAAGTTTTTGACGGCCCCGGTGAATATGAAATGATGGAGGTGTCGATGATTGGAATACCGTCATTTCATGATGCCGAAAATGGGGGAAAGCGGGGCAAAAATACTATTTTCGTGATTGAGGCGGACGGTTTACGGATTGCCCACTTGGGGGATTTGGGTCAGAAGTTGACGCAAAAACAGATCGAAGATTTGGGGGAAATTGATATCCTGATGGTGCCCGTTGGGGGGATTTACACCCTGGGTCCAAAAGAGGCCTTTGACGTGGTCCAGCAAGTGGAGCCCATTTTGGCCTTACCAATGCATTATGGACCGGCGATGGAGTTAATCCCGGTTGAGGAGTTTCTAAAGACTTCCGGAATGGCTGTCGAGAAGTTAGACAAATTGACGGTTAAAGTTGATACTCTTGGCGAAGTGGAAAAAATTATTCTCCTGTCCAGATAATCGGAGATTTCTTTCAGATAATAGTTTGGCATGGCTGACAAGTTAAAAATACCTCCTCATTCAGACGAGGCAGAAGGCTCGATTATTGGCGCTTTATTAATTGATAAAGATGCCATTGGAGCCGTGGCCGGAATCATTAATGCTGATGATTTTTATGATGACCGTAATCGGGACGTTTATAGTGTTTGTTTGTCCCTTTTTGAAAACCGAACGCCGATTGATTTGTTGACAGTAACCGAAGGGTTAAAAAAGAAAAAACTGTTGACGGTTATTGGCGGGGTGGCCCGTTTGACGGAGCTGGTTAACGCCGTGCCCACTTCGGCTCACGTCGAACATTATGCCAAGATTGTTAAAGGTTTTGCTACTAAGCGCTCACTAGCCCAATCGGCCAGCAGAATTGTGGAAATGTCTTTTGATGAAAGCATGAGTGCGGAGGATGTTTTGGACAAAGCCGAGTCTAACGTTTTTGCTCTGGCCCAGCGGACCATTGGCAAGTCTTTTATGGCTGTTCGGGACGCCTTGGCTGAAAGCTTTGACCGGCTGGATGAACTTTATAAAAACAAAGAAGGCATTAGGGGTGTGGCCACCGGATTTCCGGATCTGGACGATTGTTTGGCCGGATTTCAGAAATCCAACCTGATAGTACTGGCAGCCAGACCATCAGTAGGGAAGTCTGCTTTTGCCTTAAATATTGCTCAGTATATAGCGGTTAATGATAAGCGACCGGTAGCCATTTTCTCCTTGGAAATGAGCAAGGAGGAGTTGGTGGATCGGTTATTGGTGGCTCAGGCTGATATTGATGCTTGGAAATTAAAAACGGGTAAATTAACCGAAGAGGACTTTACAGCACTGTCTAATGCCATGGGGGTGTTGGCCGAGGCCCCGATTTATATTGATGACACGCCAGCCTTATCCATTTTGGAAATGAGGACTAAAGCCAGACGTTTGCAGGTGGATGTAGGGATTGATTTGATTATTGTTGATTACTTGCAATTGGCCAGGTCTCGAAATCTGGAAAACCGGGTACAGGAGGTGGGAGAAATTTCCCAAGGGCTTAAGAATTTGGCCAGAGAGTTAAAGGTTCCAGTGTTGGCTCTCTCGCAGTTGTCGCGTGCAGTAGAGGCCAGAGGTGAAAAGAGACCACAACTATCCGATCTTCGCGAGTCGGGATGTCTGACAGGGGATACAGAAATAATTCTCTCCAGTGGTGAAAGAAAAAGTCTCATGTCTCTTGTAGGTAAACGAAATTTTGGGGTTTTTTCATTGACCAAAGGCTTAAAGATCGAAACTGCCAAAGTCAGCCGTGTTTTCCCCAGTGGCAAAAAAATGGTTTTTAAAATTACTTTTAGAAGCGGCCGGGTTATTAAGGCTTCTGGAAACCATCCGTTTTACAAACTTGGTGGTTGGGTTCGGGCGGATGCCCTTGAATTGAAAGACAGGGTGGCCATTCCGAGAATATTAAAAGCACTGCCGAAGGACTCCGGAAAGATTTCCGACGATAGATTGATTGTTTTAGCCCACTTGATTGGTGACGGATGTTTTGTAAAACAACAACCTTTGCACTATACCAATTCGGAGATGGAGTTAATCAAAATTGTTAAAAAATCGGCCGAAAGAGAGTTTGCTATTAAGCCAAGGATAGTTAAACAGGAGAATTGGTATCATCTGTATTTAGCTTCGGCCGAAAGGCTGGCCAGGGGTAGGAGAAATCCTATTGTAAGGTGGTTGGACGAGGAGTTGCGTATTTACGGTCAACATTCCCGAGAAAAATTTGTTCCGGAGCAAATTTGTGTTTTATCGGATCAAAAAATCGCCCTGTTTTTAAAACATCTTTGGTCAACTGACGGTTGTATCAGTGTTCAAAGGAGTTCAAAGAGAAAGGTTTCGTTGTATTATGCTTCAGGGAGTGAAAGATTGGCCAGAGATGTTCAGCATTTGCTTTTAAGGTTGGGAATTTTGTCAACCCTGACTACTTCCAGCAAAAAGGGCTATGAAGATATTTGGAATGTGCACGTTCAGGGTAAATCGCAACAGTTGGCTTTTATTGAAAAAATTGGGTTTGTTGGCATTAAAGCACAAAAAGTACACGAGGCGGTGAGTTTTTTGAACGGGATTGTTGAAAATCTTAATAATGATGTTATTCCTCGGGAAATTTGGTTGGAAATTGAAGAACTACGAAGAGAGAATGGTCTTTCGACCAGGGAGTTTCAAAAACGAGTTGGTTGGGCTTACAGTGGAACACAGCGACAAAAAAATGGTATTAGTCGAGAACGGATGAGAAAAATTCTCAAGGTTATCAGTAATCAGCACTTACTGAATTTATGTGACTCTGATTTGTACTGGGATGAGATAAAGAGTGTTGAGAAGGTTGGTATACAGGAAGTTTTTGATTTGACTGTTCCTGGGGTAGCTAACTTTGTAGCCAATGATATTTTGGTTCATAACAGTATTGAACAAGATAGCGACGTGGTGATGTTTTTGTACCGGGAAGAGGATGATAATTTGGAAAATATCGCACTCGACATTGCCAAGCACCGCAATGGCCCACTAAGAAATATCAAGCTGCGTTTCAAAGGTGACCGTATCCGTTTCTATTCCCGCGACACCAAGCACTAAATTTAGCCACGTTTAACCTCGGAGGTGAAACGTGCCTGCACCTCGGGATATTTAGTTTTTTTGTGCCGGGGAGAGGAAACAAGTTGGGCTTTAGTCTACCAACTCTGAGAGCCTCCTTTTAAAAGCCAATAAAATTGGTTCACCTTGTCTGGCCATTTTAATAAACAACCTGTCTCGACTTAAAATATCCCCCGCGTGAATAGACAAACGATCGGTGTCGGGGAGTGTGATTCTCCTGCGAAAAAACCACCTGGTAAGGTTTGCCGTAATATTAAATCCCTCGCACTCAGGGCAAAGGGAGTGGGAGCCCTTTTGGTGTTCATGCCTCTGGGTTTTCGGAACCTCGTGTGTACTAACAGAACGTGGTGAAATACTGGTTACCAATACATGTCCTTTTTGATTGGGTTCACGACCACTGCAAGGTAAAGGGGTGTGCCCGCCTGCTTGATCTTTGATTTCAGCACTTGCCTCAAGGATTTTCTTTTTGTGTTCAGGGCAAAGATCAGAAACTTTAAGGTTATTTGCACGGCCTAAGGCTTGTAATTGCCGTGCGTTTCTATGTGCTGAGGTAAATGATCCGAGAAGATGCTTGATTGTACCCCAGGCATGGCTGATTTTTTCCGGTTGTCCAGACAGTGCTTCTGATAGTTTCTGTTCCGAATCTATCCCCATACCGGACATTATAGCAAAGCTACTTAAATTTTGTAGTCTCGTTTAACCTCGGAGGTGAAACGTGCCTGAACCTCGGGATATTTTGTATAAGTGTGCCTGGAGAGGGATTTGGACCCTCATGACCTTTAAAGGGTCACAGCTTTTTGAGAGCTGCGTGTATACCGTTTCACCACCCAGGCCTGGGTGTATTTTACCACAACTGGAGGGTAAGAAGAATCAGTTCTGGTCCGGGTCCGGCCAGTCAAGTATGGTTTCAAACGGGGTTTTGTTTTTCTCTGCACCCTGGTACCTCTCTTCTAACTTTAGTCTCATTTTTAGCAGTCTTTGGGGGTGTATACCCACTTGTGATTTTACCAGTTTTACAGCAGCAATAATGCGTCTCCTTTTAGCCATTTTTTCCTCTGCAACCGAGTCTGAATCAGCAGGGCTAACAGTCAAAGTGGCAGGTGCGTCTTTCATCTTCCCGATAAGGTTAGTTATTAAATGTTGATAGTCTGCCAGAGCTTTTTTAACGCCTTCTTTTTCTGGCTTAATTAGTATTTTGCGTTGGTAAAATCAGTTGTTTATTTCCTCCTTTCGGCCAAATTGACTCTTTGAGTTTTC
>Ga0208958_1003196_pt1 | contig 13014 bp, 25 predicted proteins | sample RifOxyB1_FD_184032 | JGI IMG/M metagenome (GOLD analysis project Ga0208958, IMG submission 184032) | Soil microbial communities from Rifle, Colorado - Rifle Oxygen_injection B1 (SPAdes) | ecosystem: Environmental > Terrestrial > Deep subsurface > Rock core/Sediment | place: Rifle, Colorado... | reverse complement strand
GTGGTCAGGTGGAAATTTTGCTATTGCTGTATTATCTCAAAATAAAGATAAAGATATTATTACAAGAATTAAAGAAGGCTTAGAAGCAGCAGAAAAACATGCATGTGGAGTTAAAAGACCATTTTATATTATGAATACTAAAGATGACGAAATTATTACTGTTAATTAAAAAATAAATAGAAAATAATCCTTGCAATTCTAACAGATTAGTAATATAATAATACATAGACAATACATAAGAAAGGAGGTGAAAATTAATATGAATACTTGCCATAATTGCACAATGAGGTGTTGTCCTATTAGATATTTAGATAAAAAATGTGAAAACTATACCATATATCGTTGGCAAGATAGATTTGATGAAACTAAGTAAATTTAGAAAATATCAAAAATACAAATCCTTAATTTATAAGGGTTTGTAATACATACAATTGTGATCGAATCGAACATTTATTATAATTTAGAAAGGATTGATAAGTATATCTACTAAATATGATTCTTTATGGAAGAAAAGAAAAGATAAACTTAAAGAAAAGGGTTGGATATGGAATAAAATATATCAAATGTGGGATAGTCCTAATGGAAATGCTGAATGGACAGATGATTTAAAATTAATGAATGATGAAGAATTTGAAAGGTGTTTAGATACATAAGAAAGGAGTAAACATATGTTAACCAAATTAATAAATAATAAACTAATCAACAATAAATTACAAGAAGTAATAGACTATTTTCAATTAGGTGAAGGGCATGACAAACATGAATTCATAACTGATATATTAGGTGAAATTAAAGAATTAAAAAATTATAGTGCAGATGAAATAGGACTTGAATGGGATAAAGAACATTTAATGATACTAGATGATTTTGTAAATGAATTTTATAATTTAGTTATTAAAAATGTGTGCAATGTTTTAAAAAGTTTTAAGGATGGTAAATAATAAAAAGGAGTAACAAACATGGACTTAATCTACATAAATATAATTGATGCAATACAATATGCAGTTGACAAAATTTCAAAACAACAATACAAAAATGATCCATGTAAACCTAAATTTATTGTTAGTCAATTAGATAAATATGATAATGAAGGTGAAATAATTCAACATGAAATTGTATTAACTATTAAACATTCTGGTCAACAACGTACAAGACCATTATTCCCTAGATTAGATTGTAAATATGGTTATGAATCATTAAAAGATGAAATGGAATGGTTGTATAATTCAACAATGTAGAAAGGAAAATAAGTCATATGCCATTCGATTCAAAGCACTACACAGATAGAAACAAATCACTTATAGAATTAATAAGAAAAAAATTATTTAACTATGATAACGACACAAAACAAACTAAAAGAATTAAATTACAACAATGTAAACATTGTTATTATATAAGCAATAAAATATCACTTCAAGCATTCACAACATTTATTTGCAAGAATTGTAATGATGAAATTATACATCATAATTCTAATGTAGATAAATATTGTATGGATTGTGCTAAAGAATTAAATATTTGTTGTCATTGTGGAGCAGAAATGGATTAGTGTTATATTAAATATTTTTAAATTAAATAAGAATGGAGAAATTAATATGACGAAAATAAGATGCCTACAAATGGATTTAGATGAATTTTGGAGTAATAATGAATCAATTTATACTGAATATGATATTGGTAGTTTTAGACGTAAAGTAGTCATTAAACCAGAAGATAAAGAAAAATTCTTAGATGCGTATGCATTAGAATTTAGATTAAGAGCAGAAAAATGTTTAGAAGAAGTATTACATTATGAAGATGATTTGTATTTAGATAAGGATGATAATTAAAATACCAAGAAAGGAGAATATCTAATATGGATAGAATAATGAAGGCACAAAAAGCAGATGTATTAACTCAATTTTCAGAAATGAAAAAAGAAGAAGGTAGGAAAGAAGAGAGGAAGAGGATTGTTAGTATAATATCACAAAATGATGATTGGTGTTGTGGTTATGTTTTAGATAAAGAAAATGGATGCCATATTGGTTGTACTACTTGTTGGTTTGAATACTTAAAACCTAAATAATAAAAAAATAATACATAAAGGAGATTATAATTATGAATAATGATTTAAAAACTTCTTATGGTGTTTGCAAGAATGGTAAAATTTATTGTCCGAAATGTAGAAGATTAATTGTTAATCCTGTAATTATTAGAGTGGATGATGGTAAACCAGTTACATTTTGTTACTGTGGAAATTATATTATAATTGAAGATAATAAATGATGATAATAAAGAAAGGAAATATAATAAATAATGAATTATTTTATTTGTCCATTTTGTCATCAAGATATTAGTGTTAATAATCACGTATGGAATTGTGAAATGAATCCTATTAATATGAATAATAATGAATTTCAAAATAAAAATAAAATTGAATATAACCAAAAAGAACTAATTTCATATTATGCACTATCATGGCTAGAAGAAAGTGTTAATAATTTTAAGAAACAAAATGAAAAAGTACATATGATTGATGGAAATATGACTATGGAAGAATTTATTCAAAAATAGACAAAAGAGAAATTGAATAAAGTTATTAAGTGTTAAATTAATTTAAAAACGTAAACATTTTGATTATTTGTTTACGTTTTTAGAAAAATAAAAATAATTAATTAAAAATTATGAAATTATCAAATTTATCAAAATTGACGATCCTGTAAACCCTTGATTTATAAGGGTTTACAGGATCGGAAATCATGACCAAATTCATCTTTGGTGTTGTTTTTAGAAAGGAGGATATTATAATCCAAAATATAAATGATATTGATAAAAAATTAATTGAAATTGAAGATAAACAAAAAGAGTTAATTAAAGAAAAATATTTGTTATTAATACAAAAAAGAGAAATAATACAATCTAATTGTAAACATGAATTTATTTGTACTGATTATTATGAATATGACGAAGAAAACAATACTTTTAAAGATGAAATGATTTGTGTAAAATGTGGTTTAAAATCATGGAAAGAATATTAACAAATTACAAAAATAATTGTTGACAACACATAAACAAAATGGTATAATAATAATTGTAAGGTGAATGAAATAAAACTTTGGAAAGCACTAAGGAGATTAGCAGGGAGTGCAAGATGGTGTTTGGATTAAATAAATTGAGATTAGATAAAGAAAATTTAATTTAACAACCTTTCTACTATTGAGGGTTTTAGTAGATAAAAATGATTTAACAAGTATTAAAATTGTAAGTTTTAGGGTATCTCATTTAAGAGCAAATGAGGAATATATAATGGATTTATATAGTTATTACAGAGTTCCTATATAATGGTAGTTATATAAGGGATGATTGAGAATACAAGAAAACTCTGTTATTTATCTCAATCATAGTCTATAATGGTGGGAATGTAGACAAAATTTTTACTATTGTTTTAAATTACAAGTAATCTTCCATAAAATACTAAGATGATTGCACATCTTATAATCGAGAAGTAGTTTTATAAATAATAATGGAATTATCACTCTGTTAATAATTACATAAATTAAACAGTATTATAATGTTAGTTTTATATGTAATTAATTGCAAGATACGGATTAGTCTAATCAAAATAATTTCATCACTTAATTACAAATTAGTATTAATTTTTAACTTTATTTATAATATTAAGACGATTGCAACGTCTTTAAATCGAGGTAAAATTTAGTTATATGAAATTACACTCGATAAATTAATTGTAGATAAAACTCTGTTACAATATTAGTTTTTATCTACAATTAATTGCAAGGTTAGAATTGTTATTCTTAAACCGAGACAGCAAGGAATTTACAATATTAAATATTTATTTATAATTGATTGCAAACTAATAGTTAGGGTTGGATATGTATTTTTGTAAGTAATTACAATATTAAAATTTTTATTTATAATTGTTGCAAGACACAGATTAGTCTGATATATATTAATTTAATTATTATTTGGATTACATTTGTTTAGTTATAGTTTTCAAATATAGAATTTAAAAAATACTAAAGTAGTAAATATTAACAAAAAATAGTTTTGCAAAATAATCAGGGTGATTGCACATCCTAAAATCGAAATATAAAATAAAATAATTTATATACTCGATAAATCAATTATAATTATAATAAATTTAATTTTTATAAATAACTATTAATTTAAAGGAGATAATAAACTTATGTCTGTAAAATTAACAAAAGTCATGAAATATCAAATAATAAAACCTATAGATATAGAATGGGAATTAGTAGGAAAAATATTTAATGAATTACAATATCAATCATGGAAATTAGCAAATAAAACAATTCAATTATTTTGGGATTTTCAAAATTTAAACTTTACATATAAAGAAAGATTCGGAGAATATCTAAAAATAAAAGATTTGCCTAATAAATATACTTCTATTGAAGGTGATATATCTAGTCAATTAAGAAATCAACTTATTAATTTACATTCAGGAACTTTTGATAGTGTTATTATTAAAGCAAAAGATAAATGGAATCAACATAAACAAAAAATATTAAAAGGAGAAGAATCTATAGTAAATTTCAAAAAGAATTTCCCTATTTGTTTAAGAAATAGACAAATACAAATTATCAAAAATGACAATAATACATATACTTTAAGATTAAGTTTGTTAAGTAATGAATATAAAAAAGAATTAGAATTAAAAACAGGACAAATTGATTTTGTAATAAAAGCACATGATAATACTCAAAAAGTTATTTTAGAGAGATTAATAAATAAAGAATATAAAATTAATGCATCGGAAATATTTAAAATTAAAAAAGGTAAAACTAAATGGTTTATTAATCTAACATATTCATTTGAGCAAGATGATAAAATAAATCTTGATAAAAATAATATAATGGGTGTTGATTTAGGTATATGTACTTCTGCTTATATGGCATTTAATAATTCTCAAAATAGATATTATATTGGAGGGAGTGAAGTTATAGAATTTAGAAGAAGAGTAGAAAGGAGAAGAAATGAATTATTAAAACAAGGAAAATATTGTGGAGAAGGAAGAATTGGACATGGTAGAACAACTAGAATTAAACCCATTGAAAAATTAAGAGGAAGAGTAGAAAATTTTAAAAATACTACAAATCATAAATATAGTAAATATATTATTAATACTGCATTAAAAAATAATTGTGGTATAATTCAAATGGAAGATTTAACAGGAATTGCAGGTGGTGAAAGAAAGGCAACATTTTTAGGCATGTGGAGTTATTATGATTTACAAACGAAAATAGAATATAAAGCAAAAGAATCAGGTATTGAAATTAAAAAAATTAAACCAAAACATACTTCTGCAAGATGCAATAAATGTGGGCATATACATAAAAGTGAAGATAAAGATATATGGAGACCGAAACAAGATACTTTCAAATGTATGAATTGTGATTATGGACATAAATTTTTTATCCATGCAGACTATAATGCAGCAAAAAATATTGCTACTCCTGGAATTGAAGAGATTATTAATAAACAGTTAAAATTGCAAGAAGTGAGAGTAAAATTTGCTGAATAAATTAAGATGATTACACATCTTCAAATCGAGATTAATACTCGATAAATCAATTATATAAAATTTTTGTTATAATTGATTGTAAGTCAATCCCCAAAATTGATACTCAGTGGTCGAGCAAACTACACTTAAGTAGTAGGTATTTTGGGTAACTACTATTTAATGTATTTTTAAATAGTAAATTAGGAGGAAATAAAATGAATAAAAAAATGAAAACACAAGAACAAATACAAAAGAAAGTAGATAATTTAGCAAAAGCAGGAATACATATTAAAGTAGGTAATATAGAACCAAGTAAAAAGTATGTTATAATAAGAAATGTTAAAAATAAAATATATAAAATATTTAATATAATTGAAAATATAGTAATTTACATGTTAACTTATATTTTATTACATATTTTAATATTTGGTGGAAATATAAATATTCATTTGAATAATCCCATAGAAGTAATTAAGAGGTGTTTTTAATGAATAACATTAAAAAATTAACTATGGAAGATATTGAAACAGAAATCAAAAATAATACAAAAATATTAAATGAAATGTTAGAAAATAAAATAGATTATCTTATCTCTATTCTTGATAGTAATGAAATATTTTTTCATAATCAATTAGAAAAAGAAGGTTTTATTTTCCCAATAAGTGAAAATAAAATGATAAAATTTTTATTACATTATATAGGTTTCACGGTGTTGGGTTTATATGATGAAATGTAATAATTATTAAGGAAGGAGTAAATAATGGAAAATAAATTATACAATATGTATGTAGTAACTAAAATTGATAACCTTGATATATACATACATGAATTTAAAGTAAATAAAATAACCAAACAATATTATTTTTTAGATATGAAGGATTTTAGAAAACGAGATAAAAAGATGTTAATTAATCATATAAACAAAATATTTAAAAATGGTCGTGGTTTATGTATTTGGTGTGAAGAAAAAGATATTGAGTATTATAAGAATGTTTTAATATTAAGATTAAAAGAAAATTTAGAAAATGATAAAATAGAGTATGCAAAAATAAAGGATATGCAAATTGAGATAATTGATGATTATTTAAACACAGATGTTCATGATGAAATTAAGATTACAAAAATGTAAAACTGTAATGAGGTATTAAAAGTTAAATAATAAATGTTAAAATAATAGCATAGCAAAATGTAAATATAATTAAAAACATAATAGGAGAACTTGCAAGTGAAATAGTGTGATCACACCTCCTGACGAGGAGGATATAAGGGATTGGGATTGATAACTAAAACTGTAATAGTTAAGTGGAATTCAAAAATTAAAAAATATTATGAATCGAAAGGTTACATTTATACTAAAATGGGGGATGAGTTTGAAGTTAAAATAAAGGATTTAACTAAGGGAAGTCATGCATTAGTAAATGTAAAATGTGATTGTGAAGATTGTAAAAGTCCATATTTGAAACCTATAATATGGAGAGATTATTTAAAATGTGTTAAAGAAGATGATAAATATTATTGTCAAAAATGTTCCATGAAAGTGTTAACAAAAGATAAAACAAAAAAAACAAAACTTAAAAATAGCAAATCATTTGAAGAATGGTGTATAGAAAATAATAGAAAAGATGTATTAGATAGATGGGATTATGAATTAAATAAATTAAAACCTAACAGTGTTTTTTATTGTTCAAATAATAAATATTATTTCAAATGTCCTATAGGATTACATAAAAGTGAATTAAAAAGTATAAATAGTTTTACTTATGGTCATGAAGGTTCAATTAATTGTAATCAATGTAACTCCTTTGCACAATGGGTAATTGATAATATTGGAGAAGAATTTTTAGATAAGTATTGGGATTACGGAAAGAATAATGAATTAGGTATTGATCCTTGGGAGATTTCTCATCAAAAAAATATAAAAGTATGGATTAAATGCCAAAAAAAAGATTATCATGAGAGTTCTGAGATATTATGTAGTGAATTTATTAATGGTGGAAGATGTTCTTATTGTAGTAATTTTAAAGTGCATCCTTTAGATAGTTTAGGCAAGTTATTAGAAGACAAAGGATTGTTAAATTCATGGTCTAACGAAAACAAAAAATCACCATATGAATACAATCCAAAAAGTACTCAATTTGCTTATTGGAAATGTTCAGATGGTAAACATGAAGATTATTATAGAAATATTAAAGATTCAAATAATGCTGAATTTAGATGTCCAAAATGTTCTAGGGAAAGAACAGAATCAATACTTCAAGAAAAAGTTAGATTATATTTAGAATCATTAAATATTTATACAATTTTACACGAGTATAATTGCAATATTATCGCTCAAAATCCTAAAATAAAAAATAAATGGGGACAAATGCCTTTTGATAATGAAATTAAAGAATTAAAATTAATAATTGAAACACATGGTAAACAACATTATGAAATTGTACCTTGGCATAAATCATTAGCAATTAAAAATAACACAACTCCAGAACAAGAATTACATTATCAAAAAGTTAAAGACAGATATAAACGTATGTTTGCTAAATCTAAAATTAATAATTATCATTATTTAGAAATACCTTATTACACAGATGATGAGGATAAGACTTGGAAAAAATTAATTAATGATAAGATTGATTATATAATTAAATTGAAATACATAGAAGAGCGAAATAAGGTTGCTTAAATACATATTAAAATAAATTTGATTTTACATATTAAAGGAGAACAAACCATGAAACAAATAAAATATTATAAATATAAAAATTTAAGTGAAAATCATACAACTCAAAATAGAATATATGAAGTTATAATATATGAGAGTATTATAATATATTTTGATGATTATAGTGAAGTAAAAATAACCGATCTTTCTAATTTTGAATTATCAACATTTGATGAATACGAAAAACAAAAAATAGAAGAATTAATTAAAGGAGCAAAAGTAAAATATAAAGAAAATTATTATGAAAATAGAAGTGATATTATTAGAAATTATCATGTGAATAATGGTGATGTAGATTATCATTTAAAGACACATGTTAGTTATATGGAATAATTTAATTGAAAGGAGGTGAAATTTATTATTTTAGAATATGATAGAATAGAAATCTCAAGCAATGATGGAGTTAAAATTATTGAAAAAGATAAAAACAATGAAGATTCAATAATTAATTTTTCAGATTTTGTTATTAAATGTGGTTCAATTCATGCAAGTAATTTAAATTTGGATGGAATTAAAATCGTTGAAACAGATAAAACAGATGAATAAAATAATAATAAAATAATAATAAAATATATAATAAAGGAGATTAATTTATGTATACATTAGAAGAAATTTTAAATATGCCATATAATGAAAACAGATTGTTTGCAATGTATCATGGAGAAACTTATGAGGAATTTTGTAGTTTAGTATACATCGATGAAGATGGTATATTAAGATATGAAATAGATGATAATAGCAAAGAAGAAAATGGAAAAGTATATGGAAATGTTGTTCCGATACATAATGAAACACTTGATTATAAATTTCAAGTTGTATATAAATTTATACCATTTATAGAAGCATTTAATGAATGGTATTTTAATAACAAAATTATTTGTTGTAAATGTTTAGATACGTCAATATTAAGATATGATCACGAACAACAACGTCACAGTTATAATTTCTTTCCAGAAGATATGGCTGAAAGCAAGTGGTATATAGAAGATGAAGATGAAGATGTATTAGAAAATGAAGGGAATGACAATGAATGTACTGAAGATTAGATAAAAATAGTGGGGAAGTTTCCCCACTAAATATTATTAAAAGGAGAAATTAATATGAAATTAATTGATTATGTTATACAAAATGCAAAAGATATACAACATCTTATTAATTCTAATAATTTTAATGATCGTTTTAATATGTCAATAGAAGAATTTATAATAGAATGTTATTGTCCATCTGAATTTGAATGTTTAGAAAATACTATATATGAAAAACCATATAAATTAGTAAATAATAATACTAATATAGATGATTGTGAATATATTTATCCTGATAACGAAGATAAATGTAGTGAATGTTGGAGTAGAGAAATATTAATTTAATTCTTATTTTGACAGAATAGAAAAATAATTGTATAATAATAAAGAATAGAAAATAAACAAGAAAGGAGGTGATTTTTATACATTTATATATTCCTTGGTACGGATTTTTAATTATATTTGTTTGTATAGGATTTGGTTATGCGTATTATATCGGAAGTAAAGGTGGAGGAGGATATGATTTTGTAACACCTATGTTGATGTTATGTGTAATTGTAGGAACAATAATAGGTGCTATAGCATTTTTAATTGGAAAGTTTTTATGTTAAGGTAAATAAAATAAGAATAATAAAGGAGAAATATATTTATGCGTTGTAATTTTATTAAAACAAAGGGAACATGGAGAGACATTGCTAATTCTGCAAATACTACAATAAATAAAGAAGAAGGAATAAAAGAACCTTCATCATTATGGAAAAAAAGAATGTTACTTTGTGAACATTCACCAACTCGTCAATTATTAATTAAAGCAAAATGGTATGATTTAATGTATTGGGTTTCAGTACATTTAGTTCGTCATAAATTTGGTATTGAACATTGGGTTAGAACACAAAGAACAGACCGAACAGAATTTAATAGAAATAATTTACCTCAAGGAAGTTTAGTAGAACATGAAATTGAAGTAAATGCACAATCAATTATTAATATATCAAGAAGAAGATTATGTAATAGTGCTAGTAAAGAAACTAGAGAAGCATGGAAAGAATTTTTAAATAGTTTTAAAGAAAATCAACAAGAATTATTTAATGTTTGTGTACCAGATTGCATCTATAGAGGTTGGTGCTATGAATTTAAATCTTGTGGATACCATAAAACTGATGATTACAAGAAGAAATTAGAGAAATATAGAGAAAATATAAACACAAAATAATTTTATAATAAAAAAGGAGAAAATAATAATATATGCAAAATATAATCCTATTCGGAGAAATGGGATCAGGAAAGTCAGAAGTAGCAAAATACCTATGTGAACAATATGGGTATACAAAATTTTCTTTAGGTGAAAAAATACATAGTGAATGTAAATTATATAAAATGCATGATAGAGAACATTTACAGGCATACGGTCAAGCAATGAGGAGAATTTTTCATCAAAATATCTGGTGTGATTATTTATATTTTAGAAGTTTAGGAATTGATAAAATTGTGATAGATGATGCAAGACAAGAGAATGAATTTTATTATTTTACAAATAAAAATTATTTACCAGTTGCTATAATTGCAGATGAACAAATTAGATTAGATAGATTACAAAAACGAGTTAATTATATAGTTAATCCTGATACTAGTAAACATGAAACTGAGGCACAAGCAAGGCTATGTATTCAGAAATGTGAAATTAAAATTTACAATAATTATTTATTTAATGGATTTGAATTACATGATGAAATTGATAAAAAAATAATAGATTATTTGAGAGGTAGTATTTGATGAGTAAACCTAAAATGTTTCTGGATCTAGATTCAACCATTACTAATAGTGTTTTAGCATACACAAAAGTCTACAACAAAATATATCAATACTATCCAGATTTTAAATTTGCAGATCCAAATAAACTAAAACAATATAATCTAAAAGATATTTGCCCTTTAGTTTGTAACCCACTTGACATATTTGACCATGATTTATTCTTTAAATATTTAGAATTTATTAATGATAATACATATGAAGTGTTGGAAAAGTTGAGTAAGAAATATCAATTGATTGTAACTAGTATTGGTAGACCTTTAAATTTATCTAAGAAAGCATTGTTTTTAGAAGAAAAGTTGCCATTTATTAAAGATTATATTTTGATTAGTAATGATGGATGCAAAGCAAATAAATCAATCATAGATATGGAAGATTCAATTTTTATTGATGATATGAGTAGCAACCTTTTTTCTAGCAATGCAAAAATAAAAATATTATATGGCAAGAGATTTGAATGGAACATGGATTGGGACAAGGATTGGGTATTAAATTGGAGTGTAATTGAGGATAGATTTTTGTAGGATAAAAGGAGAAATTAATGATAAAAATTTATAATAAATTGGTCAGAGATAATATTCCAGAAATTATAGCAAAAAATGGTAGTACACCTGTTTCATATAAAATTACAGATGATAATAAATTAAGGGAATTACTAATTAATAAACTGAGAGAAGAAGTTGAAGAATATTGTGAATCTTTAAATCATGAAGAATTAGCAGATATATTAGAAGTTATACGTTGTTTAATTAAGGAAATTCATCATAGAAAATATTCTGATATTGAGAATATAAGAGAATTTAAAAAGAATGAAATAGGTGGATTTAAGGATAGAGTGTTTTTGGAGAGAGTTATTGAGTGAAAAATTTTAAATATGTATTTAATAAATTATAAATATAATAATACGGAAAGGAAAAGATGTTTTATATCATACGATTATATAAAATTAAAATTACCGGATGGAACTTTAATAGATGAACATAGATATATAATACAAGAACATTTAGGAAGAAAACTTGAAAGGTGGGAAGTTGTTCATCATAAAGATGAAAATAAAAGAAACAATGATTTAGATAATTTAGAATTAAAATTGCTAAGTGACCATTCAAGAGAACATATGATAGGTAGACAATTATCTGATAAAACAAAAGAAAAATTAAAACATACAAGAAAATTAAAAGGCTCAGAACAAACTAATGCAAAACTAAATGAAGAGATGGTTAGATACATAAAATGTTTATTAAATAGTGGGTATGGGTGTAGGGAATTAGGAGAATTGTTTGAAGTTCATCATAGTAGAATATCTGCTATTAAAACTGGTAAGAATTGGACACATGTTGTATTAGATGAATAGTAATAAATTAATCAATCAATACATAAAATGTTTTTAAATAATTACTAAAGAAGGTGATTAAAACAAAATATACAAATGAACAAATTATTGAATATGTTAAAAATACTAAGCCTATTAAAATAATAAAAGAAAAAGATGGAAAAACATTTATTTTACCACCTATCGAATCACCTACAGAAGAAACTTATCAAAGATATTATAGAGCGTTAGGACAATTGTTATTAAAGAAAAAACCAGCTTAATTGCTGGTTAATTTTTTGATCTATTTTATTCTTATGAGAGTGTGCATAATGAGATGTTTGCCTACTCATTAGAATAAAAGGATGGCACAATATAAACATTAAATGATATTTTATTTATTCTTTCAAATACAGTATTTATAATAACTGACTTTAACATTTTATTTTTCTCTGTTTTATTATCACATTTTTCATATGTTTTTAAAACAGTTTCTATATTATCTTGCCATTCAAGAAACTTCTGTTCAAAATCAATATTATTTATATCTTTATTAGGAATAATATTTTTCAACTTATTTAATTCATTCTTAAGTTCATTTGTACGCTCTTTATACATATCATCA
>Ga0208958_1003195_pt1 | contig 13015 bp, 12 predicted proteins | sample RifOxyB1_FD_184032 | JGI IMG/M metagenome (GOLD analysis project Ga0208958, IMG submission 184032) | Soil microbial communities from Rifle, Colorado - Rifle Oxygen_injection B1 (SPAdes) | ecosystem: Environmental > Terrestrial > Deep subsurface > Rock core/Sediment | place: Rifle, Colorado... | reverse complement strand
TCTTATTTTAAGCCATTTCTTAAAATCTATCAGACCTAAAAGACCGTCCTTTATCCCCGTTGTCCCCAAGATTATCCACATTTATCAACAATTTTAAGGGGCAAAAGACAAAAAATAGGGGACAAAAGACATTTTCGGATTAGTGTGCGGGTAGGGAGAATCGAACTCCCGTCTCATCCTTGGCAAGGACGTGTTCTACCACTAAACCATACCCGCCTCAGCTAACGCTTCGGCGGGCAGGCCCGCTTAGGCAGTAAGCAAAGTAATAATAGCTAAAACCTATGCAAAAGTAAAACTTTTCAATCTGGTGCCGGGGGGGAGACTTGAACTCCCACGACCTTGCGGTCATACGCCTCTGAAGCGTACATGTCTACCAATTTCATCACCCCGGCTTTATTTTATTATGTGCCTCCGGCAGGATTCGAACCCACAATACGACGTCCGAAGCGTCGCGTGATATCCATTTCACCACGGAGGCATCCATTAAAAATACAACAAAAATAGCTAAACCGCAAAGATTAAGTTAAAATGTTTTAAATGAAGGCGGAATTCTCAATCCCCAGCATTCTCCTCGAAACTGCCCAAACCTTGGAAAATAAGGGTTTCAAGGCTTATTTGGTCGGCGGTTGCGTGCGCGATTTGGCCATGAATCGAGAGCCTAAGGATTGGGACTTTACCACTTCAGCCAAGCCGGAAGAGATTGAGGCCACTTTCCCCAAGACTTTTTACGAGAACCGCTTCGGTACAGTAACGGTAGTCAATGAAGAGGAAAAAGAAGCTAGTTCGCTTAGACATATAGAGATCACCCCGTTCCGCAAAGAGGGGGAGTACAGCGATCAGCGCCACCCGAACGAAGTGTCCTTTAGCGCTACTTTGGAAGAAGATTTGTCGCGTCGTGATTTCACCATCAATGCCTTGGCCTATAGACCCACGACCGGAGAATTTATTGACCTTTATGAGGGGTTGTCTGATATCAAGCAAGGCTCGATTAAAACCGTTAGCAAAGCGGATGAGAGATTTAAAGAAGATGCTTTGAGGATATCGCGGGGGATTAGATTAGCGACCGAACTTGGTTTCATGATTAACCAAGCGACCGCTCAGAGTATGGCCCAAAATAGCAATTTATTGGCCAATGTTTCCCGTGAAAGGGTCCGGGACGAGTTTACCCGGATTATTATGTCCAAAGAGCCGATGAGGGGTCTAAAGCTCCTAGTGGAGCTGGAAGTAATGCCTTATGTTATTCGTGAAACCTTGGATGCGGTTGGGGTAGAGCAAAACGGCGATCATATTTATGATGTTTGGGAACACACCATAAGAGCAGTCCAACACTCGGCTGATAGGGATTGGCCGTTACATGTGAGACTGGCGGCCCTCTTCCATGACATTGGCAAGCCCAAAACAAGACGATGGAGTGAAGAAAAAAAAGACTACACCTTTTACGGCCATGAGGTCGTGGGCGCGAGAATGGCCAAAAGTATTATGGAGAACCTTAAGTTTCCCGTGAAATTGACAGAGACGGTGGTCAAGTTAGTGCGGAATCATATGTTCTTCTCGGATATCGACAAAATTACTCTCTCGGCAGTGAGAAGAATCGTGGCCAATGTTGGCCACGACAATGTATGGGACTTGATGAAGTTGCGCGCCTGCGATCGAATTGGTATGGGCCGACCCAAAGAGGCGCCTTATCGCTTGCGCAAATACGAAGCGATGATTGAGGAAGCGATGCGCGCCCCCACTTCAGTTGGGATGTTAAAAACAGACGGCCAGCGCCTAATGGACATAACCGGGGAGCGACCGGGACCAAAGATTGGCCACACCCTCCACGCCCTTTTGCAAGAAGTGTTGGAGAAGCCGGAGCTCAACAATCAAGAGTATTTGGACACCCGAGCCAAAGAATTAATGGCTCTAAATATAACTGAATTAATTAAATTGGGCGAGAAGGGGAAGGAAGCGAAAGAGGAACGAGAAACCGAAGAAATCACCAAAATCAGAAACAAGCACGGAGTAAAATAGTAAATGAAAAACCCGGCCGCTATGGTGATGCGCCGGGTTGATCTATAGGCATTCAGAGAAAATCTGAAAGGTGGAGAAAAAATATTCAGATTTTCAAACTGATGACTTATACATCTGTTAAGGTCCAAATCGTATCTGTCTTTTATAATACTAAAAGACAATCTAAAAGACAAACACAAACTGTGGATAACCCTGCCCTGAGCTTGTCGAAGGGTCGATTAATTCCGCTTGGAATGAAACTTCTGGTGAGTCTCTCTTAATTGCTTGTCAGTCAAGTGCGTATAAATTTGGGTGGTGGAGATACTAGAGTGGCCGAGCATCATCTGCACTGATCTGATGTCGGCGCCATTTTGCAAAAGGTCGGTGGCAAAGGCGTGGCGGAGAGTATGGGGTGTGACCTTGCGATTGATGCCGGCCTTGACGGCATAATGCTTAACTAATCTTTCGATACTTCTGGAGGTTAAGCGGCTAGCTTTATTATCTTTATTAATTTCCGAGACGCTCACAAACAACGCCTCTTCCATATCGCCGCGCTTTTTAAGATAAGTTTTAATCACCTCTTTGGCGGCAGGGGAGAGGAAGACAATCCGCACCTTCTCGCCCTTGCCTCGGATGGAGAACTCGTCCCGGCTCATATCAATAGTGTCTCTATTTAAAGAGCAAAGTTCTGACACCCGCAGACCGGTGGAGAAGAAGAGCTCTAAGATGGCCTTATCGCGCAACTCTTTCAAATCACCACCCTTGGGACCATCTAAGAGACGCGTTAATTCCGCATTAGAGACGAGGTCCAGCTCCCGGGCGCCCGTTTTGGCAAGCTCAATCCGCTCCGGCGCCAGCGAGCTTACCTCTCTTTTAGCCAGGTATTTGAGGAAGGCGCGCAAGGCGACGAGGTAATAATTCTGGGTGTTCTTCTTCAAGTTATCGTGCGTCCCGGCTTGCCGGTTTAGCCATAGCCGGTAGCGTCTAACCAAATCATCACTAATCTGACTGGGTTTACTAATCTCGGCGAAGCCGAAAAAGCGCGAGATATAGCGATCGTAATTCTCCACCGTCTTAAGACTCCGGCCTTTCTCAATCTCCAAATATTCCAAAAACTCGGTTTTGAGCTTCTCAATCTCTGATAACGCCATAATTAACCCCATTTTAGCACAAATTGCCCCAATTATTGTGCGACATAGCCAATCAAGGACAGAGCTTGCAATTTGGGGCGAAGTATGCTAACGTTAGTTCATGCTGTCAACCAAGAAGAAGCAGACGGTTATTAAGAAGGCCAAGGTCCACGACAAGGACACTGGCTCTTCGGAAGTCCAAGTCGCCATTTTAACCGAGCGGATTAACGAACTGACCGCTCATTTGAAGAAGCATAAAAAGGACTTCCACTCTCGCCGCGGCTTGCTCAAGCTCGTCTCTAAGCGACGCAGTCATGAGAAGTATCTCGGCACCAAAAAAAAGCCGGCCAAGGCCGCTTAATTTTGCATACTATTAGCCTCGTTTTTTATTTATTTAATTTAATATGACTATCAACAAACATAAGGGCCAGCGGGTGGCCGTATTTATCGACACCCAAAATCTTTATCATACCGCCAAAAACCTTTATCACGCCCGGGTCAACTTCGGCAATATCCTTAAGGATGTGGTGGGCGAGCGCGAGCTCGTCCGGGCCTTCGCCTATTTGGTAACTACCGAGACGGGGGAGGAGAAGGCCTTCCTCGAGGCGTTGACCAAAATGGGCATTGAGCTCAAGCTCAAAGACCTCCAAGTCTTCTCCAGTGGCGCCAAAAAGGCCGACTGGGATGTGGGCCTGGCCGTGGACGCCATCAAAATCGCGCCTAAAGTGGACGCAATTGTGATTGTCTCCGGCGACGGCGACTTCATCCCCCTCGTGGAGTACCTGCAAGCCCTCGGCGTGCAGGTGGAAGTGGCCTCCTTTGCCAAAAGTTCGTCCGGTAAGCTTAAAGAAGTGGTGGATGACTTCATTGACCTCTCCGAGAACATTCGCAAATATCTAATCCGAAACGGCGGCGGCCCCAACCGCCCCCGCTCCCCCCGCCCAGTCAAAAAGTAACCCTTGACTTTTAACCCGCACTTGTTTAAGATAATAAGTACAAGTGCCTTCGGGCTCGCCCCCGCAAGGGGGAGACAAGCAGAAAAGCCGCTAAAGCAAGTCTTTAGCGGCTTTTCTCACGCTAGTTATTCGGTTAAAATTTGATTATGGAACTTGAAGGACTATTAAACCAACTTGATGAACTGGGACTGCCAAAAGACCAATACGCCATTACTTCCTCCGGGCCATTGGCTGTTAGAGGGATAAGACCGGCTAAAGATCTTGACCTTGTTGTCAGCGACAATCTCTGGCAAGAATTAATTGGAAGATATCCGGTTAAAGATTTAGGGTTATGTCAATCAATCCAAATTGGCGAGATTGAAATATTGGGTAATTTTAAAGACGGGCAACTAATCTCCAGTGAACAACAAATTACTGAAGCGGATATAATCAACAGCCACCGCTATGTTAATCTCGACACTATTATCAAATTCAAAAAGCTTTTGAGCCGAGACAAAGATTTGGCGGATATTAAATTAATCGAAGAATATTTAGCCAAACAATAGAGGCTTTTTGCGTTAAGGGCTGGCTGGTGGTAAGGTGAAGCTTAATATGATGACTAAAAAAGAATACACGCTCGAGGTGGCCGGGCGCACGCTCTCTGCCACCTTTACTAATCTCGCCGACCAAGCCGCCGGCTCGGTAATCATCCGCTACGGCGAGACGGTGGTGCTAGCCACGGCGGTAATGGGCCCCGGGCGCGAGGGTTTGGATTACCTGCCCCTAACAGTGGATTATGAGGAAAAGTTCTACGCCGCCGGGCGGATCCTCGGCAGTCGCTTTATCAAGCGGGAGGGCCGGCCGAGTGATGAGGCGGTGCTCTCGGGTCGGATTATTGATCGGACCATCCGACCGCTTTTTGACCAATCGCTCCGGCGCGAGGTGCAAGTAGTGGCCACCGTCCTCTCGATTGATGAGACCAACGACCCGGACGTGCCGGCGGTAATCGGCGCCTCGCTGGCGCTTGGCGTGTCTAACATCCCGTGGGATGGGCCAGTGGGCGCGGTGCGGTTGGGCTTCCAAAATAAAGAGGTCGGACCTCAAGAATCTGAACCCAGAGGTCCGACCTCTGGTATCGTCATCAACCCGGCCTACCCCGAACGGATTGACGCCGCGCTTGACCTCTTGGTCTGCGGCAAAGATGGCAAAATCAACATGATTGAAGCGGAAGCGAGCGAAGTAACGGAAGACAAGCTGGCAAGCGCTTTTGCCCAAGCGGTGGCGGAGATTAAAAAAATTGAAGATTGGCAAAAGCAAATCATCGCCGAGATCGGCCAAGAAAAATTATTGGCGGAAAAAACGGAGCTGGCGGAAGAAGTGAAAAAACTATTTATAGAAAATATTGAGAGTAAGTTAGACAGCGCGGTTTTTTCTAACACTGCCAACAAAGACAGTATTTATAACCTCAAAGATGAATGGAAAAATTTGTTGGCTGAAAAGTTGCCGGATGAGCGATTGGGCCCGGCGCTCGATTATTTTGAAACTAAAGTTGACGAGACTTTGCATGTTGGTGGATTGGCGGGCAAGCGCGCCGACGGTCGCGCCATGGACCAACTCCGCGAGATTTATTCTCAAGCCGGCGGTCTCTCCGAGATTGTCCACGGCTCGGGCATCTTTTACCGCGGCGGCACTCACATCCTCTCGGTCCTCACTTTGAGCGGACCGAAAGATTCGCAACTGTTGGAAGGGATGGAAGTGAGTGGCAAAAAACATTTCATGCATCACTATAACTTCCCGCCGTTCTCGGTGGGGGAGACGGGTCGCCTCGGCGGGATGAATCGCCGCGCCATCGGCCATGGCGCCCTGGCCGAAAAGTCGCTCCGCGCCATCATCCCAAGTCGCGAAGCTTTCCCTTACACCATCCGCTTGGTCTCGGAAACGATGGCCTCTAACGGCTCCTCCTCCATGGGCTCGGTCTGCGGCTCCACTCTCGCCCTAATGGACGGCGGGGTGCCGATTAAGGCGCCGGTCGCCGGCATCGCCATGGGTTTGATTATGGATGAGAAAGATGAAGCCAATTATAAAATCCTCACCGACATCCAGGGTCCGGAAGACCACTTCGGTGATATGGACTTCAAAGTCGCCGGTAGTGAGAACGGTGTCACCGGCATCCAGCTGGATATTAAAGTCGGGGGCATCCCGGTTAAGGTGCTAACCGAGGCGCTCACGCAAGCGCGCGCGGCGCGCTTGCAAATTATCGCCAAAATTAAAGGGGCGATTGCCGCGCCGCGCGCGGAGATTAAACCCTCGGCGCCCAAAATTATTGTAGTCAAAATTCCGGTGGAAAAAATCGGCCTCATCATCGGCCCTGGCGGCAAGACCATTCATAAAATCAGCGAGGAGACCGGCGCGGAAATTGAGATTGAGGAAGACGGCAGTGTTTATGTTACCGGCCAAGTGGTCGGGGCCACGGCCGCCAAACAAATTATTGAAGAGATGGTCCATGTGTATCAACCGGGTGAGCGTTACGATGGGGAAGTGACACGCCTGATGGACTTTGGCGCGTTTGTGAAGATTGGTCGCGACACTGAAGGCCTGGTCCACATCTCGGAGCTCGCGCCCTTCCGCGTGGATCGCGTAACTGATGTGGTAAAGGAGGGCGATAAGGTGCCAGTGGTAGTAAAAGAGGTGGATGAGAAAGGCCGGCTTAATCTCTCGCTTAAAGCGGCCGATCCGGAGTACGCCGGTCGCAAAGGGGCAACACCAAGTACGAACCCGCCACCGCCACCGCGAGACCACGGCCCACGCAATGGCAATGGCCGCGGCCCGCGCCCGCCCCGCTATTAAATTAAATCTAAAGTTGTTACACGGAACCCCGTCGCGTCTGACGCGGCGGGGTTTTCGTTGCTCTGTTTCATTATCACCAATGCTTGACAAAAAATTACTATTGTGTATAATTAAATCAGCCTATTTGAAAGGAGGTGAGAATATTGGAAAAGGATCGCGAGATCGAAATTTTGCGGGGGATGCTTAAACTAGCTGCCCGCAAAAACACTCGACTCATGAAGGCTAATGAGTACCAACGTCAAGTTGGTGACTTAGCTAAAGAGCTGGGTGCGACAGCGAGCGAAGTCCGCGAGATTTTGGACCCAATCGTACAAGAAGTGATGGAAGAAATGATTTCCTAGCTTCTCTACCCCCCAATAACTCGGCAAGGTTCGGCTAAGGTTAGCCGACTAAAAGGGTAATTGTTCCTCCTGTCTACGGACAGCAAGGACAGAACAAGAACCTCACCTCCCGAGTTCCCGCCCCACCCCAACTTCGAAAGATTTTGGCGGGGCGGTTTTATTTTGTCGCTAATCCAGTTATAATAACGAACAATATGGAAGAAGATAAAAAAATAGAGAAGCCTGACGAATTTGCCAAAGCGATCATGGACGCGCCGCCACCCGCCCCGCCAACGATTGAAGAAAAACGCGAGGAGGCCAAGCGCGAGCTGGCCGGGCCGGAGCTAGCCGCCAAGATGGAACACGAGGCCAAAGTCCGCGCCCTTAAAGCCGAGCGGGCCACCATCAATTCCAAATTGGAAGAGCTAGCCAAACAGAAAGAGCAGTATGAATTGGAGTGGATCAAATTGGACGAAAAGCGAAAACAAATTAAAGATAACTTAAAACCAATCACCGACAAGGAGTCGGAATTGGAAACCAAAGAAGATCAGTTGGAAGAGAAGGAGGATCAAATGCCCCTCCCGGCCGAACGGCAAAAGCTTGAAGGCGAGCGTTGGCAAGTTACCAGCGAGCGGCACCAAGTGGAGGAGGAGAAGTGGCAGGTGGAAAACAAGCTGATGGAAACTGACAAAAAAATTGATGTTGATACCAAAGAGTACCGGGCGGTGTTGAGTAAAGAGGATAAACTACGCGAGCGCCTAGACCAGATTGAGACCGAACTGGCTGGCGAATAATTAGACGATTAACCAGCCTATGGCCAACAACCCCCAGTCAGACCAAGCCAAACGCGAGGAGGCCAAGCGCGCGCTTGGCGGCGGCGCGTGGCAGAAAGAGCGCGAGCTTGAAGCGTCCGAGATTGAGAAACGCCGACAATTGGCGCGCGCCTCAATGGAGGGTTACGATCGCCGGACTAGGCGGGAAGAAGCGGCGGCGAAAGCGCGCGCCGAGGCGGAAGCCAAAATCAAATTAGAAGAGGAGGTGGCCGCCAAACGAGTAGCCGCTCGGAAAGCGGAAGAAATTAAACGCCAAGTCGAGAAGCAGGCCGAGCAAGCCGAGCTCGCCGCCAAAAAACGACGCTTGGAGAAAATTCATCAAGCTAAAGAAATTATTACCGACCTCCGACAACAAACCGGCATTAACATTTCGCCGCTCCGCACTTATCAAGGCGACCTCTCGCGAGCGCAAAAGAATACCAACACTGTCCGACAATTTTTGCAAAATCCCAAACAGCGAGTCGTCTTCCAAGGCGGCCGTTTACCTAACCCGCACAAAAACCAGTGGATTATCGCCGGCAGTTTTGTGTTCATCATCGCCGGTTTGGTCGCAGTCGGTTTGGCTTGGTACTTTTTTAACGGCCCGGGGAAGCAGGTAACGCCAGCGCCCAGCCTCACTGCCAACTCGTTGTTGCCGGCAGAAAACGAAGTGGAACTCTACCTCACCGACCGAGCGCCGTTTGAACTCCGAGCGGAAGTGGCTCAACTCATCGCGGCCTCGGCGCGCGACTTTGCCTTCGCGCCCTCCGGCGGCGGACCGCTCTTGGCCATTCACCCCACTGAAGCCTTAACCTTAAACGACCAAGGCGAACCGGAGAGCAAAACCGAGGCCAATTTAAACCGCTTTTTGGCGGCCATGGACCTGGCCTTGCCCACCGAGTTCCGCATCGCCCTCGGCGACCGATTTATGTTTGGCGTTTATCAGGCACCCGTGCCATCGCCGTTTTACCTCTTCACCGTGCGCTCTTACGAGCGCGCCGCTAACGAACTCCTAACCGACGCCGGACGCGTGGCCGACACCCTCTTTTCTCCGTTTGCCAACAATCCCGATTTGGCCCGGCGGCTGCGCGATCAAGACTTCAGCGATCAAGTCATCAACAATATTGATGCTCGTGTCCTCCTCGACGACCACGGCCAACCGGTAATGATTTACGCCTTTTTAGACCACAATCTACTGGCCTTTGCCAGTTCAGAGGCCACTTTTGAGAAGTTGGTCGGCGTTTACCGCCTACCGTTGCCGAACCGCTAAATTTTGTTATAATTTGCCCATATGGATACTGTCAAATACCAAGCTAAATTGGAAGAAGAAAAGGTTCGCTTAACCGAGGAATTAGAAGCGATTGCCGAGCACCGACCGGAAGTGCCGGGTGATTGGCAGGCCAAGCCGGAATCAAGCGACTTAAGCACTCGTGATGATGTGGCGGAAAAATTTGAAGAATTGGAAGAGCGCCGCGCCACCGAGCACACTCTTGAGAATCGACTCAAAGAAGTTACCAACGCTTTGGCCAAGATTAAAGCGGGCACCTTCGGTTTATGCGAGGTGGGCAATGAACCGATTGAGGAAGACCGCTTGGCGGCCAACCCGGCCGCTCGCACCTGCAAGGCGCATTTGGAAGACTTAAACGGCAACCGCTAAATAAAGACGACTATGATTTCCCGCGTCCACGCCGCCCAACTAATTGGACTTCAGGCGGACCTGGTTGATGTGGAAACAGATATTGGCAAAGGCTTACACTCCTTTGCTATTGTTGGTTTGGCCGATAAGGCAGTGGAGGAAGCTCGCGACCGCATCAGCGCCGCCATTAAGAACTCCGGCTTCAAATCACCGCAGAAAGGCAATCGCAAGGTGGTCGTGTCGCTCGCCCCGGCTGATATTAAAAAGGAAGGGACCGCCTTCGACCTATCAATTGCTCTCGGTTATCTCTTGGCCGAGGGCGGTATCAAGTTTGAGCCGGCCAAACGACTTTTCCTCGGCGAGCTCGGCCTCTCGGGCAACCTCCGGCCGGTTAAAGGTATCCTCCTCACAGTTAAAAAGGCCAAGCATGCCGGCTTTAGCGAGGTGTATGTGCCGGCCGACAACGCCGCCGAGGCAGCCTTGGTGCCGGGGATTGCCGTCTACGCCGCGCCAGACTTAAAGAGTGTCATTAATCACCTTAATACGATTAAAAGCGAACCGGACAAGCCGCCAGCCAGCAAATTACTGCCCACCCCCGAGACCAAAGTCACGCCCGAGATTAATCTTTCGTTAATCGACTTTGCCGATATCCGCGGCCAAGCAAGCGCCAAGCGGGGTTTGGAGATTGCCGCCGCCGGCGGCCACAATGTGGCGATGAGCGGGCCCCCGGGCACCGGCAAAACGATGTTGGCCAAAGCCTTCGCTGGCATCCTCCCGCCACTTGACTTTGATCACATTATCGAGACCACCGGCATCCACTCGGCCGCCGGCGCTCTCGCCAATGACAAATTAATCACCGCGCCGCCTTATCGCTCGCCCCACCATACCTCAAGTTATGTTTCCTTGGTGGGCGGCGGCGCCTGGCCCAAACCCGGCGAGATTACCTTGGCTCATCGCGGTGTCCTCTTCCTCGATGAGTTCCCGGAGTTTGAGAAACGGGTGATTGAGTCGCTCCGCCAACCACTTGAAGATAAGGTGATTACCGTCGCCCGAGCCCGGCAATCTATCATCTTCCCGGCCAACTTTATCTTGGTGGCGGCGATGAATCCGTGCCCGTGCGGTTACCGCTTCCACCGCGAGCGCGAGTGCATTTGCTCGCCCTCGGCCCTCGCCCGTTACGAGCGCAAACTCTCCGGACCGATTATTGATCGGATTGACGTGTGGCTAACGGTACCGCAAATCGACCCCGCCAAACTCTCGGGCGAGAGCAATGAGGAAAAGTCCGAGCAAGTGCGCTCGCGCGTAGCGCGAGCTAGGGCAATCCAAGTCAAGCGCTTCCGCGCGGCCGGCCTCTCAATCGGCACCAATGGCGAGATGAGCGTCCGCGAGCTTAAGCGCTTCGCGCCCCTCACGCCCGAGCTAACCCAACTCTTAAACGACTCGGCCAAACGCTTAGACCTTTCCGCCCGCGCTTATCATCGCATCATCAAGCTCGCCCGGACCATCGCCGATCTCACCGGCGCCGACCAAATTGCCGAGCCCCACCTCCTTGAAGCCCTCCAATACCGCCCGAAGCGCTAACATTATTAGCTCTAAACCACAAATCCCGCCCTTCGACTATGCTCGGAGCGGGGTTTCGACTTAAGTGGTGGAATTTTATCCAGATCAAGTATTAAAGTTAGAACGGATTTTTGGCCCCACGGACTTTCCGCCCGAGGCGGACCCGCCTTTGGCGGGCAAGTTATACATCAATAATAAATATCTAAAAAGGATTCTTTGCACCTCTAACTTCGAAATGCACGTGGTTGCCGGTCGAGCGCCCGGTCGAGCCCACGGTGGCAATCACTTGGCCTTGGCTAACCTGCTCACCAACGCCAACCAAATTGCTGGTGTTGTGAGCATATAAAGTTTGGGTGCCGTTAGCGTGGCGAATAACCACATAATTGCCGTAGCCGCCGTTATAGCCGCCCGATTTGCTAATAATCACCGTGCCATCGGCTGATGCCAAAATCTCGGTGCCGGCCGGCGCCGCGAGGTCGATACCGTTATAGCCATGGATGCCTTGACTCTTTTTGCCGCCCGCCAAAGGCCGGAGATAATAACCATCGTAGCTTGGTTGGCTGCCTCCGCCGGAAGAGCCACCGCCGGAAGAACTACCAGATGAACGGCTTGGGGTTACCACTGGTGTAGCCTCGCCGTCGGGGATAATAATCTTTTGACCCACCGCAAGCGGCGAATTAACGGCCAAACCGTTGAAGACGGCAATTTCCTCGGCATCGCCTTTATGCTTTTTAGCAATCGTGCCGATAGTGTCGCCCTTAGCCACTGTGTAGGAGATACCAGTAATCGGCAAAATGGTCAGCACTTGGCCGGGGCGGACAGTGCCATTCTTCGGCAAGTCGTTGGCCCAGATAATGGTGTTGATGGAAACGTTAAACATGGTCGCAATCTGCGAGAGAGTATCACCCTCACGGACCACATAAACACTAATTTGATCGCTCGAGCGATGCTCGGTGGAGGCATTGGCGATAGTGCCCAAAGGACCGGAGTCGGGGAGGAGAGCGCCGCCCACAATAGTGGTATCGCCGCCACCCTTGGCCGGATTGGGGTCGGGGTTAAGAGCGGCCGCGAGGAGCGGCACTGTTTGGGAACTTAAAGGTTGGGGGTTAACCGTTTTGCCGGCGCCAAACACCTTGGCAAAGATGCCCGCCTCGGCCGAAGCGGCGACACCAAAAATGAGCCCCGCCACGGTTAGGGTTAAGATAATTCTATGCTTCGGACCCCAACCAATCTTGGCGTCCGAAGATTTAAAACTAGGTAAAATAAGCCTAAAATTAAACTGTTAAGCCACTTTCCAGACAAAAAATCAAGGCAGGATTTAACTCTCGTATTATAGCCCCAGCGCCGGGTTGGAGCAATGGGGTCAAAAAGGGCCTGTGGATAGGGCCGAGAGTGGTATAGTAGGCAGGTGGAATACCTTAAAGAGCTCAATCTCGCTCAGCGCGAGGCGGTGACGGCCGGGGCCGGGCCTTTGTTGGTGGTGGCCGGCGCCGGCGCCGGCAAAACCCGAGTGATTACCTACCGCATTCGGCATCTAATTGAGAGTGGACAAGCCAAACCGGAAGAGATTTTGGCGATCACCTTCACCAACAAGGCGGCTCGCGAGATGAGGGAAAGGGTGGAGCAATTACTCGCCGCCTGGCCTGCCGGCAGGCAGGGCCCAAGTCGGCGCTTGCCAACCGTTGGCACCTTCCATGCCCTCGGCACCGCCATTTGTCGTGACCACGCCCGAGCGCTCGGGCGAACCAAATATTTCACTATTCTTGACCGCGACGACTCAATC
>Ga0208958_1003194_pt1 | contig 13018 bp, 12 predicted proteins | sample RifOxyB1_FD_184032 | JGI IMG/M metagenome (GOLD analysis project Ga0208958, IMG submission 184032) | Soil microbial communities from Rifle, Colorado - Rifle Oxygen_injection B1 (SPAdes) | ecosystem: Environmental > Terrestrial > Deep subsurface > Rock core/Sediment | place: Rifle, Colorado... | reverse complement strand
AATTCTTAATCCAATCATAACTTTGCTCGCAATTGTTCTCTGGATTTTCAGCTGGATTTATGCTCTTTCAGGAGAAAAAAAGCAAGTGCCTGTAATTGGTGAGTATGCTGAGAATTTGAAATTGTAGTTATGTTTTTAATCTAATTATGTTTTCTTAAATATCCTCTAATAATATCCATTATAAAGCCCCCAGAAAAAGTTGGCTGATTTTTCACAAATAAACAGGACTGCTCCAAACATAACCAGCAGGATTAAACCAATTATAAACAGCACAGTGTTTATTACTTCTATTACTTCATCCATATAATGATAAGATGAGATGTTTTTTATAAATATTTTTATACTGAAATTATTTTTTGGTGAGGGATAATCTTTCTAACACCTCATAACTTTCTCTTATTTAACCTTTTTTAATTGAAGTTTTTATTATTTTTATTTAAATTATATAAATCCCAATACATCAGCGGATTACAGATTTGAGAAATACAATGTGCGAAGCGCACAAATTTTATATGTCTTCTTAATTCGAATTATTAAAATGTAGTTAGGTTTTTAAACTGAATTTTGATTTAATTAATATGCCCCTGTGGTGTAGAGGCCAAGCATAAAGCCCTTTCGAGGCTTTGACCCGGGTTCGAATCCCGGCGGGGGCATTTATACGCATTTTCTTTAATACCAAAAAGTTTATATAGTATCATCTGATAATATTATCAATTGATAAAATGGAAACAGCAAATCAACTAACCTGCAATACAGAAAACATTATAACAAGAATGCCAAGACTTGATACTATTATAATGGTTGAAAAATTCATAAAAGAACATAGTGGTGAATTCAAGAAAACTGAACTATTCAATAATCTTCCAAAAAAAATGATGTGGGGGACATTTAATGTTATATTGTCCTACCTTGTTGAGAATAATAAAATCGGTGTGGATAATTCTGATTATGTTATCTATATATGGAACCCTCTTCTTTTAAATAGATTTATGAATAAGAAAAAATATTAATCATATTAACTTGCTTAAGATGTCTAAAGAAAAGAAAAATAAGGAAATGTTAAAATTATGGGAATTCATACATCGTGCTGAATTTGAATCTCAAATGAATTCAATTTTGAGAGATGTGAGTAAGCTTCAGGAGCTTGATGTTAAAGAATTAGACCTTTTGGACAAAACGAAACAGGTTGAGGGAAATTTTCTAAAAGCACATCAGTTAATTACTAAAGGGGGTCCATCAATCAGAAAAAAAGAATAGAAAAAATTATATACTCCTATAAATTGCTTTTTACTATGGAAAATGTATTTTTAACAGATCAAGAAATAATTAATATATTTAAGGATCACTTGAAGATTGAAAGCCGAATTATTTCTATACTTGATTTATTTAATGCAAGATATAAGAATAAAATAAACTATAGCCCTTATTATCAAAGAAAGTATGTTTGGGATGATACAAAAGCTACATATTTCATTGAAAGTATATTTATTGGAACGGAAATTCCTCCTTTAATTTTATTCCATGGAGAGGATAAAATTGAGATTATAGATGGTAGGCAAAGATATGAGACAATAAAAAACTTTTATGAAAATAAATTGGTTTTAAATCTAAAAGGTCTAATGATGCTTAAAAAATTAAACGGCCTATCATATGATAAATTAGATGACAAATTATTAAACCGATTCTTAGACTATAAAATCAGAGTAATTGATTTTAGAATATTAAATGAACCGAAGTTAGATCCAAATAAGGAAGACTTAATTAAAAAAGAGATATTTAGAAGATACAATTCAGGAATAACTCCTCTAAAAAGGTCAGATGTAGATAAAGCAGTTTTTATAGAAGATCCAATAACAAAAGAGTTAAAAGAGAAATTCACCAAAGACAAAGAATTTTATGAACAGAATCTAAGATTATTCTTCCCTAAGAAAGATTCTTACGAAAACAAAGGATTAATAGAAGATTTACTTTCCAAAATTAGATTATCTATAGCACTCCCACTGATTCCTATAAAATATTATTCGACTTTGGAAAATCGAAGAGATATTATAAACCTCCTTTATCATAAATATTCAGAAGAACAAGAAAATATTAATCTATTCTTATTAGATTATGAAAAGAAAATAAGCTGTATACAACTAATTAAGGAAAAAGTTGGAGAAGAATTTAATCAGTTGATGTCTGAATGTCTTTTTTGGGTATTTCGAATATTAGAAAATGAAGGTTTTTCTGTGAACGATATTTTAAGCCAGGATTTTATAGAAGAAATTTCAAAAAAAATAATTGCTAACCCTGAAATATATACCTTAAAAAATTCTCTTTTTTATAGGGAATTTAATCAAAGATATAGGTTTACTCTAGATATTTTTGAAAAAAAAATAGGAAAAGAATTAAAGAGTTATCTTGATTCTTATGACGCTAAAGAAGTTAGAGAAAATATTAACATTGAGAGAGATAGTTTTAATGAAGGGATGCTTGACAGTCAATATATCACTAAACCAGAACCATCTGCTGTAACAATACTTGCTTTGAGTGATAAAATGAAAAAAAGTAATTTTAGAGTCAGACCAATTTATCAAAGAAACGAGGTTATGAATATTGATAAGGCGTCTTCTCTTATCGAAAGTATATTACTCGATATTAAATTGCCCCCAATATTTGTTTTTAAAAATAAATCTTCAGTTCTTGAAGTTGTAGATGGTCAGCAAAGAATTTTAGCAATTTTGGGATTTATAGGTGAAACATATAGAGATGAAACTGGAACGAGTGTTCGAACTAATAAGAATGAGTTCAGATTAAAGAATCTATCTGTATATAGAGAATTAGATGGTAAAAAATTCAATGAATTAGATGAAAAGTACAAAGATCGTATATTAGACTTTAATTTATCTATAGTTGAGATTGATTCTTCAATTAATGAGAAATTTAATCCAATTGACTTATTTATCAGACTAAATTCAAAACCCTACCCAATTAAAGAAAATACTTTTGAAATGTGGAATTCATATGCTCATATTGATATTATAAAGAAAATCAAAGAAAATATGGGCAAGATATCTAACTGGTTTTATATTACAAAACCAGCAAGTGATAAAAGAATGCAAAATGAAGAACTTTATACTACTTTAGTATACCTTGAAAATAGATTAACCTATGGTAAAGAGAATCTTGGTAAAATCTTAGATGTTTATAAAATGAGAAATAAAATAGTTTGTAGAATTTCAGATAAGAAAACTATTTCAAAGCTTTTAGTTAGTTCGACACTTAATGATGAAGAGAAAGAGAAATTTATTGATTCAATAAAAGTTGTTGAGGCATTTATATCTAAGCTAAAGACACTTTTAATTGCAGTGGACATTGATAAAGATAAATTAGAGGAGGAACTACAAAACCGTTTAGATAAGTTATTCTCACTTAGGGCAAGAAGAAGATTACAAAACTTCTACTTATTATATCCAATGCTGAATGAAATAAATCTTGATATGATTAGAGAAAAAAGAAAAGAAATATTTAATGATATTCAAGGAATTTATAATTCTCTTGTAGATGTTAGTGAAGGAGAAGATGAAGAAAAATACTTTGAACTTCTTGACATTTTAAGAGAAAAATATTGTAAGGATAAAAGAAAAATATGTTTAAATGAAGATCAAAAAAAACTATTGTTAATGAAACAAAGAAATATTTGTCCAATATGCTCTCTGCAATTATATTATGGAGAAGATATGCATGTAGATCATATATTACCCATTTCAATTGGGGGAAGAGATTCTATGGAGAATATACAGATTACTCACAAAGATTGCAATCAGAAAAAAGGAAGCAGAATTGTTTTAAAAGATCATAGTGAGGAGATTAGTTCATACTTGAATAAAAATGAGGATGAAAGCCTGGAATTTAAATCAACCTTATTTTGGAACATAAAGGCAAACAAAAGAGACCATGAAATTGAAAATGAAGTATTAAAAACAATTGCAGGATTTAATAATTATGATGGAGGTACTCTTTTAATAGGAGTAGATGATAAAAAGGAAAACTTAGGATTAGATTTTGATCTTAAAGAGGGAGGATTACAAAATAATGATAAGTTTGAATTGCATCTAAGAAATATTATTAATGACAGATTATTAGCTGATAAATGGTATCTATCCAAATCTATAAAAATAAGTTTTAAGGAATATTTAAATAAAACTATCTGCATTATAGTGGTCAATAAGGGTACTAAACCTATCTATACTAAAGATAATCAATTCTATATCAGGAATGGAAACTCCACTATTTCTTTAGGTATAAATGAAGTTGCTGAATATGTAAAAAATAATTTTATAAGTTAAGATTATCTCTAAATGTAATACTTTTAATTAAAGCCCGGCGGGGTCATTTCTGTTCATCTTTCTTAATGTAGACAAAAAAGAGAAAGGTTTAAATATGTAGTCACCTATTATAGTATTATGTATATTGAAAAAAGAAAGGAAGGAAGGAGAATAAAGTATTATCTTGCTCATTCATTTAGAGAGGGCAATAAAATACACAAGATAAGAAAATATTTAGGAGCAGATTTATCTCATGAAATCCTAGAAGAAAGAAAAGAGAAAGCAGGAAAATTAATTTTAGAGGAGATAAACCAATATAAGATAATTCAAGACCCTTTACAAATAAAACTTCCAGAAAAGGAGATAGATTTTGTTAAGGGATTAGAGGCAAAAGAAAAATTAAAAATCTTCCACTTATCAGAAAAACAATGGAAACTTTTCTCAGAATTATTTACTTTTAGCACAAATGCTATAGAAGGGAGCGAATTAGATAGAGAAGAAGTTAAAGAAATCCTTGAAAAGGATAAATGGCCAGAGAAATCTAAAGGGGATATAGCTGAAGCTTATGGAGTTAATGAAGCAATTAGTTTTATTAGAGAAAGCGAGGAGCATCTGTCTCTTGATTTAATAAAGACATTGCATAGGATTGTTTTCAGAAATTCGAAGAGTTATGCAGGTGAATTAAGAAAACTCGGAGAGGAAGTAGTTGTCAGGAGCGGTTTAGGAGAAATTGTCCATATGGGCGCCCCACAATCAAGGGTGGTTTCTTTATTGATTGAGTTGATTGAATGGTATAATAAAAATAAAAAATCATACCCTGCTTTAATTCTCGCTTCTGTAATTCACAATCAATTTGAAAATATTCACCCATTTAGGGATGGGAATGGAAGAATTGGGAGGTTATTATTAAATAATATTTTATTAAAGCATAAACTCCCTCCAGTAAATATAGATTTTAAAAATAGAGGAGAGTATTATCACTCTTTGCAAGAATATGAAAAAAACCATAATTTAAGGCCGACAATTGACTTAATATTAAAAGAATATAGAATTTTAAGGAAAAAGCTTAGGTGACCACACTTTTTTATTTTGTAGTCACATAAAATCTTTTTTGATTTACTACCGGGATATTTCTTTCTGAAATGTTTAAATATATACGATTTCTTTATATTGCATGAAAAAGCCGGTGATTGGATATTTGTATAACGGAAGGGGGTTAGGAAGAGATGAAGAACTTTTTAAACGAGTTGCAAAAAAGAAAAATGTTGAGACGATTTTTATAAATACAGATAAATGGGCTGATTCTGATGATTTAAGAGAGCAGGTTAAGGGATGTGATATTGTGTATAATTCCAGTGGAGATGATTTCTTGATTGAAATTGAAAAAACAATTGAAGAGTTCGGCAAAAAAATGATTGACTGCTCAAAGGCATATTATTATACAGAGGATAAATGGATGTTTTTCTTAAAGTGCAGAGAGCATAATATTCCTACTCCTAAAACCATTCTTTTATCCGAGGACATAGCAGAGGCAAAGAAAGATTTGGAAAAATTTGGATTCTGGCCAGTTGTTCTTAAAAGAATTGACGGAACAATGGGCGAATTTGTTGACCGGGCAGAAACACTTTTAGGAGCTGAAAGAGTAATCCGGAAATTCTGGAAAAAAGGCAAAGAAAGAACACCAATAATCGCCCAGGAATTTATCCATTCTCCGAGTTATAGAGTCACTTTGATAGGAAAGAAAATTGTTCAGACAGCTATGAAAAATAACAAGGGGTGGAAAGCCACAGGAGTTTATGCAAAGAGAATAAAACGCTTTCCTGTTGATAAAGAGCTTAAAATGCTGACTGATAAGATAATGAAATTTGTAGATATTAATGTGTGCGGAATTGATTTTCTTAAAAAAGGAGAGGATTGGTTTGCTTTAGAAGCAAATTCTGCGCCTGCATTTGACTTTTTTGAATGTGAAAGAGAAAAACTTGCAGGAATGCTTGTTGATCTGCTTAAAGAAAAGGCGAGGAAATAGAAAATTATTCCTTTATGTAATTAAAATAAATAAAAAGAAAAACCCAAATTAAAAGATGCAAATGAGGAAAAGGAATGGGGTGTTAGAAAAATGTATATTGGCTCGCACGTTTTATTCTGCTAACTTGTCATCCACTTGATTCATTGGTTTTATGCACATTAGTTGATGCCTTAAAGTAAAAGTTTCAATTAAAGGGTGATGAATGTGGGGGAGATATGGCGTGTTTCAAGAAACTTATTTTATTAAATTATTCGTTATAAACTTTTTGAAGTTTTTTTATTTTATTGAGGTTTAGTTTTGCAGTGATTAGGCCTTCCTTATTCCTTATTTCTGCAAGGACTCTTGTTGGAGAGATTATTGCAGAATAAGAAATTTGGCGTTTTGAGTCCATAACCGGATTGCATAAGACAAGAAAGCATATATTTTCATATGCTCTTGTTCTTGCCAGTGATTCGAGTATTTTGAATTCTCTTTCTTTGTGCTTTTGCTTGTGTGCTTCTGTGTCATACCACCATTGCGCAGGACAGAACACAATTTCAACTCCTGCTTTTTTCATCTTTTTGAAGAGTTCTGGAAAAGCTAAATCCCAGCATATTGCTATACCCACTTTAGCAAAATCTGTTTTAAAGACTTCAATTTTTTTTCCAGGAGTGACTTCATCTCCATAAAGATTTATTTTTTTGTAGCCTCCGTGTATTCTGCCTTTTCTGTCAATAAGCAGAGCAGTGTTGTATGTTTTTCTTTTTATTTTTAAATCTTCTGTTATGATGCACCAGATGCTGTGTTTTCTGCATTCTTCCCTTATTTCTTTTATCAGTTTGTGATTTTTATGAAGTGTTGCTGTTTTGTGCACGCACGATTCTGGAAAGCACACAATATCTGCATTTTTTTGTTTCGCCAAATTTATATAGCGTTTTATTTTAGACAGATTATTTTTAGAATAGCCTTCAAAGTATTTTATCTGTGCAGCTGCGACAATCGGCTGTTTCCTCTTTTTCATTTAATAATAAGTTATTTTTGATTTAAATATGTTATTAGTTGGAAGCATAAATGATGAGGTTTATAAATACTATAATTTTAATATATTAAAGAGGCATAATGAAATTTGATTTTGTAGTTTTTGGAGCAACAGGAATGCAGGGAAAGATAGTTGCAAGAGATCTTATTGAGAATGGATATTCTGTACTTTTGTGCGGAAGAGATAAATCAAGAGTTGAGCATATTCTTAAAAAGTATCCGAAAACAGAATTTAGATTTATTGAGGCAAGAGATATAAAGACACTTGTGAATGCAATTAAATTTTCAAAAGCAAATATTGCTATTAACTGCATGGAAGGCGATTGGAACTTAAATGCATTGCGCGCTTGCATTAAAGCGAATGCAAATTATATTGACTTAGGTTCTGAAATAAAAGTGACTAAAGAGCAGTTTGCTTTACATGATGTTTTAAAAAGAAAAGGGTTAATCTCTGTTACAGGAATTGGCTCTGTGCCTGGAATAGGCAATGTTATGCTGAGATATGCTGCAGAGAAATTTGACAGGGTTAATGATATTGAAGTTGGTTTTTCATGGGATTCGAATATAAAAAAATTTGTAGTTCCTTTTTCAATCTCAAGCATTATTGAGGAATTTACAGATCCTGCGCCCATTGTTGAAAACAGGCATTTTATTAAAAAAACACCGCTTGATTCTATTATTGAGGATTATCACAGGGGCATTGGAAAACAAAAGGAGTTTTTTGTAAGGCATCCTGAGCAATATACATTTTATCATTATTTTAAAAGTAAAGGGCTGAAAAATGTAAAATTCTATGCAGGATTTCCAGAGCATTCATTTTGCACAATTACAGGATTAATTAATACTGGGATGGGGAGCAAGGAGGAAATAAACTTCCGCGGAATGAAAATAAAGCCAGTTGAATTCCTTACAGAAGTTTTAAAAAAACTAAAAATGCCCGAAGGATACACGGAAAAAGAAAACTTGTGGGTTAAGATAAAAGGAATGAAAAATAATAAATCAAAAGAAATATTAATGGAATGCCTTGTGCCTACACTAAAAGGATGGGAAGACGCCGGATGCAATATAGATACTGGAATGTCTGCAAGTATTCTTGGACAGATGATAAAACAAAGCATTATAACTGAAAAAGGAAGTTTTGCTCCAGAAGCAGTTGTTCCTCCCGAGCCCTTTTTTAAAGAGCTTAGAAAAAGAAAGATGATTGTTTTTGAAAATGGCAAGCGCATAAACTAAAATCATTTCTTTTGAATACAAATTTATATAACCCTATTTTAGTATTTAGAATTATGGAAAGAGAAGTAAGCATTAAAGAAGCTTTGGACTTTGCAGTTGAAAAACATAATCAGGGAAATCTGCGCGAGGCAGAGGAAATCTATAAAAAAGTTCTTGAAAAACAGCCAGATAATCCAAATGCCCTGCATTTGCTCGGATTGATAATGCATCAAAGTGGAAAAAATGATGAGGCAATTAATCTTATTAAAAAAGCGATTTCTTTTAATCCAAGTGCGATGTATTATGGGAATTTAGGCATGATTTATGATTTTTTGGGAAATGAAGAAAAATCAGCAGAGTGCTTTGAAAAAGCACTTGAAATTAATCCAAATTATGGAAATGCGCATTTTGCATATTACAATTTAGGAGTTTTTTGTAAAGAAAAAGGAGAATTTGAAGAAGCATTGACTCATTTTGACAGAGCAATTGAAATTGATAAAAATTTTTATGATGCCCGCTGGAATAGGAGTTTAGTTTTGCTTCTTTTAGGAAGATTTAAGGAGGGTTGGGAGGAGTATGAATATAGATTTAAGAAAAAAAGTCCGACAGATTCAAGAATTTTTAACAAACCAAAATGGAATGGAGAGCAATTATCTGGGAAGAGAATTCTGATTGTTTCAGAGCAGGGTTTTGGAGATAATATTCAGTTTATCAGATATGCTAAGTTAATCAAAGAAAAGGAGGCATATGTTATTTTAGAGTGCAGAAAAGAATTGGTTCCTTTATTCAAGCAAATGCCTGAAATTGATGAGATTGTTGAAAAAAAGGCAAATGCTGTCCCTAAGATAGATTTTGATTTTTATATTCATCTGATGAGTTTGCCCAGGATGTTCAATACAGAAATAAGCACTATTCCAAACAAAATTTCCTATCTTAAAACAGATAAAATTCTTGTAGATAAATTTTCTAAAATAATTCGTAGTGATAAATTTAAAATTGGAATTGTATGGGCAGGAAATCCAAAGCAGGAGGATGATTGGAAAAGGTCTGTTGCTTTTGATAAATTTAGAATATTATTAGGCATTTCTGGAATTGAATTTTTCTCTCTGCAAAAAGAAATTATTGATGATGAGATAGAAGATTTAGAGATAACTGATTTATCTGAGTATCTGTATGATTTTGCAGACACCGCGGCAATTATTGAGAATTTGGATTTAGTTATTTCTGTTGATACGTCTGTTGCACACCTTGCAGGTGCGCTTGGAAAGCCGACTTGGATATTGCTTTCGCATATTCCTGACTGGAGATGGATGCTAAATAGAAATGATTCTCCTTGGTATCCAAGTACGAGATTATTCAGGCAGCCAAAGCCAGGTGACTGGGATTCTGTGTTTAGAGAGGTTGAAGATGAATTGATAAAATTAACTGAGAAATATTGCTGATAGAAAGGCTTTTAACCAATTTAAAACCTCTATTTTTATGAAATGCGCACTTTTATTTTCAGGAGGCAAAGATTCAACCTACGCTGGATTTTTAGCAAGAAAAGCAGGGTATGAAATATCCTGTTTGATAACTATTTTGTCGGAGAATCTAGACAGCTTTATGTTTCATACGCCTTCAATAACTCTGACAAAAAAGCAGGCAGAAACGATGGAAATACCCATAATTATTCAAAAGACAAAAGGCATTAAGGAAGATGAACTTAAAGAGCTTGAAAGTGTGATTAAAACCGCAAAAACAAAATACGGAGTTGAAGGAATTGTGACAGGCGCAATTGCTTCAGTTTATCAGGCGTCAAGAATACAAAAACTATGCAATAAGTTAAATCTTGAATGTTTTAATCCTCTGTGGCAGAAAAATCCGTTTGAACTTTTGGAAGAGTTGATAAAGAACGGGTTTAAAGTGATAATTGTGGGTGTTGGAGCTGAAGGTTTAGATGAATCCTGGCTTGGAAGAGAGATTGATATTAATATGATTAATGATCTAAATGAGTTAAATAAAAAATATGGAATTAATCCTGCTGGTGAAGGAGGAGAATTTGAAAGTTTTGTGCTTGATTGTCCGATGTTTAAAAAACCGCTAAAATTAAAAAATAAAAGGATAGCGGGAAATAAGAACTCGTGGAGAATGGAGATCGAATTAAATTGATTATTTTAATTTCTTTGTGCAGAGAAAAACTGCATGAGCTTGAATTTGTAAATCCTATTGCAGAGATTGTTAGGGCTGAGACGAGAGATTTTGAGATTGTCAATTATAAAGCTACTTCTCTAAAAGATATTGAGAAAGCGGATAAAATAATAATCTGCGGCACTTCACTTGCAGATTTTGACTATCTTAAACACCTTGAAAACTTTGAATGGATTAAAAACTGCAAAAAGCCAATTCTTGGAATTTGCGCAGGGGCGCAGATTATTGCACTTGTTTTTAGTTCCAAACTGAGAAAAATGCAGGAAATAGGAATGATTAAAGTTAAATTCGATGAAGAGTTCTTTGGCATTAATCAAGAAATTGAGGCATACTCTCTCCATAATCTTGGATTTAAAAAAATAGGTGAGGAGCTGCAACCAGTCGCCTTTTCAGAAAAGGGAGTTGAAGCATTTAAGCATAACTCAAAGCATATTTATGGGATATTATTCCATCCTGAAGTAAAAAATAAAGAAATAATAAAGAGTTTTATAAAAATAAAATAAGTTGCAACGCTTAGTTCTTCATAGCGTAGTATATTAAGTAAAGTCCTGCAATTCCAACTAAGACATATACTGTTGTTGCAAGCCATGAAATACTGCCGAAAATCATGTCAACAAGGTCTCCAATTCCAAGTCCTACAAGCCCCCAGTTGACTGCTCCGACAATAACAAGAACTAAAGCAATCCAGTCAATAACACTTTTAGCCATTTTCACCCCCTTTATATTTACAGGAATTTCTATTTTATAAAGTTAACTTTTTTGAGATTATATAATTTAATATTTTTATATTTGTAACTATAAAATAGTAAAGATACGAGGATTTATAAACTGATATCTACCATAATTTTCAGATGAAAATGGAGATTAGGAATAGCAGATATCGGCAATATGAATTAAGTAATGGCCTAGTTGTGGCTTTGCAAAGTACCCCCACTCAAACTATCGCGGCTAAATTAAGAGTTAATTATGGTTCTGTTCATGAAAGAGAAGGAGAAGAAGGTATAGCCCATTTTTTAGAGCATTGTTTGGTAACAGGAGGAAGCGAAGAAATTAATCCTGTCCAAGCAGATGAAATCAGGAGTTCCTTTGGAATGTTTAATGCTTCTACAAATATTGGTAGAACTTCTTTTTTTGGACTGATGTTAAGAGAAGATATTAAAAAATGGATAAATTATATCTCTAACCATGTATTTGCCCCAAGATTTGATTGTAAAAGAGTAGATGGTGAAAGAAAACGGGTATTAAGAGAAATAGCGGATGATAAAAGTGATTTTATGCATTCGGTTAATCTTGAATTCAATCGTCTTTTTTTCAGAGGACATCCAAAGGAGATGTCTGTTTTAGGTAAAGAAGAGATAGTTAGAAATGCAGATTTAAAGGAAATTATGACTTTTCATTTAAGAGGTTATCATCCAAATAATATGGATCTAATTCTTGTTGGGGGATTGCCTAAAAATATAGAAGAATTGGTTGAACAGGGTTTTGGGGCACAACCCAAGGGAAAAAATACGAGAATAGAATTTCCATTATTAAGCCCATTACTTAAAAAAATTATTTTGCATAGGTCTGCTACAGAAAGATTTAATACTGAAAATCCTGAAGAAAGTTCTGCACAGATCTTTTTAGCTTATTTAGGACCAGTCGATGTACATGAAGATAGATATGCTGTAGTGGCAATGAATCAGGTTCTTGGAGGAGATACAAGCTCCCTATTATTTCAGAATATGGGTTTGAAAAAAGGATTGGCTTATCAAATTACCCCATTTTATAAGGGAAATTATAATGCAGGAGTATTAGAAATTATGGCAAATGTTCCTGCTAAAAGATTGAGGGAGTCTATAGAGGCTATATTTGAAGAAATTGAAAAAATGAAATCTCAAAGAGTAGATAGCAAAGTTATTGAGAGAATAAAAAGAATAGTAAAATATCATTTAGCTTATGATTGTGAATCAAATGGAAGGCATGTTTCCGTTATTAATTCAAGATTGGATAAAAAGTTGACACCAGAACAATTTATGGAGGGTTGGGATAGAGTTACTCCTCTAAGAGTCCAAGAAGTTGCTAATAAATATTTGCCAAATAAGCATAATGGAAAGTATCTTCTTTATATAAGAGATCCATTGCAAAAATAAATTTTATCTCAAGCAGGTTATAAGAATAATTCCTGCACAATCTTTAAATATAATCCTGACTTAAAGTATTTAGTTAGAAGGATAAAATGGCATCTAAGATTTACGACTTGATTATTATTGGAGGAGGAATTGCA
>Ga0208958_1003192_pt1 | contig 13024 bp, 21 predicted proteins | sample RifOxyB1_FD_184032 | JGI IMG/M metagenome (GOLD analysis project Ga0208958, IMG submission 184032) | Soil microbial communities from Rifle, Colorado - Rifle Oxygen_injection B1 (SPAdes) | ecosystem: Environmental > Terrestrial > Deep subsurface > Rock core/Sediment | place: Rifle, Colorado... | reverse complement strand
AGTTGTGTCTGAAAAGAAAGGAAAGGCAAAGTAATATGTTGCAACTAAGGACAATGATGGTACCGGCGGATAACAGCGGAGCCAAGAGAATTATGATAATCGGAGTTCCCGGAAGAGTCGGCAAATTTGCCAGTCTCGGGGATGTTGTCTTGGGAGTTGTCAAAGGGGCCGACCCGGCAGGCATTGTAGCCGATCATGAAAAAGTAAGAGTTCTAATAGTTAGGACACACAAAGAGGTTGGGAGGAAGGACGGCAGCTATGTCAGGTTTGATGATAATGCCGGGGTAGTTATCGATAAACAAGGTTTGCCCAGAGGAACCAGGATATTAGGCCCAATTGCCAGAGAAATTAAAGAAGCCGGTTACAACAAAATTGCGTCATTGGCACGGGAGGTAGTCTAACGGTTCATACCGAAAAATCTATGATTAAATTTAAAAAAGGAGACACTGTTAAAATAATGATAGGAAAAGATAAGGGAAGAGAGGCCAAAATTGAAAAAATTTTACCTACCGAAGAGAAAGTTTTGATTCCGGGCGTGAACCTTTATAAAAAGCACGTCAAAGGTTTTGGCGATGTTAAAGGCGGGGTTTATGATATTCCAAGACCCCTGGGTTTTGGCAAGATTGCACTTGTTTGTCCAAAATGTAAGAAAATAACCAGAATCGGTTTTAAATTTGCCGGAGAAGATAAGGTAAGAGTTTGTAAAAAGTGCAGAAAGGAAATTGATACAAAATGATCACCAGATTACAAGAGAAATTTGAAAAAGAAGTAAAAGGAACTCTCGCGAAGGAGTTTGGAATAGAAAATAGCCATGCAGTTCCGAGAGTTGCCAAGGTAGTTATTAATATGGGAGTCGGAGACGCCGCCAAAAATCAACAGCAAATGGACAATCTAAAACGCGATATAGCGGCCATTACGGGGCAGGTTCCTTCCATAAGGAATGCCAAAGTTTCAATTGCGAGCTTTTCTCTTCGCGCCGGAATGCCTGTCGGGCTTAGTGCTACCTTGAGGGGTGAGCGCATGTACTCATTTTTGGACCGGCTTTTTTCAATAGCCCTCCCGAGACTCCGCGATTTCAGGGGAGTATCTTTGAAATCTTTTGATAAAATGGGCAATTACACCTTGGGATTTGAAGAACACACGGTTTTTCCGGAAGTTGATCCTTCTAAAGCAGCGGCCGCCCACGGATTGGAAATAACCATTGTTACAACCGCGGAAACTCCCGAAAAATCAAAAAGATTATTGGAACTAATGGGATGCCCGTTTACTAAGGAGGAAATTAAAAAATGAGTACAACAGCAAAGGAAGTAAGGGAAACTAAAAAATTAAAGTTCAAAGTCAGATATCACAATAGGTGCAAGCTTTGCGGGAGGTCCCGCGGATACTTGCGCAGATACGGCATTTGCAGGCTTTGTTTCAGGGAATATGCCCTAAAGGGTGAAATCCCCGGCGTTAGAAAGGCGTCTTGGTAATATGACAAAGATATTTTCAAATTATTCGGTAGGGGACTTTTTAATAAGAATTAAAAATGCCGCGATGGCCGGAAATAAATCCATAGAATATAGAGCCGAAAAGCAGATTGTGGCTATTGCGGATGCCCTTAAAAAACTGGGATTTTTGGATACTGTCAAAAAGGAAAAAGGAATTCTTTCTGCCACCTTGGCTTTCAAAAACAAAAAGCCGGTCATAATGAATATTAAACTTATCTCAAAACCGGGTCTAAGAATTTATATGGGGGCTGACGAAATTGATAAGAAAAAGGGCCCTTCGACTTACCTTATTACATCGCCAAGAGGGATAATTTCATCCAAAGATGCCGTAAAAGCAAGAATCGGCGGGGAAGTTATTGCCGAAATTTGGTCATAAGGAAAAATGAACACAATATTGTCATGAGCAAGATAGGAAGACAACCGGTTTTAATACCAGCAGGGGTTACAGTAGAGGTACTCGGACATACCGTGAAAGTTGTTGGTCCCAAAGGAACCCTGGAGAGACATTTTCCCCCGGAGATCAATGTGGAAGTTAAAGACGGAAAAGTTATAGTTACCGCAAAGGGATCGGGCAAATATATTGCCTCTTTGTACGGAACAACAAGAGCCTTAATTAACAATGACGTTAAGGGAGTATCTGAGGGCTGGTTCAAAAAGCTTGAGCTGGTCGGAACCGGCTTTAAAGCGGAGGCCATAGGCAAAACAATTTCACTGATTGTAGGGTATAATCACCCTGTTAAGGTTGAAGCTCCTGATGGAATCGTTTTTAAGGTTGAAAAAACAATAGTTACGGTTGAGGGAATCAATAGGGAAGTTGTGGGACAGGTTGCCGCTACCATCCGCGGCGTCAGGCCCCCTGAGCCTTATAAAGGCAAAGGAATAAAATATGTGGACGAAGTTATAAGAAGGAAAGCGGGTAAAGCAGCCGCCGCGAAAGCCGGCCCGGTAGCCTAATATTCATATGAGAAGTAAAGAAATAAAAGCCAAAAGATATTTGCAAAGAAAAAGGAGAGTCAGGGCTAAAATTATCGGAAGTGCAAAGCGTCCGAGACTTTCAGTCTTCCGTTCCAATACCCATATTTATGGACAGATTATAAATGACGAAGAAGGAAAAACTTTATTGTCTTTCTCGGATATTAAAATCAAAAAAGGGGCTAAGCTAACCAAAACCATGATAGCGGGGCAAGTTGGAGAGGAAATTGCCAAAAAAGCCTTAGCCAAAAAGATTAAAACCATAGTTTTTGACAGAAACGGATTTATGTATCACGGCAGAGTCAAAGCACTTGCCGAAGGAGCAAGAAAAGGAGGATTGGTTTTTTAATCAAATATAAATATGGGATTTAGCAGAAACAGAAACACAAATTTTGAGGGTCCGCCAAAAGAGTTTGAGGAAACCGTGGTTCAAATCAACAGAATCAGCAAAAAAACCAAAGGAGGAAACCAGATAAGATTTTCCGCACTTGTTGTTGTCGGGGACCGAAAGGGGAAAGTCGGAGTGGGTCTTGCCAAAGCGACGGACGTGCGAAGCGCCATCAGAAAATCAATTGAAGCGGCAAAGAGGAAAATGATTGTGGTTCCACTCGCGGGTACGACTATCCCCTATTCCGTAAATGAAAAATTCTCGGCGGCAAAAATATTACTTAAACCCGCTCCTCCCGGGTCCGGAATTATTGCCGGGGGACCGATGAGAGTGGTTTTGGAAGCTGCAGGGATTCGTGATGCAGTCGGAAAGATTCTTGGAACCAAAAATAAAATTTCCAATGTTTACGCAACCCTGAAAGCACTTGAAACAATTTCAGGGATAGTTGAGGCAAGGAGGGAATAATATGACGCAGTTACCTAAAGTTATAGCAAAATCAAAAAAGAGATTGGGTCGCGGAATGGGAAGCGGCAAGGGAAGCCATACCTCAAGCCGTGGGCAAAAAGGTCAGAAAAGCAGAGGCAAAGTTAATGTTCTTTTTGAGGGAATGAAAGTGAAGAAGTCTCTTTTGAAAAGACTTCCCAAAATGCGCGGAAAAGGGAAATTCCATGTCAATACTAAACCGATTGATATAAAATACGCGCGGCTTGAAGCTTTACCGGTGGGGAGCGTGATCACAACTGAACTCTTGGTTAAACACGGAATTTTGAAAGCAAGACTTGCTAAATTTCACGGAGTTAAAATTATCGGAATTGGAGATAACAAAAAGAAATTTAAGTTTTCCGTCTCCACCTCCAAAAAACCGGAAGTCAAAGCTTCAAAATGACCTTTCAGAAAACTCCACGCCAGGTAACTCTGTTTTTAGGATCAGAGTTGGGATATAATTGACCAATATTATGCTTAAGTCGGTAGCACAATTTTTTTCAAAAGTAGCTAAAACTCCTTCTTTAAGGAAGAAACTTCTTATTACAGCCGTCGTCCTTATTATTTTTAGGTTGGCGGGGCATATTCCCGCATCCGGAATTGATAAGACCTCGCTTGCAGCACTCTTTGCCGGAAGCCCTCTTCTTTCCCTTCTCGATATTTTCTCGGGAGGCACTCTGGCCAACTTTTCCATTCTGGCCTTAGGCCTAAACCCTTATATCAACGCCTCGATTATCTTTCAGCTTTTGGGTTATGTCGTTCCTGCAATTGAGGAGCTTCAAAAAGAGGGAGAGTACGGGCAGGAAAAAATTAATCAGTACACCAGGCTTCTGACGGTTCCCCTTGCGGCTTTGCAGGCTTTCGGAATGTATGCGCTTCTTAGGGGACAAAAAGTTATTACTACTCTTGACCCCCTTCAACTTTTGGCTTTAGTTATAACAATGACGGCCGGAACAATTTTTGCTGTTTGGCTGGGAGAGCTTATCAGTGAATACGGTTTTAAAGACGGAATATCTCTCCTGATTTTTACCGGAATTGTGGCAAGACTTCCGGTTACTCTCGGTCAATCCGCCAGCATTTTCCAATCCCAAGATATTTTTAAAATAATTTTATTCGCAGTAATTTCCGTAATTGTTGTAAGCCTTGTTATTTTTGTAAGCGAGGCAGCCCGGCAAATCCCAATTCATTATGCCAAGCGCCGTACCGAAAGCGGCCTCGGGGCTTCTTCCTACCTGCCCCTTAGGTTAAATCAGGCAGGGGTTATCCCAATCATTTTCGCCGTATCCTTGGTCCTTATGCCGTCCATGCTGGGGCAGTTTCTGGCGAATGTCCCCAACGCCGGAGTGGCCAATTTTGCCAGAACGATAAGCACAGCCTTTAATCCTCAATCAGTGATTTATAACGTTATCTATTTCCTTTTGGTTTTCGGATTTACCTATTTTTATACTGCGGTTGTATTTAATCCGGAAAAAGTTGCCGAAAATTTGCAAAAAGGAGGCGGATTTATTCCCGGAATAAGACCCGGCAAAGAAACCGAAAAGTATCTTGGGCACGTTCTTTCCCGCCTGACAGTAGTGGGCGGAGCTTTTCTGGGACTTGTTGCGGTTCTTCCTTCCCTTTTCCAAAAATCCCTGGGTGCTACCAACCTTGCAATTGGGGGTACCAGTGTTTTAATCCTTGTATCGGTTGCTCTTCAGCTTATCCGTGAAATGGAGGGAGAGCTTGTAATGGAAAAATACGGAGGATTGACTAAGTGAATATTCTTCTGATCGGTCCGCAGGGTTCGGGCAAGGGAACGCAGGCGAGGCTTCTTTGTGACAGATTCCATTTTTCGTATTTTGAAGCAGGTGCGTTTTTGAGAAAGATGGCTGAGAAAAATGAAGACCTTAGAACATATTTGGCCGGAGGCAATCTTGTTCCTGGTGAGGAGATGTCTTCATACGTTACCACACACCTGGATGAAAACGGGTTGTACGATAATATTTTGTTTGACGGGTTTCCCAGAACCCTTGAACAATACAAGGCATTTAAAGGATGGATGGAAAATAAAAAAGTGAGTTTAAACCTGGTTATGCTATTAACTGTAAGTAAGGCCGAGACAGTCCGCAGACTTTCCGCAAGAAGGCAGGACCCGGTAACGGGCAAAATTTATAATCTTATTACGGACAAGCCGCCGGCGGGAGTAGATGCGTCGGCCCTAATTCAAAGGGAAGACGATAAACCGGAGGCGATAGAAAAAAGACTTTCTCTCTATAAAGAACAAACCGAACCCATGATTGCCGAACTTAGTAAAGTAACCGAAGTTATTGAGGTTAGCGGAGAACGTCCGATTGATGCGATTTTTCAGGATTTGGTTAGGAGAATCGAGGAAAGGATGAGTAGATGATTCTTCTAAAAAACGACTCCGAAATTGAAATTATGGCTGAAGGGGGTAAAAAACTTGCTCGAGTAAAGAATGCCCTCGGTAATGCCGTCAAAGCGGGCGTAAGAGCTTCGGAAATTGAAGAATTGGCGGCAGGTCTGATAAAAGAAGAAGGTGCGGAAGCTTCCTTTAAGAAGGTCCCCGGCTACCGTTGGGCAACCTGCGTTAATGTGAACGAGGGTTTGGTTCACGGAATCCCCGTTTCAAGCGTAATTTTCAAAAAAGGCGATCTTGTCAGTATTGACGTGGGGGTTTGGTTCAAAGGCTTTCATACAGATACCTCCATTTCGATCGGAATTGATCTAAGCGCTGAAAATCAAAAGTTTTTCAATACCGGTCGCGAAACTCTAAATAAGGCCCTAAAAGCGGCTAAGGAGGGTAACTATATTTATGATATTTCGAAAGCCATTGAAGAAACTGTCGAGGCGGGAGGTTATACGGCAATAAAGGCTTTGGTCGGCCATGGGATCGGAAGGGATCTTCATGAAGAGCCTCAAATCCCCTGTTTTGTGCCTGGTCCGAGAGAGGAGAGCCCAAGAATCGAGAAGGGCATGGTTTTTGCTATTGAGGTCATGTACACCCAGGGGTGCGATAAGGTGGAAGTTTCGGAGGATGGGTGGACAATTGCCATGCGTGATGGTAAAATATCAGGACTTTTTGAGGATACCGTCGCGGTCACGGGCAAAGGACCAAAAGTGTTAACGAGATGAAAACCCAAAACGTAGTAGTAGTAGAAGGATCTGTGTCTGCCGCCCTTCCCAATACAATGTTCAGGGTAACTTTGACGGATGGGAGGCTAATTTTGGCGACTTTGACAGGCAGGATGAGAAGAGCTTATGTCAGGATATTTCCGGGAGACAGGGTCAAAGTTGAAATGACGCCCTACGACGAGGCCAGGGGCAGAATAGTATATAAATTTTAATTATGAAGGTGCAAAGCTCAATCAGTTTAAGGTGCAAGGACTGTAAGATTGTCAAACGCAAGGGCGTTTTATACGTTATTTGTAAAAACCCCAGGCATAAACAACGTCAAGGATAATATGGCAAGAATAGCCGGAATAGACCTACAGGATAGTTGGAAAGTAGACTTTGCCTTAACCAAAATAAAAGGCCTTGGTTGGCCGTTGTCGAAAAAGATTATGAAGGCCGCCGGAGTTGATGTTAAAAAGAGAATATCTGATTTAACCGCCGACGAGGTAAACAAAATCGGGGTCGAGCTTGATAAATACCGGATTGAAGGAGATCTGGCAAGGGCGGTAAGGGGGAATATCCAAAGACTACAGGTAATAGGATCATATAGAGGCTTGAGACACACAAAAGGCCTTCCGGTTAGGGGTCAAAGAACAAGAACAAATGCCCGCACTAAAAGGGGGAAGAGAAAGACGGTTGGAGCGTTCAAGAAGGAAATGCTTTCAAAGATGACTACAGCTAAAACTGAAGGAGCGAAGAAGTAATATGGCAGCTAAGGCTAAAAAAATAAAAAAAGAGGTCGGTTTGGGCAGGATTTACATTTCCGCGTCGTTTAATAACACCTTGGTGACCATAACGAATGCGCAGGGTGAGACTTTAACATGGGGTTCCTCGGGTGCCTCGGGATTTAAAGGCACAAGGCGGGCCACTCCTTATGCAGCCACGACCGCTGTTGAGACGGTTTTGAACAAGGCTAAAAATGATTTTGGTGTAAACGAAGTTGAAATTTATGTAAAAGGCCCCGGTGCGGGGCGGGATGCTGCGCTTCGGGCGGTAAGGGCAGCCGGAGTTAGGATTTCTTTAATTGCGGATATTACGCCGGTTCCTCACAACGGACCGAGACCGAAAAAGAAAAGGAGAGTATAGACTATGGCAAAATACGTAGGACCAAAAGACAGATTAAGTAGGCGCGAAAATTTCGACATTTTCAGTGCCGGAGCCAAATTAACCAGGCTCAATGTGCCACCCGGAGTTCACGGACCCAAAGGCCTCCGCGGTGCCTCCCAATACGGTAGGCAGCTTAGGGAAAAACAGAAGGTCAAAAGGATCTATGGAATTCTTGAAAAGCAGTTCAGAAGGTATGTTGAGGATGCTCTCAGGACTAAGGGAAACACAGGCGAAACGATACTTATGAATCTTGAGAAACGCTTGGATAATGTTGTCTTCCGGCTTGGTTTTGCTCCAAGCAGACCGGCTTCCAGGCAAATGGTCTCCCACGGACACGTTTTAGTTAACGGTAAAAAAGTTAATATCCCATCCTATAAATTGGTTGTTGGAGATACGGTTTCGATCGATTCCAAAGCCTTCGCAATACCTGAGGTTAAAAAAGCTACCGAAGAGAAAGACATTAAAATACCCGGCTGGCTGGAGCGTAAAGCACTCGTGGGCAGGGTCTCTGCTTTACCCAAAAGGGAGGACATAACTGAGCCTATAAGCGAACAGGATATAGTTGAGTTCTACTCGAGATAAGCCGTGCTTGATTCCCAATTAGCCTTGGGTTATAATACACCCTAGTCTTAAAGTTAAGACTGTATTTTGAAAGAAAAATGAACGAACCAATGTTTGAGATTAAAGAAGAGAAGAAGGAATTCGGTTATGGCAGATTTGTTATTTCCCCCCTGGAGCAGGGGTATGGGCTTACGGTTGGCAACTCCCTGAGGCGCGTCCTTTTATCTTCACTTTCGGGGATTGCCGTTACTTCAGTCAAGATTGCTGGTGTTAAGCATCAGTTCTCAGGCCTAGCAGGCATGAAGGAAGATATCGTTGAGTTTGTCCTCAATCTCAAAAAGGTAAGATTTTCCGGAAAAGTTGACAAACCTGTTAAAGCTACCCTGGAGGTATCAAAACCCGGAGAATTTAGCGCAGCTGAAATTAAAGTGGGAGGCGGAATCAAAGTAATAAACACCGATTTGATTTTAGGGACAATAAACAAGGGCTCCAAACTTTCCGCGGATATTACCATCGAAAGCGGAGTCGGTTATTCACCGGCAGAAGACCGTTTGGGAGAAACAATTGGGCTGATTCCGGTTGATGCCTCATTCTCGCCCGTAAAAAGGGTAAGTTACAAAATAGAAGAAACCCGCGTCGGACGGCTTACAAATTACGATAAATTGCTTTTGGAGATCTGGACGGATGGGACTGTGGATGCCAAGGATGCATTAATGGAATCTGCAAAGATTCTCATGTCTTATTTTGGTCAGGTGGTAAGTCCCAAGAAAGTTGAAAAGCCGGCAGAAGCTCCCAAAGACGAACTCGGGCTTATCGGAAAACTTTCTGTGGAAGAAATAGGACTTCCCACAAGAGTAGCCAATGCTCTCATCAAGGCCGGTTTTGAATCGGTTGAGCAGCTTGCTTATGCCAAGAAGGAAGATTTGGTCAGGGTTAGAAATTTGGGTGAAAAATCCCTCAAGATTATAGCTGCTGCACTCGGAACAAAGGGAGTCGAGTTCCTCGCTATTAAGTAAAACATGAATAAGAGAGTGTTTGGTAGAAAACTTTCCCGTAGTCGGCCGGCCAGGGAGGCCCTGTTTGCTTCTTTGACCCAAAGCCTGATTATTAACGGGAGTATTGTAACCACCCGTGCAAAAGCAAAGGCGGTTGCCGGTAGTGTGGAAAAGATGGTAACCATGGCCAAGAAAGGTGGCATTGCCGCAAGAAGGAAAGTTATGAGTAAATTGGACAATAAAAGAGAAGCGGTAGACTTTTTATTCCAAAAAGTAGCCAAAGCTTTTCCGGCAAAAAACTCCGGGTTTATTAGAATAATTTCGCTTCCCCGCCGCGTCGGGGATAACGCCCAAATGGTTAGAATGGAATGGACGGAAAAAGTGGAGTATGAAGAGAAAACAAATAAAAAGGAAGAAAAAAAGGACGGAAAGACCAAAAAGACGGTCAAAAAAGAAATCAAACCCAAAAAGGAAATTAAAACTAAAAAACAATAAGCAAAGCTTGAAATCAAGATTATGAAAACATTTTCACCAACACCAAAAGATATTAAAAGAGAATGGTATTTGGTAGATGCCAAAGATGAAATATTAGGCCGCCTTTGCACAAAAATTGCGGGGCTTTTGATGGGCAAGGGTAAAGCCACATTTAGCCGCCATATGGACGTGGGAGACAATGTGGTCGTAATTAACGCCGAGAAAATTATGGTAACCGGCAGAAAAGCCTCCCAAAAAGAATATATAACCCACTCGGGATACCCGGGGGGATTTAAGTCCAAGAAATACAGCATGATGATGGAACAGCATCCGGAGCGAATTATTGAACATGCCGTTGCCGGAATGCTTCCTATTAACCGATTAAGAGACCCCAGAATGCTAAGATTAAAAGTTGTTGCGGGAGACAAGAACCCGTATGAGAAAGAATTTAAGAAAGAAAATGGCAAGAATTAAAAAGATAGATTACACATACGGGGTTGGTCGGAGAAAAGAAAGCTCGGCAAGGGTCAGACTTTACCGAGGCAAAGGGGAAAACACGGTTAACGGAATGCCGGCGGAGAAGTATTTCCCGGGTGAAATAGCCAAAAAGGCTCTTGCCAAACCTTTCGGTGCCACGGAAACTTCCGAGAAATATTATTATTCCGGGAAAGTTTTAGGAGGCGGAAAAGAAGGACAGCTAGCAGCTGTAATACTAGCCATTTCCAGAACCTTGGTGAAAGTTGCACCCGATAAAAATAGAGTGACTCTAAGGAAACTTAATCTTCTTACCCGCGACTCACGAATTCGTCAGCGCCGAATGGTTGGAATGGGCGGAAAATCCCGCAGGAAGAAACAGTCCCCGAAGCGTTAAACTTCAATTTTTTGCCAGATTTGACGTTTATGTTATCATTTTACTATAAGTGCTGAACAAATAGTTGAAGATCCTGATAAAAAAACTACCCCTCCGGTTGCTCCGGAATTGCTTGTTGATCCAAATAGTCTTGAAGGGATAGAAAAAAAATTTGAAAGACGGGCAGAGGAAATTAACGACAGAGTTAGAAGATTCGAAGAGTCTCAAAAAGTAACACAAGAGACAATGAATCTTGAATTTACGATTTAACTTCACAGGCGTAAAAGGCCTTCTTTTGTGGTAAAATACGCTCAGACGGAGATTAGTTTAACAGTAGAATGCGCGGCTGGGGGTCGTGCGGCGAGTGTGCAACTCACTCATCTCCGACACTATAGGATAGTACTTTGCCTGTATTGACTTCGTGTTTACTTCGGTTAATAATTAATTGATGAAGAAAGTAACCTGCTCAAATTGTGGAAAAATCTTTTCTAGATCTAATGGACGTTATAACGAAGCAATTAAGTTTGGGTGGAAGCAGTTTTGTACTCCTGAGTGTTTGGCTAGGAACAGAGATAAAAGACTTAAATTCGTATGCGAAAACTGTGGGAAACAGATTTTAAGAAAACCTAGTGAAATATCTCCTCATAATTACTGCTCGCATTCTTGTGCAGTAATCGTGAACAATAAACTTCACCCAAGAAACTCTGGTGTAATAAAATCTTGCGCTTTTTGTAGCAGGGATTTTAAAAGCAGAAAAAAATATTGCTCGAGGAAATGTAAAGATTTGGGGTCAACTATTCCAGAATCAGAACTTTTAAAGCAAATTAAAGATTTTGTAAACAAAAATGGAAGGATTCCATATAAATATGAAATACCACATTATCATGCCTTTAGAAGTAGATTTGGTACTTGGAATAAAGCAATTGTGGCTGCGGGTTTTAAACCAAACCCCGTTATGTTTGCCAAGAAATATACTGCAAAAGACGGAGACAGATGCGATTCACTTGCAGAAAAAATAATTGACGATTTTTTATCAAGACGAAAGATTAAACATATAAGGAATTTTCCATATCCTGGAAATGATGGGTTTACTGTTGATTTCAAAATTGGAGATTTTTGGATTGAATTTTTTGGGCTTTCTGGTCAACTAAAAAAGTACGATCAGCTTAAAAAAAGAAAATTAAGACTTGCCAAAAAATTGGGCATAAATTTGATAAAGATCTATCCAAAAGATTTATTTCCAATAAATAAAATGCCTGGTAAACTAGATCTGTTGTTAAACTAGCTCTTGATATTTATTTTTTAGCAGTGTAAATATAGACGAGATGACAAAAACAAAAAAACCCGAAACGGAAGCTCCGGTAAAACAGGAAGGTGGCTCCGCAAAACTTCAAGCAATCAGACTTGCGATGGATCAGATTGAAAAACAGTACGGGAAAGGTTCAATTATGCGTCTTGGCGGTGAGGGTGAAAAATACAAAATTGATGTTATTTCCACGGGTTCCATAGCGGTTGATTTGGCACTGGGAGTTGGAGGGCTACCGAGAGGCAGAATCGTGGAAATCTACGGTCCTGAGGCCTCTGGTAAGACCACGCTGGCTCTGGCGGTTATTGCCGAGGCCCAGAAGAAAGGCGGGCAATGTGCATTCGTTGACGCGGAGCATGCCTTGGATCCCCAACGCGCCGAAATACTCGGGGTTGACCTTGACAACCTTCTTATGTCCCAACCTGATACGGGCGAGCAGGCACTTGAAATCACGGAAACCTTAATCCGTTCGGGAGCAATTGATGTTGTTGTAGTTGATTCTGTTGCGGCACTTGTACCGCGCGCAGAACTTGAGGGAGAGATGGGAGACGCGGTCATGGGAATGCAGGCCCGTCTTATGTCCCAAGCTCTTAGAAAATTGACAGGTGCGATAAGTAAGTCAAAAACCGTTTTAATTTTTACCAATCAACTCCGGCAAAAAATCGGGGTCATGTTTGGAAATCCCGAAACAACTCCAGGAGGACTTGCTCTAAAGTTTTATTCATCGGTAAGAATTGATTTAAGGAGAATTGAAGTTTTGAAAGAGGGAGAAAAAGTAGTCGGCTCACGCCACCGCGCCCGCATTGTTAAAAATAAAGTTGCTCCCCCTCTGAGGGTTGCGGAATTTGACATAATGGAAGCGGAAGGCATCAGTAAAGCCGGTGGGCTTCTGGATGTGGGATTGGAACTCGGACTAATCGGCAAAAGCGGATCATTCTTTAATTATGAAGGCAAACCCATAGCTCAAGGCAAAGAAGCCGCAAAACTTTACTTTAAGGATCATCCAAAAGTTGCAGATGAGATTGACAAAAAAATCCGCGAAATGGTTGCCTCAGGCAAAAAACTTCCGAAAGAAATTGGAGAAGAGGAAAAAGAAGAGTAATATTTTCCTGTGCCGGTAATTACTTCGATTAAGCAGCAGAAAAATAAAAACCGGGTTAATGTTTATCTTGACGATAAATTCGGTTTCGGAATTGATCTTGATAACTTTGTTTTACTTCATTTGAA
>Ga0208958_1003189_pt1 | contig 13028 bp, 10 predicted proteins | sample RifOxyB1_FD_184032 | JGI IMG/M metagenome (GOLD analysis project Ga0208958, IMG submission 184032) | Soil microbial communities from Rifle, Colorado - Rifle Oxygen_injection B1 (SPAdes) | ecosystem: Environmental > Terrestrial > Deep subsurface > Rock core/Sediment | place: Rifle, Colorado... | reverse complement strand
AAAAATATTTGGCCAAGACTAAAATCAAAATCAACTTCATAAAATCGGCTGGTTGGAAGGCCAGCCCGCCGACCGAGAGCCAACTCTGAACACCGCGAGAAATCTGGCCAATAAGCAGAACCAGAATCAATAAGCCGTTGCCGGCCAAAAACAGGATTGCAACCAAATTACTCTTGCGCAAGAAGCGCCAGTCGATGAAGCTGGCGCCAATCAACACGGCGAGCGACACGGCAATCCAAATTAGCTGCCGGCTGGCAAAATAGTCATCGGTGGAAAACGAATTCATCGTTAACAAACCGGCGGCTAAAATCGGCAAAAGCGCCACCAGTACCACCCAATCAATGTGAGTTAAAATGCGCCTAACCATAGCAGATAGCTTATAGTAGTTAGCTTATACCTGCCTGCCGGCAGGCAGGGCTTATAGGGAAAACTAATCCAAAAAGAAAACATTAACTCGCGGATAAATATCAATCAGCGCCGGCTTCTCGCCGAAAGGCTCCGGCCAAGCAAAATAGGCCTGGCGCTCGGCCTCGCGGCCGAGATTCTCAACAAAAGTGGCCCCGCTGCCCAACACATTGCCCGCTGGGTCAGACAAAATGGCTGCCACCTCCACCTTGGGCAAGTCGAGAATCGAGCGATTGGCCACACTGACCACCAGTTGAGCCGGCTTGTCGTTGGTAAAAACCTTACTCGGCACCTCAAGGAGGGGCACTTCAGCCGGCGGACGCTGCCAAGCATGCGGTCCAAATTCAATAAAGGCGCGCGCCGGCCGACCCTCACCGGTATTGATCCCACCCTCAACAATAATGAACTTCTCGCCCGGGTTGGCATAAGTTTCGCCCTGGCGGAAAGTGACCAATAAATTGCCTTCGTCCACCAAACGGAAGGAGTACGGCAACACTGCCACTCCGGCCTCGAGATTGGCGTTCTCTACCATTGCCACCGCCGTGTACACGCCGGCGGTCACCTCGAAAATTCGCGACCAAAGGATCTTGAGCGGTACGGCCTGATTTTGGCACACCCGAGCGCAGCCCCCACCGCAATCCACACCTGCTTCGCCGGCGTTTTGCCGGCCGTCAAAACAGCTCGACACCGGCCAATAAGCCCACAGCAAAAAGCCGACAGCCACAACCACTACCGCCACCACTAAACTCATATAAGTAAATTGCCGGCCTCGGCTCCAAGTAGACATCTTAGCCATAGTATAAACCAAAAAAACCTCCAAGACACTGTCCTGGCGGCTAGCTACTCTCCCCCAATGGAGTACCATCGCCACTACGGCGCTTAACTTCCGGGTTCGGAATGGAACCGGGTGTGACCACCGCGTTAAACCACCAAGACACTATCTTCGAGATTTTTCAGATTTAAAGCATTAAGTCAGCAATCAAAAATTAGCGACTTTCAAATTTCCCCACCGGAGTGGACGAATTAGTACACCACGGCTCAATATGTTGCCATACTTCCACCTAGTGCCTATCAACGTAGTCATCTCCTACGGGTCTCATAACGATAATTAATCTTGAGGTCGGCTTCCCGCTTAGATGCTTTCAGCGGTTATCCGTTCCCGACATAGCTACTCGGCATTGCACCTGGTGGCACAGCCGACAGACCAGAGGTCAGTTCATTTCGGTCCTCTCGTACTAGAAACAACTCCTCTCAATTATCAACGCCTGCAGTAGATAGGAGACCAACCTGTCTTACGCTTCTTGTCTTGCATTACTACAAGGAATGGACTATAACTTTTTCTCTTGCGAGAAAGTTAACATTTAGTCTCTACGGGTGAGTATTAATTTAATCACTCTTCCCTCGGTATTGTCCCATTTGCATGTGCCTATTTGTTAAGGCATTCGCATACTGGATTTTACCGATATTAGTTAACTAAGCAGCTTAACATTACTGTTAAGCGCCGCCGTAATATGATTGGTTCTATCTTTCTTATGTTTTCTTAGACGAAAATTTTTAAATAACTCAATCGAAGGGGTTCAAACTGTACACGATGCGAATAATACAAATTAAATAAAGGACGAATGATACAAATAAATTATTCGTAATATTCGTATTAATTCGTAGATTCGTATCGTCTACGGTTTGAACCCAGCTCGCGTATCTTTTTAATCGGCGAACAGCCGAACCCTTGGGACCTGCTCCAGCCCCAGGATAAGATGAGCCGACATCGAGGTGCCGAACTCCGCCGTCGCTATGGACGCTTGGGCGGAACCAGCCTGTTATCCCCAGAGTAGCTTTTATCCGTTAATCTCCAGCCGCGTCTAATGCGGACTGTCGGTTCACTATGTTCTACTTTCGTACCTGCTCGACATGTACGTCTTGCAGTCAAGCCAGCTTATGCCATTACACTATCGGCACGGTTTCCATTCGCGCCTAGCTGACCTTAATAAACTCCTCCGTTACTTTTTAGGAGGATAGCGCCCCACTAAAACTACCCACCAGATACTGTCTCAAAACGTTTTTGCCGTTCTGGTTAGAATGTGCATCATGACAGAGTGGTATTTCACTGATGACTCCACGGAAGCCAAAACCTCCGCTTCAAAGTCTCCCACCTATGCTACGCAGCCTAAACACACACCCAATATCAAGCTATAGTAAAGCTTCTGGGGTCTTTTCGTCTAACTGCAGGTAGAGGGCATCTTCACCCCCATTGCATTTTCACCGAGCTACTCCTCGAGACAGTTCCCTGATCGTTACACCATTCGTGCGCGTCGGAATTTACCCGACAAGGAATTTCGCTACCTTAGGACGATTATAGTTATCGCCGACATTCACCAGGGCTTGCAAAGTACAGCCTAACATCCGAAGATATTAGACCAACCTTGTTTGACCTTCTGGCATTGGTCAGGTGTCACCCCCTATACATCCTCTTGCGAGTTCGCAGGGAGCTGTGTTTTTGGTAAACAGTCGCCAGGGATACTTTCGCTGCGGCCCGCGTCAAAAACGCGGGCAGGCCTTATTCCGAAGTTACGGCCGCTTTTTTGCCGAGTTCCTTGAGGAGCAATCACTCGTTCGCCGTGGTCTACTCGACCTGACTACCTGTGTCGGTTTACGGTACGGTTCCCAGTTGGTTATGCTTAGAGGTTTTTCTTGGAAGCGTGTTCAACAAAATTTGCCGCGGTTGCCCTTGGCATTTTCGCTCAGCTTGGAGTATTGCCGGCCGGATTTACCTGACCAGCCTCCTCACTGCCCGAACGCAAAACCATTAATGCGCTCTGTCTATAACCCTCCGTCGCCCCATCGCACCAACCGGAAGTGATGGAATATTAACCATCTGTCCATCGGGTCCGACTGTCGTCATCCCCTTAGGCCCGACTAACCCTTGGCTGATTACCATTGCCAAGGAAACCTTAGTCTTTTGGCGTCCCGGGATCTCACCGGGATTGCGGTTACTTGTGCCAACATTCTTACTTCTGTCCGCTCCAGCCGGCCTCGCGACCAACCTTCACAGCCGAACAGAACACTCTCCTACCGCTCCATCAGTCCGAGGACTGATAAAGCCCGCACCTTCGGTATAACGTTTAGCCCCGAGAATCTGCGGCGCGAGATCTCTGAATGAGTGAGCTATTACGCTTTCTTTAAATGATGGCTGCTTCTAAGCCAACATCCTCATTGTCAGAGAAATCTCACCTCCTTAAGTGCACTTAACGTTAATTTAGGGACCTTAGATTGCGATCTGGGCTGTTTCCCTTTCGACGAGTGGAGCTTAGCCCCCACCGTCTAACTGCCTTGTAATGACTGCTGGTATTCGGAGTTTGATAGAGTTGACGAAGTTTCCCCCTATTCAACTCTTCCAGTGCTCTACCCCCAGCAGGTAACCAAGACGCTAACCCTAAAGCTATTTCGGAGAGAACCAGCTATTACCGAGTTCGATTAGCTTTTCACTCCTTACCACAAGTCATCCGATAGTGTTGCACGACTAAACGGTTCGGGCCTCCATTGCGATTTCTCGCAACTTCACCCTGCTCATGGCAAGCTCACCCGGCTTCGGGTCTTATCTCTAACCTCAATTACGCCCTATTAAGACTCGCTTTCGCTATGCCTTCTCTGTGTTAACAGATTAAACAAAGGATAAAGATAAACTCGTTGGCTCATTCTTCAATAGGCACGCCGTCACCCTTGCGGGCTCCGACTCCTTGTAAGCATGTGGTTTCAGGATCTATTTCAACGCCCTTATCGGGCTGCTTTTCACCTTTCCCTCACGGTACTAGTTCACTATCGATCTCTAAATGTATTTAGCCTTGGCAGTTAGTACTGCCGGATTCCCTCAAGCTAGTCATGTCCCGAGGTACTCAAGAATAATGGCAAAAGAGTGCTTAAATTTTCATCTACCGGGCTATTACCGTCTGTGGCGCCGCTTCCCAGCGGCTTCGATTAATTTAAACATTTGTAACTCTTCTAGAATAACTACGCCATTACCTTACAACCCCCATGCATAAATGCATAGGTTTGGGCTTCTCCCTTTTCGCTCGCCGCTACTAAGGGAATACACAAAGCTTCTTAATCCTAGCGATAACTATCTCGCCAAGATTAAAAAGCTTCTGATTTGTTTCTGTTCCTCTAGGTACTGAGATGTTTCACTTCCCTAGGTGCGCTCCTCTGCCTCAAGGGCAGGGTCTTACAGGATTACTGTAAGGGGTTTCCCCATTCGGAAATCTCCGGATCGAAGGTTGCTCAACACCTCCCCGAAGCTTATCGCAGCTATGCTACGTCCTTCATCGCCATTTAGAGTCTAGGCATCCACCACATGCTCTTAGATCTCCGGTGTGGAAATCTAAAAACCGCTGTTTTTTGATTGCTTACTTAATGCTTTATTACCTGATTATCAAATTGTCAACGAACAGTTTGGTCAATCTGAGATTAAAATAACCGCCTTAGGGCGGTTCATAGTCCAGTCTAAACTAGAGAGCCTATGGTTCCCGCCGGTGGTTGATGTTATTTTTGATACTCATACTGACATTGCCCATTATACTCGGCCAAAAAAGGAAGTCAACCCCGTAAAGCGGCAAGTCCGCCACGGGGTTAAACTATCCAAAATACCCATAAAATTAAGGCAAAAAAGCCCGGATTGGCGCACGCGCCAATCCGGGGCCCATAGTAATTTTTACCACTACTGTGGTGGTTTAGGAACCACCAATTGAAGAGCAAGATTCATTGCCAATAGCTGAGGGTCAATTTCTTGAGTATCAGGAATGATAGACTCTTCAATCATGACCGCCAGTCGGCTAGAAAAAGGAGTCTGTAATGATAACTCGATACAGCGTTTATCGGAAACACCCTCCTCAACTACCCGTTTTTCCTTTTTGATTTCATCATCATACCATTCATCAAATTCCTCCTTGGAACCAAAAGAGGTCCAGGTTACCACACCCTGATAAGCACCTGCCTCTTCGGTATATACAAATGCTACATTATACATAATACCTCCTTCTGCTCATCAAAGAGCTTATTTGACTAAATGCTAAAATATCAAAAAACAATTACTATGTCAATCTAATGTCTAAACCTTATTTTATAAGGCAAAAACAAGCCAAGCAAAAACCGCCCTTCGACAAGCTCAGGACGGTTTTTTTGGAAATTCGGAATGCGGGAAACTAGCGGGAGATGTCGCTGCGGAGCTTGTCCAAGTAACGCGCCGCCGCTTCTTTACCGCCGAGGCCGAAGGCTAAACCACCAGCCAAGGCAATCATCGCGATAATACCGGTAAACAGGGTCTGGAAGAAGGCGCCGGCAATGCCGAGCTGATTGAGCGCCGCCAAGAAGGCAAACACCCAAATCGCCCAGTAAGCCACGCCACCCAATAACGCCGAGGAAGCCACTTCTGCCGCTCGAGCTGAACCGGAGACCACCTTCTTAAGCGGTTCGGCAATCACCGCCGCAATCAACAAGATGAAGGCGGCCACGATTACATTCGGCAAGTAGCCAAGGACCACCTGCTGTAAGAAGATATTAACCTGGGTCAACTGGAGGACATCAAGCGCCGCTACCAAGAAGACGATAATAACGAACCAGCGAACCAAAGCGCCGATGAACGCGCCCGAGTCAAGACGGAAGCCGGCCTTTGAGACCAACTCGTCAATTCCCAAGCTGTTCAGCGCCTTGTCTACCTTGAGCGCGTGGATCACTTGCGACACCCATTTGCCCAAAACTACGCCAACCACCCATCCCACAATAAAGATGATGATGGACACAACCAAATTAGGCACAAAGCCAACCACGCCTACCCAGAGATTCTGGAAAGAGGCGGTCAAAACTTCGCTCCAAGTTTGTAGTAACATATAGCGTCGAAAATTTTAGGTTAAAGCACTTAATTCGACCATTTATTAATAAGCTTAATTAAATTATACCATTCCTCGCCCCAGGGCGTTGGGCCCGTGTGGATATCTCTAAAGAGGCCTAAATACCGAGTTTATTGACCAACCGTTCGTGGGGATATTCCAAGAGATCGCGGATAAACTTGTCGCTGGCCGAGAGCCGATAGTTGAAGTCGCGCGTCTCGAGGAGAGCATAGACCAATTCACGGCCCAAATCGGCCTCCAAACCTTTAATCGCCTGTTCCACCAAGGGCCGTCTAAGATTGTCGCCCACCAACACCAAGTCGGCCCGGCCATGCTCGTCGCCAATTAAGGCGCCGGCGATAATCAAGAGCTTAATCCGCCCGCAGTCGCGGAAACGCTGGCTAATCTCTTGACGTTGGTCTTTAAAGTCGGCATCGAGGAGATAGCGCAGCTGCCGCCCTAAAGAAAATTTGGGATTAAACCGCCAATGCTTAATCCGCGGACTACTGGGCTCCTTAACCGTCCGCGCCAAGCCGATTTGTTCAAACACTCTAATCTCTTTGCGAGCCGAAGCCGGAGTAAGCCGGCTGCGCCGAGTTATCTCTTTGAGAGAGAAAACGGTCTCCGGATTGAACAGGAAAAGCCGCAGGAGTTTGACCCGAGCGAGCGAACCGAATAATTTGACCAAAATATCCATCTCGGCCCCATTATATACTATTTATATTATTTGAGGGTTACAGTACCACCCGCAGCTTCAATAGCAGATTTAAGTTTTTCCGCTTCCTCCTTCTTCATCCCCTCTTTAAGCATTGAGGGGGCGGCATCGGTTAAGTCTTTGGCATCCTTAAGACCCAAACCCAAGGCCTCCTTAATGGCCTTGATGACTTGGACCTTCTGCCCACCGGCTGAGGTTAATTCCACGTTAAAGGCATCCTTCTCCTCCTCACCGGCCCCGGCCGCGGCCCCGCCGCCGGCCACCATCATGGCCGAAGCCGAGACGCCGAACTTCTCCTCCAAGAACTTGACCAGCTCGTTGAGCTCAATCACGCTCATGGCTTCAATCTTCTCCACCATATCTTTAAACTTAGCCGGAGTCTTTACCTCCTTCTTCTCCTCTTTCTTTTCCTCTTTTTTCTCTTCAATTTTTGCTTCCTCTTTTACTTCTTTTACTTCTTCTTGTTTAGTTTCTTCAGACATAATTAGAATAGCTTATAGCTTATAGGTTTTAGCTGTTAGCTTTTAGCTTATAATTTTATACTTTAAGACTTCTGCTTCGCAATCTCGCTTAAGGCGACTGCCAAACCGCGAATGGGCGATTGCAGCAACCCCACTAACTGACCGAGCAACACCTCGCGCGACGGAATCTGGGCCAAAGTAATCATCATCGCCGCGTCGCGGAACTCGCTTTCATAGATACCGCCCAAAATCTTAACTTGGCCTTGAGTCTTCTTTTCGTACTCATAGACACTCCTAGGCGGAGCAAGTGGATCATCACCGCCTGCCTCGCCGGCAGGCAGGTATGCGAGCGCCACTTCCCCGTCAAGCGCCGGCAGTTCGCCCGCTAAACCGGCTTCAGTCAAAGCCTTCCGAATCAGCGTCTTCTTGGCCACCAAAAACTTGGTCGCCGACTCGCGCAGAGTCTGGCGCAAATTATTGGCCTCGGCCACCGGCAAGCCCTTAAAGTGGACAAAGACGATGGTTTTGGCCTTGACCACCTCGTTTTTGAGTTTGGCCAGAATCTCAACTTTCTTTTCTTTGGTAATTGCCATATGTAGATAAAAATAAAAACGGCAAAACGCCGTTTGGTTCGACCTGGACGGGACTTCTGTTCGCCAGCTGGCGAACGGCCCGTCGTCTACGGCTACCCATCTATCCTACCCGGACAAATAGCTGCTGTCAACCAGGGCGCCCTGACTGTATTGTTTAATCGCGTAAATCGCTCCCAGCGACAAAATAATAATGACGATAAAAGTAATCGTCATCCGCCAGAAAGTTTGATCGAGAGATTTCATAATCACTCTACAGTTTAAACAATTTTCGCAACCAACTCAAGAGCGAGTCGCCCTCTCGCTCCAAAACAATAGTATTGAGAGTGTTGGACGCCTCGGCCAAACTGGGAGGGTTGGCCGAGGGCGCGCTCACCGCCGCCAAGCGATTAGAAGTAGCCCGGGCCGCCAGCCGGTTTTCCGTCTCGCGCAAACTTGATTGGAGTTGCTCCAACTTAGCCGTTGCTTCCTCCCGCTTGAGAGCCGCCAAGCCCGACTCGGCCACCACTCGCCCGGTCGGGTCAAATAAAACCAAATAATCACCATGAGCCAAACCGCTAATCGACTCGTCAATGACAACTTCCTGGCCAACGCCAATAATAGTGTCGGCCGGGAAGACGAACGGCTTTTGCTCATCGGCAATTAAGCTGAAGCTGCCCAGATTTATTTCCTCGCCATTTTTATTAGCTAATTTGACACTGCCGGTTAAATCAAGAAAAGAGACCGCCACCTTAGGCGCCGAGACTTTGACCTTGACTCGCGCCACCGCCTCTTGGCCGGCGCGATTATCGGCCGTCACCACCACCAAGTAAGTGCCGGGGTGACGATAGGTATGACTGGCCACTTTCCCCCTAACTCGCGCGCCATCGCCAAACGACCATTGGTAAATTGCCTGCTGACTCGCGGCGGCGTTGTCGTCAATTTTGAAAGCGACGCGCGAGCCGGCCAAAACCGACCTATCTTTACCAATCCCAATCTGCCAATTTTTCTTAGCGGAAAAGGCGCTAGTCTCGGCTTGGGTAGAAAGAATTGAATATGAGTCATCATCCTCGTTCTCGGTCTCGGTAGTTGATTGATTGTTGCTACTGTTGCCAATTGTAAAATCAGCTCGCCAGCTCTCGGTCCAGGCATCAGCCGTACCAAAACCAGCTCGAATGGTTATGGCGTCGCCGGTTGAACCATGGTAATAGAAATTTCGATTAGACGAATTTTTGCTGATGTAAGTCTGCGGTTCGCTAGTATCCCCCTCATTACTAAACCGGCCCGGCCCGCTAAAACCCAAACGCAAAGTCTCCCCGACTTTGCACAGCTCACCACTTGAATTTTGAGCTTGAGCAGTGAGTGAGAATTTGCCGCCACCCTCTTCCCACGAGCCAACCAAAATGGCGATTTGATCCGGGCAAGCCAATCCAACCAAAGGGAAAAAGAAGAGCGCGATTAGCCAAATAATTTTACTTTTACTGATGAATGTCATCTTTGGTAAACGGGAGGAGCGAGACATCGCGCGGCGAGAAGGAGATGAGGAACCAATCCACCAGAATCTGCAACTTCTTGCCGGCTGTCGGCATCTTAGCCCAATAGACCGCTCGCCACAAGAGCCACGCCAGCCGCCCGGCAAAGTGGAAGCCCAACACCTCGCCGGCCCCGCGCCACGAGCCCAGCGAGAGGAGCGAGCCTTGCGAGCGATAGCGGAAGGGCCTAAGCGGTCGGCCAGCGAGCAAGTTGGCCACATTAACCGCCGCCACCTTAGCCTCGCGATCGGCCACTTGAGCCAAGGCCGGCAAAAATGTTTGACTGGCTGGGTCAAAGTAGGCCGCCAAATCGCCAATGGCGAATATCGCCTCGTCGCTCTCAAGCTGGAGATGCTCATTAACCACCAAGCGCCCGCGCTCGGTCTTGACCGGTTGGTCAAACTTAACTGCGCGCGGTTTAACTCCGGCCGCCCAAATCACCGTCCCGGCGACAATCTTCTGCCCATCAGAGAGATTGACTTGGTCCGATTTAATAGTCGCCACACCGGTATTAACCAACACCTCCACCCCCTTCCGGCCCAAAATCGACAGGCTCCGCCGGCGCAATTGCTCGGAGAATTGCGGCAAAATATGATCATCTTTCTGCACCACCACAATCCGGGCCGACTCCGCCAAAACGGGATACAATTTAGCAAAAGTGCCTCGGCAAAAGTCGGCCAACTCCCCCGCCATCTCCACCCCGGTTGGCCCGCCGCCCACAATGACGAAGGTTAGCAATTCTCTGGTTTTGGCGCGGTCGGCCGAGTAATGCTGGGCCTCTTCAAACCGGCTGATAATCTGATTTTTAATCCGAGCGGCATCGTCCAAATCTTTAAGTGGCAGGGCGTGCTCGGCCGCGCCGGGGGTATCGTAAAAATTGTTTTCCGAGCCCAAAGCTAGCACCAAATAATCGTACTTAACCGCGCCACGATTGGTAAGCACTTCTTTATTATTTAAAGACACCGACTCCACCCGCCCGACAAAAAACCGCCGCCCCGGGCCGGTGGCTAAAGGCGGCAGGGGCACAATAATGTTCTCCGGGAAGAGACTGCCGGTCGCCACCTCGTGGAGGAGCGGCGTGAAGAGGAAGTAATTAACATCGTTGATTAGGGTCAGCTCCACCGCCGGGTCATTTTTAAATCGCTCCGCGAGTCGGCGATAAACTTTAAGTCCACCGAAGCCGGCGCCGGCCACCACCACTTTTTTCCCCGCCGACATTAGTAAGTAATCCGGTCCACCAACCGACCGGCGTTATCGTATAAAGTAATCGACTCGCGACTCTCGCGCCACAACTCGCCCGTCCGGAGGAAAACGCGCCACTCATCACCCAAAAAGTTGGCGTCGCCCAAATGATATTTGAGACAACCCTCGTAACTGAAGTGCTCCTCAATGTAATCCTCGCACACGCTCCGCAACTTCATCACCCGGCCATCAACCGTATCTTCACCATCGGCATTCTCGTCAAATTCAGGCGCGTGGCAACGCGACAACCCGCGGACATAGTCGTAGCAATCTTCAGGCAAGCTATTAATCCCCGGCTCATCGCGCGGGGCCGGGCACTCGCGCGAGAGCGAAGGCTCAAACTCATAACCCGGCAGGTCGGCCAAATAACCGGTGCAGATATTGGTCTTAAAACTTGAGTCAATGGCAATCGGCCGACTGCGGATAACTCGGCCGGTGGTAATCACCGCCTGCTCACCGGGCGCGAGCGTAATCGGCGCCAGATTGGTTGGCAAAGCCGGGTTAAGAACCACTTGGCCGGTGGGGATGACCACCCAGCGAGCTTTAACATTAATGTAATTGCCAGCCCAAGTGAGATGAGACCGCTCGTCATCGCCATTTTTCAAACTCCAACCGCTAATGGTAACCGTGTTCTTGCTTCGGTTCTCAATCGTGACATACTCGTCGTTTGGCTTATCGGCGCTTTGGGCGGTGCCTTTACCGAGGCGCACTTGGCCATAATAAGGCGACTTAGTGGCAGTGGCGGTAAATTGGTCGGGGTCATCGGCCGAGTTACTCCGCCAGCCCACACTCTTGCCATCATCCAAATCACCATAAGTATCGCCAAGCGTGGTGCCCTCCGGCGGTCGGATAAAGGGCCCGCCTTCGGCTGCCGGTCGCCCCGGCCCGCCGGTGACAAACCAAGCGATAGCCAAAAGCGCCACCATCCCGATGACCCACAACAAATCCGATTTTGCCTCCCCCACCGCCATAAATTAAAGGTTTTCCAGTCTTAAAATACTAATGTTGGGGAAATTAGCCGCTTGTTCATCAAGATAAGCTTCCACCCCCTTGGTAAAATCAATCTCCGGGTTAAGAGCCTTGCCCTCGGCTAATTTCTCGCGCGCGGCGGGGAGATTGCCACTATAGAGCTCAGCCAACGAAGCCAAGGCGTAAGTGAGCGGATTGTCCGGCGAGAGTTTATAAGACCCAGCAATTAGCGACTTGGCCTCTTCTGCCCGATTGTCACCAAAGGCCGTTTTCAAAAGTAAAAGATAAGCATAATTCATCCTGATTCGGTAATCATTTGGCACTCTTTCCAAATAATCGGCAAAATATGGGTCGTAGATTTCCAACTGCCCGGCTATTGCTTGGGTAAAATTCTCCCGTTCAGCAGGCTCTAGATTATTAATATTTTCAAACAGACCCTTGGTTAAAGAATTGAACAACAAGCGATACTGTTCAAAACTGATTTCATCACTAAGAGCTTGGCCGATGTAGTTTACCCGATTAACCTCACTGGTAGTAGTAACCACCTTAAGTGTCGATCGTTGGCCGCGATACTCATCAATAATTAAGTAGTAACCGCCAACGAGAATCAAAATTAATAAAACACCGGCAGCAAGTTTATTACCCAAAGGACCAATAACAGCCAGTGGCGTATCTCCTTCACCCTCTTTCTCTAGCCACAAGCCATAACCAAGGAAAAAGGCTAGCAAGCCATAAGTGGCAACAGTGTCAAAACCGGTTTGCAGTTGGAGAAAGTGAACAATCGGCACCGCGAGCCACACATACATCTCTGTTTCGCCGATTGTCTCGGCTCGCCGGGCGCGGATAATCACCAAAATAAACGCGCCAATCAAAGCCAAATAAGTCAACAAACCAACTGTACCCGTAGTCACTAAAGTATCGATGACAATATTATGCGCCCGGTCGAACCAGGTCTCACCGATGTTCTCACTCAAATAAAGATCGTTGTTGAAGTGCTGAGCGAAAGCGAAGCGAAAGTTCTCTGGCCCCCAACCAAGAAGTGGTTTATCTTGGATAGCTTGCCAACCTGTCTCCCAAACAATCAATCGAGCGGCGGTGGCCTCCCTCTCGTAAGCCGTTTGAACAAAACTGCCGGGCGTAAACAAGAGACCAACGGCGATTACCACCGCCAAGCCAAAAACGATTGGCAAAGCCGGTAAGAGACGCGATTTAATCGAGCCGGCAAATTTTTTGATTAAATAAATTGCGCCCAAATA
>Ga0208958_1003187_pt1 | contig 13033 bp, 17 predicted proteins | sample RifOxyB1_FD_184032 | JGI IMG/M metagenome (GOLD analysis project Ga0208958, IMG submission 184032) | Soil microbial communities from Rifle, Colorado - Rifle Oxygen_injection B1 (SPAdes) | ecosystem: Environmental > Terrestrial > Deep subsurface > Rock core/Sediment | place: Rifle, Colorado... | reverse complement strand
GACTAAGAAAAAAATACCAAAGGTGATTAATGCGGTGGATGTGTAGGTTATATCCTTGTTTACTATTGTATGAAGCATCCTTAAAGAAAATCCAGATATAATCAAAGAATAACTTAACCAGTCTGGGATTTCTGTGGTTTTAATATCTGAATAAGAAGCAATAATCAAACCCAAAAGACCTAAAATCAATAGGATCAAATCTATTATCATTATTTTATTAAAATGTTTTTTATTTAAATAGATATTGAAAAAGTTTATATATTACTTAAGTCTTAGTAGAGGTATGGGGGTTAACAAAGTGGATCATAAATTAAAAATAATTGCTGGTTTAAGTTTTGCTTTGGTAGTTTTATTAATGTTTGTCGGTGCGACTACTTATAATAATAAACAAGCTAGCATATACAATCAAGGATTGCAAGATGGAGCTTTGTTGCAGCAGAGAAATATGATACAGACAGTGCAGGCTACTGGTTTCTATTCTATTAATCTTGTTGATGAATCTGGAAATCCTTTGAGAGTTGTTTTAGCTCCAGTTCAACCGCAACAACAAGCACAACAATAAATTTTTTCTTTTTTATAAATTTTTTAGAAAGCTATCCAATTTATTCCTGAGCAGATATTAGTATATATGGGCCCTAATAAGAAGATGAATCCTATTACTAATAGAGAAGGGGCTATAGATATTATATAGTTCACTGTTTTATACCTCATTAAAAATCCTAAAATTAATGCTACTGGCACAGGGAAAGGCACTGGGAAAAAACCCCAAAATAATCCAATCAGAAACATAAAAAACATATTAAGAATTTTTATTATAGGCATTACCGGGGAGAATAAAATCAATGAAGCCCATAGGAATCCAACAACAATTCCCATAGTTATTGATATTGGTGTTGAAAGACCAAAGCTAAGTCCAAATAAGGAATCTGATGCAAAATCAATTAAAAAGGCAAGTAAGCCTATAATTACAGGACCAACTCTTTTAACTATAAGGGTTGTAATTCCTAATGCTATTATTACCATGAACCAATTACTTATGAAAAATTTTAGCAAAGAAGCACTAGTTCTTATTAATAATTCTAAACAAGTGTTCAATACCATGTAAAATGAAGGTTATTGTATCTTAATATTTATTTCGTAAAGTTTATATATTTTAGAAGGGTTATTTTCGATTATGTTTGGAAAAAGAGGTCAAGCTGGCAATATTGCAACACTAATTTCTTTAATTGCATTGTTTATGCTAGTTTATATCTTATTATTACCCCAAGAAGCCAGAGATGAATTACTTGATAGAGAAAATGGGAAAACTAGGATTTCCCCAAATTCGGAAAATGACATTAAGATATTATTTTCTAAATTTGTAGGGGATGTAAGCCCTCTAAAACAGTCTAAGGGGATAACACATACTATTGCAGGAGTTAATCTTTATAGCAATATTGAAAATGAGATTATTACTTTAGCTGAAGAACTTTTAATTATGAAAGGGACTTTTTCAGAAAATTTTCAAACTTTAGATTTTCCATTGGATTATCCAAAAGGAGTTAAAAAAGCAGAATTATATACATTAATTGGAAATAGCGAAGGCAATTTAATTGTTGATTTAAACGGAAGACAGATTTTTAATGCTGATGTTCAATCAAATTCACAAGAATTAATTCAATTACCCCTTGCAGACTTGGAAGAAATAAACACAATTACTTTAAGTTCATCAGGCGGATTTTTATCTACAGGCAGGCATGAGCTAAAAGATATAAGGTTAAGAAAACAAGTTGAAGTTAAAAACAGGATGAGCGAGAGAACAATTTCTATTCCTGCTACAGAACTAAAAGATTTAGAAAAGGCTATCTTAAGTTTTTCAGTTTATTGCAGCCATGATGAGAATGATTTATTGAAAGTTCTAGTAAATGGAAATACTGTTTATTCTGATGTTCCATTCTGCAATTTAAGAAGAGTTGAGATTGAGGTTGATGAATCTTTTGCTAAAGATGGAGCTAATACACTTACATTTGAAAGCGATGGGGATTATGTTATTGAAGAAGTTGAATGGCAGAGTTTGTTAAGAGGAGAGAGGGAAAGTGAATATGCGTTTAATATAGATGAAGAGGATTACACTAATGCAAGGAGAGGCATAAGCCACGTATTCCTTGTTTTTGAATTTGCTTTAAGTGATGAGAGAAAAATATTTGACTTCTATGTAAATGACAAGAAGTTTGAAATTAATACATTAAATGCAGATTATACGATTGAAATTTCTGACTTTTTGGAAGATGGTAATAATCTTATGAGGTTGAGACCTAGAAATAGTTTTGAGATAATAGATATGAGAGTAGAGCTCGAGTAAAATGGCTGATGAAACACCTAAAACTGCAAAACAGATTATTGGAGAAGGGTTTAGAGAAGGAGCTAAGCAAAGGATAACAAATTATGTTGGCGGATCTGGCGTGGGATCTTCAAACAATAATTATTCTGGTGGCGGGCATTATGGATTTGTTGTTATAGTTGCTTTATTTTTAGTTATTGTTTTACTTGGCGGACCTCTGTATGCAGAATGCAAAGGTTCTGGTTTTTGTGAGACTAGGCTTGAGCCCATAGTAGAACCTGTTGTGGAGACATTACAGGATACTTTTGGTTTTGTTGGAAAACAAGCTCAACAGACAAAAGCGATAATTTCAGGAGAACAGACATTTAGCTGGACTTCTGATGTGGATAATAGAGAAAGAAGCGGAGTTTGGTTCGATAATGAAAGAGCTTATGGTATAAATTTAGGAGAAAGAGAGGATAGAACCTTAAGTGTTTTAGGCAGTGAGTTTGGGGCAATTACTGATATTGTTGTCGGCAAGATGGATGAGAATATTAAGGAATTAGAAGGAGAATTAAGCTGCAGTTTAGATGATATAAATGGAAAGTTTAGAGGGGTTATTGGAGAATTAGATACTAATAAAATTAAATTATTTCCTCCTTCAGAAACAGAAAAAATTAGTATTCATGGACCTTATGATTGTGTATTTACTCAAGGACAAATAAGAGAGAAAGCTGGTTTAATAAGAACGATTGAAGGAAAACCTTATTTTTCAAAAGATATTCTTTTTAATTTAACTTATTCTTTAAGTCCGACTGTATCTCTGCCTGTGTTTGTTATACCTGATGGAGAAATATATGATGGTTATAGAGGTAAATTGGGGGATGCATTTGAGGAACTTGCTGGAGGAAGTTATGAAGAATATTCTAGGGGAGTTAATTCGAAAGTGCAATACGATACTGAAGTACAGGCAGTTTTGCAAATAATTAATCAACCAATCCTTCCTGATGAAGGTGCGTTAATAGGAATACAATTTAAAAATAAAGATATTAAAAATATGGCAAGAATAAATAAATTTAATTTTACCCTTCCTAATGGGCTAAGCATAAGCGGAGGTGCTAAAATAGATCCTCCTAGTGGCGGAACTTGCGATTGGTTTGATGAAATCACAGGTGCTGAAAATTCTTATGAATTCAATTTAAATCATCCTGATGTAATTAGTGACCTTAAAGATTTGAATAGAGGAACAGGAGAGACAAGACCATTCTTATGCAAATTAAGGGTTGAGGGATCTGTTTTGAGAGATGTCGATTTATTAAAATTGGGAGATGTAGAAGGAACATTAGTATATAGTTACACTATTAACGAGATTGTTAAAATAAGCAATTAGAAAGATTTTTATATATTCTATAACATAAATCCAATTATATGTTTAAGTATAAAGAGGTAATTATTATCTTAGTAGTGATATTTATAGCTGGCTGTGCAAGCACTGGCGGAAGTTCTTTTTTTAACAGAGATAAAAATAGCGGGTTTGAAGAAGAAATTATTTTTGAAGGAATTAATGGTTTAGAGCTAGCTTTTTTAGAAGGAGCTCCACCAAAAGAAGTTTATCAGAATAGCCCTTTTGATATTGTTCTTGAGATGCATAATAATGGAGCATTAGATATTGTTAAAGGCACTGCTAAATTAGGGATTTCTTTATTATTTGATGTAGATGATACTACAAAATCTTTCCAGACAATAATGGGCAAAGAAAATTTTCAATTAGGAGAAACTGCTCAAATAAGATGGGACGGGATTGATTTGAAAAGGACCGCTATTAGGAAAGATTCTACTGAAAACATTAATGTTCAGGTTTGTTATGAGGGAGGGACTTTAGCTCAACCAGAAGTTTGCGTAAGACCAAGACCTGGAAAGCCTGGAGTGTTAGATGGAGGATGCACAGTTGGAGAGAAATCTGTTTCTGGTGGACAAGGTGGACCTATTGCTATTACTAAAATTTTAGATAATGATGTGAGAGAACAAGGAGATTCTAATGTTATTACATTTAGAATTCAAGTTGAAAATGTTGGCGGAGGGGATGTAATTAATAAAGGAGAAGTTGATGACTGTAAGCTTTCAGCTAGGGATAAACAAGAAGCGAGAATAGATATTCAGGTAGGCTGGTTAGACGGTACTGAATTTGAATGCAATAGAAATACTGATGGAAAATTGGTTATGAATAATGGAAAAGGGCTTATCACATGTGTAAGTTCAGCGGTTCCTAATGATCAGCATTATTCGACACCTTTAAATATTAAAATGAATTACGGGTATGTAGATAGTATAAAAACCAGTCTTACGGTTAAAAAAGATGCATTTATTAGTTAAAAAGGAGGAAAAAAAATGAGGAAATATTTTCTTGTAGTTTTATTATTAGCTGTTACTTTATTGATAAGTGGTCAACAAGGTTGTACTACAGGTGGTTCTGATAATGCAGGAGCTGGACCTTATGTTGGCGGGAATGATGGGTTGGAGATTGCTTTTTTAGATGATGCTCCACCATTAAGTGGAAATTTTCAAGGTGATCCGATTCCATTAGAAGTTGAATTAATAAATCATGGTGAAACAGAGATTGCTTCGGGAGCCGCTGTCGTTAATTTAATTGGAACTGTTATGGGTGGTGCTTTTACTTTAACAAATACTGCCGGGCAACAAAGTAATTTAGGAATTATTGATAGAGTTAGAGATAGTTCTGATGTTCCGGATTCTGATTTTGTAAGTTTAGGGACAGCAATATTGAAAGATAGTGAACCTATAGGTCCAAGCTGGAGTCCTAATGTAAGGGCACAAGTTTGTTATCCTTATTCAACATCTTTACAAATAGATGATTTATGTATTCCAGGTGAGAGGAGTGAAACAGGAACTGTTGAATGCGAGATAGATAGTGCTGAAAATTTAATAGATAAAGGAGATGTATCCGGAGCGCCTGTTACCGTTACTAGTTTGGTAGAAGGAAGAACTGGAACTGGTGTGAGAGTTACTTTAGATGTTGAAAATGCTGGTGGCGGCACTGTAATAAACGTTCCTTGCAGCACTTCGACTAATGTTGCTTTAGATGATAGAGATTTATTTACAGTAACTGTTCCTACTGGATATAGTTGTTTATTTAGCGATGGAAGCAGTGGAAGTACAGGAACTGTTAAATTAAGGTCTAATAAGGGAAGATTAAGATGTACAGATGATATCGGCGGTACAGGAAGATCTTATACAGACAGATTTACTGCAACTTTAACTTATAATTATGTTGAAGAAACTGGAAAGACAGTTTTGATACAAAGCCAAACTGCGAATCTATAGTTTTTTAAACTTTTTCTCTTTTCTTTTTTATTTATGAATATAATTTCGGATTTACAATTACATAGTAGGTTTGCAAGAGCTTGCAGTAAAAATACTACTTTAGATAAATTAGAGAAATATGCTAGGATAAAAGGGATTAATCTTTTGAGCACTGGCGATTTTCAACACCCTATTTGGAATTCTGAGATTAAAAATAATTTAAAAGAAGATGACAATGGAGTTTTATGGAGTAAGAATAAATTTCCTTTTATTTGGGGAAGTGAAATTAGCTTAATGTATTCTGATAATGGGAGGAGGGCAGTTCATTTACTCATGTTTGCTCCAAATGGAGAGACTGCTGATCAAATGACTGAAGCGTTAGGAAAAAAAGGTAGATTGGACTATGATGGAAGACCGATATTTGGAATGACGAGCCCGGAATTCGTTGAGCTAATGAAAGAGATAGATGATAAGATAGAGATTATTCCAGCTCACTGTATGACTAGCTTTTTTGGGTGCTTTGGATCAAAATCCGGGTTTGATTCTTTGAAGGATTGCTTTAAGGATAAAGTAAATAAAATTTATGCAATTGAATCAGGAATGAGTGCTAATCCTTCTATGCTATGGAGATTAAAAGAAAATGTAAACATTGTAAGTTTTAGTGATGCTCATTCTTTTTGGCCACATCGCCTTGGTAGAGAGGCTACAGTTTTTGATGTTAATGAGTTAAGTTATGATAATATATTAAAATCTATTAGAACTGGTAATGGTTTGAAAAGTACTGTTGAGACAAAACCGGAATATGGCAAATATCACTTGGATGGCCATAGAAATTGTGATTTTAGTTGCGATTTTGAGGAAAGTAAAAAACTAAATAAAATCTGCCCAAAATGTGAGAAAGAATTGACTATAGGTGTAGAATATAGAATTGAAGAATTAGCCAAAGAACAAGAAGGCTATAAACCAGAGAATGCAAGACCCTTTGTTGAAGTCATTCCCTTACACGAGTTAATAGCAGTTATTTATGACATTAAACAATTAAGTTCTAAGAAAGTATGGGGAATTTATAATTTGTTAATTGAAAAATTTGGAAATGAATTCAATGTTTTATTGAATGTTAATTTTGATGACTTGAAAAAAATTGTACATGAGAAATTAGTTAAGGTTATTATGATGAATAGAGAAGGAAAATTAAAGATTAAACCTGGTTACGATGGAGTTTACGGTGTTATTGAATTAAGTGAAAAAGATAAAATTAAAATACAGAAAAGTTTGAGTGAATTTTAACCAATATAACTTGTTCCCGATTCTGAATTTACAGGTAACTTAGGAATGAATTTTTTCAACTCTTTAGAAATATTCTTTTCTTCACTAGATATTTCTTCAATTTCTCCATCTAAATCCGAAGTATCCACATTTAATTTGAACATATTACTCAGCGTTTCTATTATTTTTTTTGCTCCCTTTAAACCGAGATATGAAGGATGAGAGAAGGTTTCTGCTAATAATGAAACTGCGGGGATATTCCTTTCTTTGCTTAACCCCAATAATAATCCCGATACCCCAACAATAGGACCCACTACACCATAAATATTATTTGTTATATGTTTAGTTTTATATTTTTTAACTATGTCCTTATCATTTCCTGTTGTGAATATTTTTGGATTTTCAGGGATATTTGGAAGACCGATTCCTCCAATGGTAATAACTTCTTTACCGTCCATTTCTTCAAATAAATTAAGTATCTCCTCACAAAAATTATAACAGCCATTTTCATCCATCGGCTGGACATCTCCACCCAAGAAAACAAAAGACTGATTTTTTACATTTTTGTAAAACAATTCTATTTTTGGCAATTCGATTAGGTTTTGCTCATTTACAAATACTGAATTAGGGAAAGAGTTTGATTTTATTTCTATGAATTTTTTTGCCTTTATGCTTTCTATCATGAAATCTACAGCAATCTTACCTACATTTCCCATTCCGGGCAAACCCTCTATTAGAATAGTGTTATTTAATTTAGGTTTTTCTAATCTTTTAATCTTGAACATTTTTCTTATATTCTCTTCTCCATTTTCCATACTTATCTTCGATTGAAAACTTTGCAGGTTTTGGACTTATAGTTTTTGTGTTATCTTTTTGACAATTTTGCTCCAAAGTATAAGTACTACATTTTGGACACACAAGGATTTCTCTTTTCATTTCTTTGATATCTCAAAAGTTCCTTTTCCTTTAAACTCTTTTTCTGCAGTTTCAATCATCTTTTCTATACCCCTTTCTGCGTCTTTGTAATTTTGGGCAATTAATGTGATTCTATAATTAGGAGCACCGGCATACAATATCTTACAGTCTAAATTCTCTCTTATGCTTAAATCATTTACTTTTTTTAATGTTTCTTTTATTAGTTCAATTCCATTAGGCAGTGAACTTTTTAACTTAAATATCCTTGATATCTTTATTTCTTTTGGTTTTATTTTATCTTTAACTATTTTTATTAGGGTGTTTTCTAATTTACTGTCTAATTTTAATGGTTTTAGTATTGTGTCATTTTTTATTAATTCTTGGAAACATTCATTTAGACTACCAAATTCTTCTACAATTTTATTTCCAATCTTAGAATATATTTCTTTAATGTCTATGTTGTTTTGTTTGCCTACTACTTCTAAAATTTTTTCAGATTTTTGTTCTTGTTTATATTCATTATTTTTATTTATTCTTTGAGCTTGGTTTACTCTCCTTAACGACAAATCTATGTGGTTCTTTTCTTTATTTACACTCAATATTTTACACACAATTTTTTTACCTTCTTTTACAAAATCCCTTATATTCCTTATCCTTCCTGGAGAAATTTCTGAAATATGGATTAAGCCTTCCTTGTTTTCATATTCATCTAGATCAACAAATACAGAATTTGGCAGTATTTTTTTGATGGTACAAACGACTATTTCACTTTCTTCTGGAAGCCCATTTTTTTTGTAGAACATATTTTTACTCTAAAACCTCCAACAATCTAGCACTTACTTTACCCTTTCCCCCTGTAGGTGCAGACATTAAAACGCCGCAAACAAGGCATTTTATCTCTGAAGAAGGTTTTTCAAATATTATCTGCTCATTTTTGCATTTACTACATCTAACTTTTAAAAATTTTGATTCTAGCTTTTTCATTTTTATTCCTGTTCAACCTTTTTAGCTCTTATTCCTTTTTTTTGCAATGTTGATTTCTTACAAACTGAACATGTGTACTTTATATTTGTTTTTTTGGATGTTTTAGCTCCTGTTCTTTTAGGTTTTGCAGGTTTAGAACCCCATCTATTTTTATTACCAGTTCCAGGCACAGAACGCTTTAAAGCACGTTGAATTGAACCCCATTTAAGAGTTCCTCTCTTAGAGCCCGACTTTACTTGGCTAACTTTATGCTCAGTTGCTTTCTTACAGAATTTACAATATCTTTTTTTACTTTTAGGTATTTTCATCTTATGAGTACAATTTTATTCTATTTTCTTTTTTAAATTTAAGGATATCATCTTGCTTTAATTTTAATAGATGTTTTCTAAATGCCCTATTTGGTTCTATATTTAGCTCTCTTGATATACTATAAACACTTTGATTATTTCCCTTTTTAAGCATATCGATTATCCAATTTTTCAACCTCATTTTTTCTAAATCTATGTTTCTGGTTTTCATTTTTAACTATCTTGATATTAATTCCTTTCTTTATCTCTATACTACTCGATTTCTATCTTTTCTGCTCTTTTTTTATTGATTAGGATAATTGAAATCTGGATTGGCAGGGAGGAAATATCTTCTCTCTCAAATGGTCCATAAGTATTATTATCAATACCTATGAATTTTGGCACTGCGGAAACGAATTTGACTAACACATTTTCTTCTTTTGCAATCTCCCTTTCTTTTAGTTCAGGTTTTTTACCTACTAGTAAATTGTTTAATATTAACTCCCTTGAATTTGATAAATTCATAGTAAGCTTTTCTAACAAATCTTTTTCTTCCTGCAGCATTGCTGATTCCATTTGCTGTATTTTTTTTGGATTTCTTGCTGAAAATAAAGCGGCTTCTACTATTTTTCTCTCCCTTCTCTCATATAAATCTTTAATAATTCTTCTGATGTTATCCACTTGTTTTTCTGTTTTTTGGACTTCGTTTGAGAATATTGAATCCTTTGATTTTTGCGAATTCAGAATTGATGTTTTTTCGTCTAAGTACCTTATAAAGCTACTATTAAAATCCTCATCCAGTTTTTGCAGTTCTTTTCTAGCTTTCTCCTTTTGGAGTATTTCAAATAAAGTTTCATATGTAATTAAGTTAGTCATGGACTTTTTAGAAACCTATGTTTTAAAAATAATTTATGTTGTGGAGTAACTATATTAGAAAACTTTAAATCCTTTCTAAATAATTTTGTTCTTATGAGATATTATATTTATCTATTCAGACACGGTCAAACTTATTATAATAAGAACAAGAGATTCACAGGATGGAAGGACTCAAAACTTACTTTTAGAGGAATTAGAGATGCTAAGATTATTGCTAAAAAATTAAAAAATAAGAAAATAGATGTTGCTTATCAGACTAGGTTGAGCAGGAGCAGGGATACCTTAAAGGAGGTTTTGAAATACCATAGTGAATGCAGGAAGATTATAAATGATGATAGGATGATTGAGAGAAAGTATGGTAACTTGCAAGGCAAATATCATAGCACTATTATTGAAAGATATGGAAAAAAACAATTCGATATCTGGCATAGAAGTTATAATGCTCATCCGCCAAAGGGAGAGAGCATAAAAATGGTTGAGGATAGAGTTAGAAAATTTATTAAGGATTTATTAAAGAAAATAAAAAAAGAAAAAATTAATGTTGCGATTTCTACACATGGTAATTCTATGAGACCTTTTAGAAAATATTTTGAAAAGTTAAATAATAAACAGATGATGAAACTAGAAAATCCTTATGATGATTACTTTGTTTATTCAGTGAAAGGTTAATATGTACAAAATAAAACAAATTCCGGAAGATTTTATAGTTAAAGAGATTATCAAATTGAAAAAAAGAAAAAATGGGGAGTATTCTTATTTTAAGCTGAAAAAAAAGAATTGGAATACTATTGATGTTGTAAGGATTATAGCGAGAAAACTTAAAATACCTGAAAAAGATATTAGGTATGCGGGATTAAAGGATAAGAATGCCGTCACAGAGCAATATATTTCTGTTAGGAATATTAAAAATATTAAGCTGAAGATTAAGGATGTTAATATTGAAAAAGTTGGCGAGGGAGAGGAACCTATTAAATTGGGCGGATTAGATGAAAACTATTTTAATATAACTGTTAGGGATCTATCTGAAAAAAAAGTATTGAAACCTAAGAAAATGATTAATTATTTTGATACACAGAGATTTAGCAATAAAAATACTAAAATCGGCAAGGCTTTACTAATGAGAGATTATAAAAAATTATGTGAACTCTTGGAATTGAAAAATAAGGAAGAAATTTTTAAATTTGATAAAAAAATATTAAGGTTCGCATTGAATTCTTATCAAAGCTATATTTTCAATGAAGCAGTTAACGAATATATAAAAAAATATAAATCAGGAACTTTACCCATGATTAATTTCGATACAAAATTCAAAAATAAATTTATTGAAAATATTTATACTAAGATTATGGTGAAAGAAAAGATAAATAAAAGTGATTTTATCTTAAGGGAAATGCCTTTTTTGATTGGGGAAAGCAAGGAAAGAAAGGTATTTGTCAGTGTTAAAAATTTTAAGTACCGATATGGCAGAGATGAATTAAATAATGGAAAGATAAAATGTCTCTTAGAATTTACTCTTCCAAAAGGAAGTTACGGTACTTTATTTGTTAAGTCATTATTTTCTTAACAAAAACTTTATAATACTACTTCTTTATTTTATTTATATGGAGATTAATAAGTCTCTAAAAAAGAGAATTAAGGAAGTAAAGCTGATTATGAATGGCTCTAATGAGCAAGAATTGAAGAGGCAATTTTCTGATTTATTGTTAATTTTTGATAGGACAGATAAAACCTATTTAGAAGATGAAATTATTAATGAAATAAAAAAATTAAAAAGTAAAATTTTAATTGATAATGTTAAATTAAAACTAAGTGAACTGTCTCAGAAGGATAGGAAACTAACTAAAATAGATGATTTTAAAGAGCTTTGCAACTTAATGAATTACAATCAATTTGATGAGGCTTTAAGAAAGTTTTATGGTAAAAATAAATAAAGAATGGACTGTTTTATTTTTAATATTTTTAATAGTTTTAGGCAGCAGGCTTTATTTTGCTTTTCAAACTCCTTTTTTCAATGATGAAGCTTATTTGAATTATAGATTAATACACCATATCTCGGATACTGGAAAGCCTTTAAATTATGATATGTTGAGTTATAACGGCAGAGATGTAATAATTTCTCCTGTTTTCCATTATATCCTTGCATTTTTTGGCTTTTTTATGCCGTTAGATCTTGCGCTTAAACTAATCCCTAATATTTTTATCAGCCTGCTGGTTTTTTTAGTTTACAGGCTTTCTTATGCTTTAATTGAAGAAAAAAATCTTTCTATGCTATTGGCTCTGCTTTCTGGTTTTGTACCTATAGTGTTCTCTGAGACATTAAACAATATATCTATTTATTCTTTAGTGCTACCTTTAGTATTTTATTTATTATATTTGCTTATAAAAATAAGAGAAAAGAATAATATTATTAAATTTGTTTCTTTTAGTTTTTTCTTGGGTATTTTGCATCCGTCCTCCTTTGTTTTTTTAATTACTTTGATTTTCTTTATTGTGTTAATGGTCAGCGAAAGTATTCCTATCGAGAAAATTAAGAAAGAGATACTATCTTTTTCATTATTATTAATCTTATTTGTGCAATTTTTGATTTACAAAAAAGCTTTTTTAGTTCATGGATTTGAGGTTATTAGGAATAATGTTCCTGTTCAAGTTTTAGCAACATATTTTAACTTTAGTTTTATAGAAACTGTTTTAAAAGTCGGGATTTTGCTTATTATTTTTGGGTTAATAGGGATTGCTTTCGGATGGGCAAAAAAGAGAGAGGATGTAATGATTCTAAGCTCTTTAATATTGAGCATTTTGCTTTTGTTATGGTTTAAATTTTTGAAGGATGAAGTTGGTTTAATGTTTATAGGGGTTGCCTTAGTTGTTATATCCGGATTAAGCTTTAAAATTTTCTTGAAATATTTAGATAAAACTAAATTTTCGAAGTATAAGAACTCTGTAACTCTCTTTTCGGTATTGATACTAATCTCTTCTTTAGTAATCCCAAGTTTCTTGGATGCTTCTAAAAATATACAAGAACATACTCCAACAGAATATGAAATTTTGGTTTTGAACTGGATTAAAGATAATGCTTTGCCTGATG
>Ga0208958_1003186_pt1 | contig 13039 bp, 11 predicted proteins | sample RifOxyB1_FD_184032 | JGI IMG/M metagenome (GOLD analysis project Ga0208958, IMG submission 184032) | Soil microbial communities from Rifle, Colorado - Rifle Oxygen_injection B1 (SPAdes) | ecosystem: Environmental > Terrestrial > Deep subsurface > Rock core/Sediment | place: Rifle, Colorado... | reverse complement strand
GGTACTATCAGCACATGAACCAATTAGCCTCTACTTTACCCGCCAATTTAGCCAGGTCAAATTTCTACCAGCTTCTGGATGAAGTTGGTACCAATTTGCGTCGTTTTGCCATCACCCATCGCGGAAAAATGAGGGCTGTTCTCATGCCCATTGAGGAGGTTGAGGGGTGGGAGGAAACTTTGGAGATTATGAGTGATAAGAAACTGATGAGTGATATTGTCCAAGCTAAGAAAGATATTAAGGCCGGCAAGGTCTATACTTTAAAGGAAGTTAAAAAAAGTTTGAAATTAGATGAGGATTGAACTTTCGGCCAAAGCCCAAAAACAACTGGGGCGACTCCCTAAAAGTGAAGCTCAAAAAGCTGTCAAAAAACTACAATCCCTCCGGCTAGACCCTTTTTCGGGAAAAAAACTAAAAGGGAAATTAGCCGGTGAGCATTCTTTGCGTTCATGGCCATATCGCATTATCTACACAGTTAATGCCAACAAAAATTTAATAACCATAGAAGTTATCCAACACCGCCAAGACTCATACAAACACTAATATGCGAATACACAAAATTTCTACAGGTTAAGCAATCAATAGAGTCAATCCTTCTAAGTCTTTCGAATTCCATTAATTTGCCTTTTATGATAATTCAATAGCTCCCATGCCTTATCAGCACAAGAAATCGCCCTTCTTATTTCAAGAGTATCCTTTTTCATTAAACGATTCGTAAGAAAAGAAAGGAGTTCTGCTATAGCAGGACGGGCACCATTTTTATGTTTCATAGCGTCTTCCAACACCAGATATTCTAGACATAAAACATCTTTTTTTGCCATTTGGAGCGCATTTTACCCCCCCCTTCTTCTTTGTCAAATTGAAGCTATTCCTGTCCGTGGGATTCCATTTTCTTGCCTTTTTTAAGCATTTCAATTAAACCGGTCAGCTTTTCGGGGCGGATTAAACCCCCACCTAAAATCGAATCCTCCAGTATGGCATTTAAGCGTTTAATGGCTCTCTTTAAATCAAAAATGACATATAAAACCTGCATACCCACAATCACCAACAGCACTGTCAAAAGAACAACCACTACAACTAAAAGTGTTGAAATATAATCCATTTTTTTACTGACTTACTTTTACCTCTCTTGCAACCTCTGTTTTTTTGCCAGCTCGGCTAATAGCCGTCACCGACAACACTGTTGACTCCAAGACAGTGTATTCTGTCTTAAACACCCCCTCGTGGTTTATGTACATTGCTTGGTTATTAAAAAAAACCGAGGCATCGGTATCTGTTTTGCCTTCAAGATTAATTTTGGTTCCGGATTTGACAACCACACCCTCAACCGGAGCCGTCAAAACCAATTTGGGGTTACGGTTATAATCCACATACTGAAAAACAAGGTACCCTACCCCCATCAATAAAAGCAAAACAGCTACCATAATCCCCCAAACCTTGGGAGTAATTCCTTTCAAAAACACCTCCCTCGGGGGCGAGATTTTTTTAGTAAGGTTAGCCGGTGGATAGTCACGACGCAAGAGAGCCACCAGGTTGTTTTGTTTGACCCCCAATTGACTGGAAATCAACCTAACAAATCCCACCACAATCGGAAATTCCGGTAGTTTGTCCCAAGTCTGATTTTCCAAGGCGACCAAATAGGTTTTTTTTATCTTTGTTTCTTTTTCGAGCTGATTTATGGAAAAGCTGTGTTTCTCTCTTTCTTCTTTTAGAACAGCTCCAAAGGCTCTCATTTTGAAAGTGTTGTAATAAAGCTGTCAGGGTCTCCGCCAATTAAAACCTGTCTGCCTTTAGAATTGCCGTCAGAAAGAGCTAGTGCCCCCACCAACTCCAGTTGCTCAATCATATCGGCCGCCTTGTTGTAACCCAAGTGCATCTTCCTTTGCAGTAAGGAAATGGACATCCGTTCGTAACCGGCTGACACCCGAATAGCTTGCTCCAGGAGTGGTCCGCCACCTCCCCCATGACTCCCCTCACCCAAACCGGCAGGGGTTGTGTCCACAAAAACCGACGGGTCGTTAACCGCTTCCACACCCTGACTCTTTACATATTCAATAATTTTCTTGATATCACCGTCCGGGACAAAAGCTCCCTGGATACGCAAGGGCTTAGCCTGATCGGGTGGCAAAAACAACATGTCTCCCCGGCCCAACAGTTTCTCGGCCCCGGGTGAATCCAAGATAACTCGGGAGTCAATCTGGGAAGCCACGGCGAAGGCAATTCGGCAGGGAATGTTGGCTTTAATCAAACCGGTAATGACATCCACCGACGGGCGTTGGGTAGCTAAAACCATATGGATTCCTGTGGCCCGAGACAGCTGAGCAATACGCATGATCGATTCTTCCACCTCAACCGAAGAAATCTGGGTCGACAACATAATTTCGGCCAACTCGTCGATCACCAGTACAATGTGGGGAATGAGTTGCATGCCACCCATCTCATTATAGGCCTCCAAATTTCTCACCCCCACCTGTTCAAAGGTTTTTAAACGAGTATCCATTTCCTTTTTAAGATAACCCAATATCTGAATCACTTGCCGAGAATCGACAATCACCGGAGCCAATAAGTGGGGTACACCCGAAAAATTGGTCAACTCCACCCTTTTGGGGTCCACCAAAATTAGCTTAACTTCATAAGGCGTGGTCCTGAAGAGAAGAGAGGCCAAAAAAGTGTTGATACAAACCGACTTTCCCGATCCGGTCTGGCCGGCAATCAAAATATGAGGCATCTTAACCAAGTTGGCCACAATGGCTCGCCCGGAAACATCCAATCCTAAAGCTACCGTCAATTTTGACTTGGCTGATGTCATTTCCGGCGACATCATCATCTCTTTAAAAGAAACCGTTTCCAAACTTTTGTTGGGTAACTCAATCCCCACTAAATCCCGACCGGGAATGGGGGCTTCAATACGAATTGTGCCGGTAGGGGCGGCCAGGGCCAGGGCCAAATCCCGTTCCAGGGCGGTAATCTTGGACAGCTTGGTACCAATAGCCACCTTCAAGGAATATTGCGTCACTGCCGGACCGGGGTTAACTTCCTCAATCTGGGCTGAAATCCCAAATGATTCCAGGGTTTTTTCAATAATGTTGGCATTTTTACCCACGTCACCGGTGTCAGTTTTACCACCCTCAATGGAAGATAGAATACTGGGATCTGGCAAGGTCCAGGGAACAACTTTCATCTCTTTGGGGATGGGATTTGGGGCCGGACGAGCCGGAAGAGAAACCTGTACATTTTTGGGTGCTTCATCTTTTCTCCCAAAAGAAATGCCCAAGAAAGAGCGCTGTTTGGCGACCGGTTTTTTAACCATTTCAAAATTTCTAACATAGTCTTTTTTAGACAGACGGGTATCCCCCACAATAAAAGAACGGATAATTGTCAACACCTTCACTACAAAAAGACCCAGGTGGGAAAGGGAGGTATTAAAAATAATGACAAAGCCAATTAAAATAAGACCTACCAAAACAGTATAAGCTCCGGCCGGCGTCAACAAATCTCTAAAGCTCACCCAGAAAACCTGACCCATAACACCAGCTTGGCTTATCGTTGCCATCGATACAAAAAACAATATCCCACCGATAACCACATTTGGCTGAGAAAGGGGGGTCTTTAACTTCGTTAGCAGTAAACCAAAAGATAAGAAAATAAAAGGCAATAATAAAGTTGTCCAGGAAAAAAGAGCAAATAACCATTCGTTGATCTGTATTAAAATTGTTCCCCTGCGCCAAAAAGACAAAACAATTAAAATCGAGGCGGAAAAAAACAAAATCTGCGCAATCGAATAAACAGTGTGTTTTTTCAGTTTTAACCTGAAAGCTCGCTTGTTTTTGACTTTACTGATCCTTCTTCTTCTCATACTTCCACCACCACCGGCATAACCATGGGGCGTCGCTTTAAGCTGTCATAGAAGTAGCGTTCCAAAAAGTCAATCGTTTTGTTCCGAGCAATACTCCGGTCAATTCGCCCACGATTTAACTCCGTCACCAACCTTTCGGCGGCTTCATTCAAAAATTTCTGGTTGACTTTGGAGAAAACAAAACCCCGACTGATAATATCGGGTACGTCCACCAATTTACCCTGCTTTTTGTCCACCTGCAAAATAACAATCGCCACTCCCTCTTTGGCTAGAACTTGTCGGTCCCGCAAAACAATGTTACCCACGTCCCCAATACCCAAGCCGTCCACCAGCACGCTTTTGACATCCTCTGTCTTACCCCGAATCCCCGTTTCCCCCCTAAACACAATGCTTTCACCCTCTTTTAAATCAAAAACACACTTCTCGTCAACTCTTAATGACTGGGCAATCCGGCTATAAGCTTTCATATGCCTGACCGTTCCCCCCAAGGGAATGTAGTACTTGGGTGCAATCAAACTCATCAAAAGTTTGATATCCTCCATGGTTCCATGGCCAGAAACGTGCAAATCCTCCTGCATATCATAATAGTGGACGTCAATTTCCTTTTCCAAAAAAGTATCCACGACTGAGTCCACATTTTGTTTGGACCCCGGTGGCGCCGGATCAGCCGAAAAGACCACCAAGTCATCCTTTTCAATCTTCAAAAACTGGTGCTCTCCCAAAGCCAACCGATACAGAGCACTGCCTACTTGACCGTAACAACCGGAAATAACGTACATTACGCTGGCTCGTGGCAATTTTTCCGCGTCTTTGGCCGATACTACCACCCCCGAAGGATATGTTAAGTAACCCAAGCTCTGGGCAATTTGTGCCTTTTTATCCACTGACCGACCAATAAAAGCCACTTTTCGTCCGGTCGCTTCAGCGGCATTTAGAGCTTGTTGCATCCGGGAAATGTTGGAGGAGATGGTGGTAAAGTATACCCGACCCACGGCATCAGTCACGATATTTTTGACCCGCTTTTCAATGGCGATCTCGCTTTCGGTATAGCCCGGAGTGGTTGAACCCAAACAGTCGGAACACATCGCGGTCACCCCCGACCCAGCCAGCATCACAGCCCGGCGAACATCAAAGGGCCGACCGTCAACCGGCGTCCAGTCAAATTTAAAATCCGACACATGGAAAAACTTCCCTTCGGGGGTGTCTAGAACAAAAGCAATGCTGTCGGGTACTGAGTGGGAAACACGGAAGGCTTGCACTTTAAAAGGGCCGGCGGTTATCGTGTCATGCTCCGGGTCAATAATTTTGACCTCAACGTCTTTTTTGTAATCCTCAAACTTATCCTGAATAAAACCGGCTACTAGTTTGGTAGCATAGATAGGAATTCTTGTTTGCAAATCCTTGTACAAGAAAGGTAGTCCTCCCAAATGGTCTTCATGGCCGTGGGTGATAAATACTCCCCGCAGGATTTTCTGATTTTTCAAAACGTAGGAAAAGTCCGGAATGACCAAATCCACCCCGTACATTTCGGCGTCAGGAAAACCCACGCCAGCATCCACGACAATCATATCCGTCGGGGCAGAAGCTCCCTCGGGTGTGTATTCGTAAACGTAGTGGTTTTCCGCCACCCCCGTTGTCCCTGAAATTGCAATAAATCTTAACATAATCCTTGTCATTCCCGACCGCTTGCTGTCATTCCGGACTTGATCCGGAATCCAGTGTTCTGTTTGTATAGATTCCCGCCTTCGCGGGAATGACACGAACGCGGGATGACACTACAACAATTGCATCTGAGCCACTGTTGTTTTCATATTAACACTTTTTGAGCTATTGGTCTCTCGGACTTTTTCTAAGATCTCAGGGAGCTTTAAAAAATCTTCTTTTTCCCGACGCATAATCTCCCCATTTCGAAGAGCGGCTGCCGGATGATACATACAAACCACCGTCATCCAATTATCTTTCCACTTCACTTCCCGAGCTTTGCCATGAACCGAAGAGATGAAATCCACGGGAAAAAATTTGCCCATCGAAAACCGTCCCAAGGTCAAAACTACCTTAGGCTTTAAAATATCAATAATTCCATCCACATACGGCTTATAAGCATTAATTTCCTCCGGGGCCGGGTCGCGGTTTTCGGGTGGGCGGTGCATGACTACATTGGTAATATACACCTCTTCCCGTTTAAGATTAATTAACTCAAAAAGTTTGTTTAGTAACTTGCCGGCATTGCCCACAAACGGTTCGGCTTTTTGGTCTTCCCAAAATCCCGGGCCCTCTCCCAAACACAAAATCTCAGCCGTCGGATTACCCACTCCAAAAACCAAATTGGTTGCCCCGACTTTAAGAGGCAGACTGTCATCCGCCAAAGCCTTTTTCTTTAATTCGTCTAATTGTTGTTGCTTATCCATCGGATATCATCTTAACACAATTAACTCTTATGTCTTTTGACAAGTATTGGTTTAACACCCACTGTCATCCCGTGCTTGACACGGGATCCAGTTCTTTACAGGAATTTAAAGGAGATTACAGGTTCTTACTGTGGTAAATATTCTTTGGCATTTTGGGGAGTAATGACTACCTGTTTAACTTTACCTTCAATAATTAATCTGGCCACTTTCCGCACTACCCCATCAAGCGTCCGCTCAAGGGTTCTTATCCCGGCATCAAAACCCAAAGGCCGCACCATCTGGGCCCAGGCATCATCGGCAATGGTCAAAGAACCATCCGGTAAACCGGCCATTTTGATTTTGGCAGGCATGACATAACGCTGGCCGATAACAATCTTTTCGGCATCAGAATAAGACGGCATTTGCAAAGGCTCCAGACGATCCATGACGGCCGTGGCAATCTTGTTGGTATTATTGGCGGTTGCGATAAACAAAACATGAGACAGGTCCACCGGATAGTCAACGTAGTGGTCGGTAAAAGCATAGTTTTGTTTGGGATCCAAAAGTTCCACCAAAACACCCATGATGGAAGAGAGGCCGGTATCAGTCACCCGGTCAATTTCATCCAATAAAATCACCGGGTTGCGGGAACCACAATCAACGAGGGCTTTAATCACTTTACCAGGTTCAGCTTCAGCGTGCATCCGTGACATCCCCCGCAAATCCAATGGGTCGCCCATGCCGCCAAAAGGAATCCGGGCAAATTTCCGATTCATCGCCTCGGCAATCGAAATGGCAATGGTAGTTTTGCCGGTACCCACCAACCCCACAAAAAACAAAATTGGGGCTCGGGAAATATCTTTCTCCTCACCCTTTTCTTTTTTAAGTTTCATGACCGCCAGGTATTCCAGTACTCGATCTTTGATTTCTCCCAAGCCATAATGGTGGCTCTCAAGGACTCTGGCCGCATTCTCCAAATCCAAGTTATCAGAGGTGGTGGTCTCCCAAGGAATCTTGGTAATCCAATCAATGTATTTGACCGTTCGGTCGTATTCCATCATAAAAGAAGGAGATCCGTACAATTTGTCCAGTTGATCCAAACGCGTCAGTAAATTGGCGTGAAGAGATTCTGGAATTTTTACCTCATTAACCCGATCAATCAAAACCTTGACATCAGCATTGGACATTAACCCAGTATAGTTTAATTGGATTAATCCATCAAGCGTGAGGCGGGGAAGTGGGGGCCACCGGAGGAAGAATTACTGTTCGCACCACCTGATCCACCGTAAGAAGGCCTGAAACCACCGCGTCTCCAGCCAGAGGCTGGTCCGCCTTTGGCGGAAAAACCACCACGGGGTCCACCACGGTTGTATGACGGTCGTCCACCACTATACCCACCACCACCATTCCCGCTATATCCACTACCACCACCTTCTCCATTGCTTCGGCGTTCTTTCTTTTCCGCGTCAGCTGAAGGATCCAAAAGCATGGAGAGATTAATCCGACCCAAATTATCAATTTCTTTGACTCTGACTTGGACTTTGTCACCAATAGCCACTTTGTCATGAGCATCATTGACAAACTCAGTCGACATATCAGAAACATGGACCATCCCGTCTCTGCCCGGCAAAATTTCGATAAAGGCGCCAAAACTCTCAATCCGCTTGACTTCTCCCTCATAAACTTCACCGGCCAATATCTCTTTGGTCATTTGTTGAATAATTTCGACAGCTCTGTCCACCGCTTCTTCATTTAAGCCGGAAACGCTGACCGTTCCGTCGTCTTCAACTTCAATCTGGGTACCGGTTTGGGCAATCAGACCCTTGATCGTTCTACCCCCTGGCCCTATTACTTCACCAATTTTCTCCAATGGAATCTTAACAGACTTGATTTTGGGAGCATGAGCCGACACGGTCTTTCGAGGTTCAGGTATTGCTTCCAACATAACATCCAAAATTTTCATTCTGGCCTCTTTGGCCCTTGTTAAGGCTTCGGCCAAGATGGCGCTGGTTAAGTCCAGAGTTTTGACATCCAACTGAATAGCTGTAACCCCCTTGGCCGTTCCGGTCACTTTGAAATCCATGTCACCCATAAAGTCTTCAACACCAATAATGTCGGTTAAAATCTGATACTTATCGCCCTCCATAATTACCCCCATGGCAATCCCCGACACCGGCGAGGTAATCGGCACACCCGCATCCATTAAAGCCAAGGTTGAACCACAGGTAGAAGCCATTGAAGAGGAGCCATTACTACCCAATACTTCCGAAACCACTCGAATGGCATATGGGAAAACTTCCTCACTGGGAATCACCGGCATCAAAGCTTTTTCGGCCAAAGCCCCGTGCCCTATCTCCCGTCGATTGGGACTTCCCACCCGACCGGCTTCACCGGTAGCGTAAGGTGGCATGGAATAGTGATGCATGTAGCGTTTGGATTCTTCGCCCTCGGCTGTTTCAATTAATTGCTCCAGAGACGAGCCACCCAAAGTGGCCACCGACAATACTTGAGTTTGACCCCTTTGAAACAAGCCGGTTCCATGAGTCCTGGGCAAAATTCCTACCATAGCCGATAGTGGTCTAACCTCATCCAGTTTCCGGCCGTCCGGTCTTTTACCGGACAAAATAATCTCCCTGACTTTGGCTTTCAAGATCTTTTCAAAAGCAGCACTCACCAAGTCCGGCTTTTCTTCGGCCAAATTCTCAAACAGGAATTTTTTGACTTCATCCAAAGCGGTAAAACCCTCATGGGTGACCCAATCTTTGACAATCTTGTCCAAATCCTTCTCCACCAATTTTTTGACCTTGTTTTTTAACTCAGAAGTTACCGGGTCGGTGCCTTCGTCTTCCTTGACAGCCCCCACCTCGGTGGCAAAGTCATTAATCAAATCCAAGACAATTTTGCTTTCTGCTTGAGCATATTCAATGGCTTTGGCAACCTCGGTCTCTGGCACCTCGCGAGCCGCGGTTTCCAACATGACCACAGCACGGTCGGTATTGGACACCACCACATCCAAGTCAGACGTGGCCAGGTTACCATTTTGGGGATTCAATAAAAACTCACCGTCTTTTCGACCAACCCGCAGTACCGATACCGGGCCCTTCCAGGGAATACGGGAAGCCGCCAAACCGGCCGACACGGCAATGGCTCCCAGAATACCCGGATCGTTTTCCATATCCACAGACAAAACCATAACAATGACCTGCACTTCTTTTTTGTAGTTTTTGGGGAAGAGGGGACGAATGGACCGATCGATTAATCGGCCGTTTAAAATTTCTTCATCGGTTGGTCGACCTTCACGCTTGACCCATTTTGAGCCTTTAATTCTGCCTCCGGCATAAAGTTTCTCTTGATAATCAACGGAGAGGGGAAAATAACCCAGATCGGCTTTTAGGGGAGCTGAAACAATGGTCGCCAAAACAACAGTCTCACCGTAAGTGGCCAACACCGATGAGGTAGCCTGATTGGCCAACACTCCGGTTTGAAGGGTTAATTTACGGCCCCCTAATTCAATCGTTTTCTCGATCTTTTTCATTTTTCTTCTCTTTTATATAGATCCCGTGTCGTGGCACGGGATGACAACGAGGGTTGTCACTTTTCCAGTTTTAATCCCTTAATCAAATCTTTGTATCGCACTTCATCTTTCTTCTGCAAGTAAGTCAAAAGCCTACGTCTTTTAGCAATCATCGACAACAAACCCCGTCGACTGTGAATGTCCTTTTTGTGTTCCTTCAAGTGCTCGGCCAGCTTTTCAATCTTGGCGCTCAAAAGAGCTACTTGCACTTCTGGAGACCCAGTGTCACCCTTTTCTCGGGCGAACTTCTTGATAATTGTCTGTTTCTCGTCTTTGACTAACATATTGTCATGAGTATCTAAAGGTGTCCTTCAACGAGTTCAGGATCACCCTCGAAACCATCTGAGGGTCATTATACAGGAATTTAAAGGAAATTAAAGGGGAGAATTAACTCACATTAGTCCCGGTGTAAATTTTAGGATTTAGCCAATCAGCAGGGGGGGTAACAGATTCCCCCGATTGAATCGGGGCGGGTGCAGGGGCAACTGGAGCCGGGGTGACTGGCACGTCAATCGGAGCCGGGGCACTCATCGGTTGATAGTTAAAGGGCACACTTTGAGTTACCGGTTGAGTCGGCGGTTGACCCAACGAAGTTGGGGTCGGAGACACCGGAGGGACAAAAGCACCACCTCTGACTCCACCCAACTTAATCAATTCCGCTGCCATTTCAAAAGTAGCAGGTGTTACAGCCCCGGCAATAAAGCTTTGGGTGTGGGCCTCAATGCCACCCAACAGGTTGGTAGCCATGTCTTTATCAATGGGCAAATTCATCTCTTTGATGTAAGCAGTAACAACTTCTGACACGGAAGAGGCCGGTTTGGCAAAACTGACCACCGGCAAAGTTCCCAATTTGCCCAATATCTTAATGCCAATGTGAACCAGCTTGGTTGTGGGCGGATTAGTGGGATTGATTAAAGGGAAGTGGTCCAGATCATCTCCACCAATTAAAACCAAAAGGTCCGAGCTTTCGCCCTCACCCCCTGATAATTTCACTTGATTTTGGACCGGTGACTGATTGCCGGCTTTGGGAATAACCGTCAACTTGAAGGTTGCCCCATCCACGTCATAGCTCACTCGATCGATTTTATTGGCGTCATATCCATCAAATTGAATAACCAGGTTGCCACCCCCACCCAAAGAGGTCGTCACTTTGTCGATTCCGACCAGGCGGTTGTATTCCACCGTCATGGGAGATGGGCAAACTATCGAAACAGCCTTACCGCTGTTTTTTAAAGCCAAATATAAACCTAAAGACGAGGCTACTTCATCAAAAAAGGGCTTGGAAGGCACCAACAAAACCACCGATTTGGCAGTTGCAAGTTGACTTGTAAAAGAGTTCTCCATACGGTTCACTTGTTGGTGGCGATTATACCATCACCCACTTTGAAATCAAGGTGGGGTGTAAAAAGTAGTCCAAATTCTTCCCCGTTAGCCACCTCACCAACTTCCACTTTAGCCTTACGCAGTGACACAACTTTAATCCGCCCAAGCTCCAGTTCCCCCCGCACCAGCTTTAAAAGATTACTTTTACTAATCTTGCCCATTGCCATCCGACATCCGGCCACCCGCATACCGTTGAAGGGAAACTCACTTACAATTTGGGCCTTACCCAAAACAGTGACTAACCCCCCTTTGTGGATTTCGGCCAGTTTTTCTAAAAGTTCATAGATAATCCGGTAGGAAAATAGGAGCACCCCTTCCGATTCGGCCAACTTTTTCACTCCAGAAGGAACTACAACATTAAATAGAAAGAGTCCAATCACGTTCTTGGCTTTGGCGTTTAAAATGTCTGATTCATTTACGCTCCCCACCCCGGAATCCAAAACGGCAAAACCCACCGGAATACTGGCCAGTAGGGCTTCCAAAGAACCCGTATTATCAGCCTTAACCACAATCGGAAGGCCGGTTCCTTTTTTTGCAGTTTCGAGACTCTCCTTTTTTTCCTGCGGCTGCCGGGTGATCATTTCACCTACTTCCGGCAACTGGTCAAAACCCAAAACAGTAGCCACCCCACCAGCATTGACTGTTTTTAAAGGTCCCTCACTACCCACTAAACCTCGAACTTTACAAACCAAACTACCGACATAAACAGTCTCTCCAATCTCAATTTTTCCGGATTTTACTATCACATTGGCACAATAGCCGGCTTTACTCTTCTCGCTCTCCAGTACAAAAGCTACCAGATCGTCACTTTCAACTGTTTCATTCATTTCCCACATCAAAGCAATTGTCTCCAGCAACTCCCCTAATCCCGTTCCGGTTTTGGCCGAAACCAAAACAAAAGGAGTGTTTCCTCCCCGTTTTTCCAACAACACCCCTTTTTCGGCCAACTGACCCATCACCATTTCCGGGTTAGCACTGGGCATATCGGTTTTATTAATGGCCACAACATACGGAATTTGGCTGTTTTGAATGTGGGTAATGGCTTCAGCCGTTTGGGGCTGAACCCCGTCATCGGCTGCTACTACCAAAATGGCAATGTCGGCAATCGTTGAGCCCCGTTTTCGCATCAGGGAGAAAGCGGCGTGCCCCGGGGTATCGATAAAAACAATTGTCTTGCCCTCTTTGGTCGTTATTTGAGAAGTACTAACTTTTTGGGTAATACCCCCGGCTTCACGAGCGGCAACATTGGAACTTCTGATTTTGTCTAGGAGGGTGGTTTTACCGTGGTCAACGTGGCCCAAAACCACGACCACAGGAGATCTTTTTTGAATCATGTTTAGACATTTTCCTTCGTTACCTCTTCGCCTTCGTCACCATTGGATTCAACATTAATCTCAGTTTTGGTCAACATAGAGGCCAATTTGACATTCCAACCGTCTCGGCCAATGGCCAAGGGCAACTGGTCAGCCGGGAATTTAACCACGGCTGATTTTTTGTCACGAGATATAACCACTACTCCCTGTGTCGCGGGTGTGAGGGCCGAAGCGACTAATTCAGAAACATTTTCGGTAAAAGGAATGACGTCAATTCTCTCCCCACCCAGCTCGTTGGTAACCGCCTGAATCCGCACCCCTTTTTGACCGACACAGCTCCCTACCGCGTCGATTCCGGAGGCGGAAGAGCCGACCACCATCTTGGTCCGAACTCCCGGCTCCCGAACAATAAGTTTAACCTCTACTGTCCCAGCATTGACTTCCGGTACTTCCCGGGCCATCAATTTTTCCACAAACTTGGGGTCTGCCCGAGAAAGAATCAGATCTTTACCCCGAGGTCCATCAA
>Ga0208958_1003183_pt1 | contig 13048 bp, 16 predicted proteins | sample RifOxyB1_FD_184032 | JGI IMG/M metagenome (GOLD analysis project Ga0208958, IMG submission 184032) | Soil microbial communities from Rifle, Colorado - Rifle Oxygen_injection B1 (SPAdes) | ecosystem: Environmental > Terrestrial > Deep subsurface > Rock core/Sediment | place: Rifle, Colorado... | reverse complement strand
CTACTATAAAGAAAGGTATCATCTTATAGCTCCATGCGTAGGCTTCTAAAACTCTCTTAACGTGGATGTATTTATGGAAAGGATATCGGGCGTAGTCGTGTCCTGACATAATGCCGCCAATCTTTATTTTCTTAAGCCACCAATGTAGGTCTTGGGTAAAGTTCATAAAATCATGCCCTGCGTCTATATAGACAAAGTCTAGAGACTGATCTTCAAAGTCTTTTACCGCATCCGTAGAGTATTTCTTTACAATCGTATAATTCTTATACGGAGACATTCTCTTTACTGTCTCTTCGTAACACTTAGTAAAGTACCCTTGAAGTTTTGTATCATCTTCTGTAAATACCCCTTTAGGATGCGCTGCCACCTCCCAAGCATCAACTCCCCATATATGCGCTTGAGGGTTAGCCTTACATAAAACCTCTGAATACTTACCCTTAAATACTCCTATCTCTGCGCCTTTTGTAAAACCTAACTCGGCAAAGTCTTGTGCCATATTGTCCCGGCCGATATTCGGTATGTCAATAATATATCTACCGTCTAGGTTAACCTTGTATTTATCTACTATGAAATCAAATGTATTCATATTCACCTCCTACCATAAATCGTCTAACTCAACGAAATTACTTAGTACCGTTGCGTGTCTATCGTCTTTATCCCAGACCCTTTTATACTTAAATAGGGGGTAGATCTCCGAATAGTGATATACCTTCTCATGCTCCTCGTTTGAGTCGTGAATTATTATGTATTTAGCCTTGTTTGCTAGTATTTTAACCGTTTCTTTACGGGATAGGTCGGGTGTCTGGTCTACAAGTACAAATCCCCACTCCTTATCTATTAAAGGTGAATTTTCATAGTTATCAACAAGTTCAATTTTATGGTACTCATTTTCATATAAAAAGTGTATAAAATTAGAATGTTTAAAATGTCTATACCATCCTTTATCGTTCTCTAAAGACAAAAGATTCCGCTTGCCTATGGTACATGCATAATGGAGATAAGGAGTAGAGAAAAGACCCATTCCCAATTCCAAAACATCTCCCTCACTTTTATTCATACATGCTATAACTGCTCCTAGGTGAGTCGCATAGTTACCACTATAAATTTTACTCATTATTCCTCCTCCTAGTTTTACCACCCCACGTATCAGTTGTTTTATGGCAATCTTCACAAAGAGTTCTACCATTATCTATAGCAAATCTAAGTTCTGGATATAAAGCGAAAGGTTTGATGTGATCTGCGTGTAGTATCCCACCTCTTTGACCACACCAAATACAGGTATAATTATCTCTTTCAAAAACTGCACATCTCCAAAGACGATATTCCAAAGAGTGTCTAATCGCTTCATTTATTGGCGTTATTCCACCCTTCCAACCTGGTGCATTTTCGCCACTTAGATGAGGCAATTTTAATCCCTTATTCCATGCCTTTTTACCTTTTAAAGAAACACTTGCCTTTTTTCTAGTTTCCACTGATCTCTTTTTCCCAAACATAGCATTTTTAGTGCCAATTTTAGATTCACTAATCTTTCTTTTGTGATCTTTTGAAAAAAATCTACCCTCACTAATAGCTTTCTTTAATCCTATACTTATTTTTTCTCTAGTTTTTTGATCTCTCATATTCTTTGTCCTTCCTGAAAGCTTTTAAGCAAATCAAGTGAATTAGTAGGCCATGTAGGCATATTGGGAAATTTATCTTTTATAAACCATTCGAATTTATGAACCATATTCGGCTCTTGATCCATTAACCAATGATTAGCAACAAGGTTATAAGTCTGCTCGGTTTGTTTTTTATCCTCTGGGTATCCACGTTGGTTGCTCTGTTGATGAAGGTGGGCATACCATGTCTTTTTATTAACCACAAGTTTCCCACCCTTTAACCAATTCTTTAACCCTAGCCAGATAGGCTCTTGTGCATGACCGAAGGGATCACTCTCAGGGAAGCCACCTAATACGTTTAGGAAGTAGTCTTTATTAACAAACCAGCCTGAACCATGCATCTGGGGCGTTTCGTCTATTAAGGTTGTCAATCGTTCTTTAGTTCTTTCCGGCCAATGCCCACCGGCTTTAAACCTAAGCCCTCTTTTATCGGTAAAAGGGCAGGAGATAAAAAAGTAATCATAGAATCTATCATCCTGCCACTTCCAAGTCTCAGCATCTAGAACATAGAACCGGGGGGTTACTACCCAATCATCCTCCATATCTGCCTTAAGGATCTCGTCAAAGCCCTTTCCGAAGCTACAATGGGCATCGCTCTTATAGAGATATTTGCCTGTAGCTAAGTTTGCGAGCTTGTTAATCATGGGCTTAAGGCCAATATTTTCGTTTTCCCATATCATTGTTAGATTAGGATAGTTGCCTGTTAGCGGATAGTCTGTCCTGCCATTAAAGCCTACAAGAACCTCAAAGTCTCCTGTAGCCTGAGCGTAAATGTTATCAAGGGTGCGCTTTAGGTGTTTTTCGTTTCTGCTTGGAATGATAATACTTACTTTACTCATATATAATTGCCATAACCTGTTCTGCTTCTTTTCTTTTGTAATAGGCTTCCATAACTGTCTTATATCTTCCTAAGAAGTGATTTTTACCTTTTATTTTGATCTGAGCTTGCCATTTTTTATTCTTTTTATCCCAGACAACACCTTTTACCCCTGAAGTATTTGTTTTAGGCAATCGAGAATGAAGTTGATTCTGACTATGGGTAACATTTCGTAAATTTTCTCGTCTATTATCTAGTTTATTACCATTGATATGATCTGTTTCCTGCCTTTTAGGTGTACTATTTATAAATCTATGCATAAGTATTGATGTGTGAGTATCCTTACGTCTAGTTGCATAACCACCACTATTTAGACACCACTTGTATTTATTAAGTTCGTCAAAATCTTCATCATCTACTAAAACTAGCTCACCATGCTTTAACTTAATTTTCTTCATATATATGTGGCCATCCTTCCTTAACTTGGTTATTCCATACTTCTTCCCAATTCTCAGGCCAACTCTGTATTGGCCAGAATCTATCAATTAGCCATTTCATATCATATTTTCTATCTTTCCACTGATTCTGCATCCAGTAATAAGCACTCATATCTGAGGCTTCTACCGTACCCCCTGGAAAGCTGTAAAACCGCCCATACTTATTGCCTTTGTGCAAATGACAATAATATGTTTTCTTGTTTACCATGAGCTTACCGCCTCCTAGCCAAGTCTTAAAACCTATTTCTTGAGCTTCTTGTGCGAACTGACCATACATTTTTTCACTTAATCCCCCTAGTGTATCTATAAAATGATTCCTAGTCATAAAATAACAACTACCTTGCATCGACATTGTTTCATCAACGTCAAATTCTTTTCTATCTTCTCTACGTTCCCTATCGGGTACTCCATGAGTTCCCGAATCGTGATCCTTACCCTTACGGGGAAAGTCCAGATACATATAATCAACCGGGTATTTGTCGTTGTCCTGCTCCTCAATCTTCCAATTCTCGGCATCTAGGGCATACCTACGGGGGATCTGCACCCAATTATCCTCCTTATGGCTTTCTATGAGTATTTTGCCGAAATCAGGGCTAAAAGCACAGTGATCGTCTGTTTTCATTATATATTTGCCCTTTGCCATCCGAACACAGTTATTTATGCCCTGTCTAAGTCCTACAGGGGCGCTAGGATGGATATAATGCACTCTAGCGTCATTAACCTCCCAATTCTTCCAAAGTTCATCTATATTAACAATTACCTCTACTTCGCACCCTGCACGATCTAGCACATCTTGGATAGTTTTTGCTAAGAAAGGACTATTACGATTAGGTATTATTACCGATAGCTCAATCATTTCGGCCACCTATATTCAAATTTGTTAATTTTAATATGAAACGCACACCTAACTCTCCCACAAACACCACACTTCTCCTTAAGCCTTCTTTTATGCCAAGTCTTAATCTTTTTCCACACTTAATTTACACCTCCCACCACTACGAAATCGTTTGCTTCCATATCACCATCATTTACGCTCCAAGTATGAAAAGCACCTTTAGTATGAATTGTTAGCCAACCGTCTTTTAATAGCCCATGATCTGTCTGTGTTTCCCATGAGAGCCTCCTGACCTTTTTACCCTTAATAATCTGTGCCATAGCATCAGGAAAGGACATTGTTATAGCCTGTCCCTGCTCTCTAGGAATAGGGGTTAGCATTTCACCTTCAATTATATTTGGTTCTTCCATTTAGTCCTCCTTTCTTTTAGATTCCGAGGCACTAGTATCAAATGATATAAACCTCTCTTTGAACTCATTTATTGTACGCCTTACGTTTTCACTCAATGTTCCGGGGAGGCTTTCAAGGAAATCTATCTGGTCTTGGTCTAAAAAGACAGCTTTTCTTATCACTGCATACATTATGCACACCAAGAATTACTTTAAGTCAATGAGGAAGTTATGGGGTATCTGCGTAGATGACTGTCAAATCCGGGGCTGTGCCTGTTGCAGTGCGTATATTTATTCCCTCATACATAGGGATTCCATAATCTAATCTTTGGACATTTGTCGTAGTATCAATGGTAGCCTTTAATTTCTCGGGTGTTTCTTCTCCATTTACATCATCATATATCTTTGCGGTATTTGAAGATGCTCCTTTGGTATTTATAACAATCGCAATTAAGACTAACTTACCGGAAATGCTGGTAAGACCGTTAGTTGTTATATTTTTGCTTAAATTTGCTGATGATTCGTTAGGATTGCTCATAGTTTATGGGAATGAAATACTTGCACTTGGTGATGCACTAGCTGATGGGGATAGTGAAGCCGATGGACTAAGAGATTTACTGGCTGATCTTGAAGCCGACGCTGATGGACTTAGAGAGGCAGAAGGCGATAGAGATTTACTAGCCGATGGACTAGCTGACGCCGATGGACTTTTAGAAGCTGATGCTGATTTACTTGCAGAGGCCGAAGCACTAGCCGATCCAGACGCACTAGCTGAGGCGGAGGCACTCTTAGATTCCGAGGCTGAAGCTGATTTTGATTCAGAAGCAGATGCCGACACTGAAGCAGAGGCAGAAGGACTAAGCGATCCTGATGGACTTAGAGAGGCTGAAGCACTTTTTGATTCGGAAGCTGATGGGCTTTGGGAAGCACTAGCACTAGCCGAGGCTGATGCTGAGGCGGAGGCACTAGCAGAAGCAGAAGGCGATAGAGATTTACTAGCACTAGCGCTAGTTGAGGCTGATGGACTTTGGGATGGAGATGGACTCGATGACTTCGATTCTGAAGCACTTGCGGATTTAGATGCGCTAGCTGAAGGACTTGCGCTACCAGAAGGCGAAACCGAAGGACTGATCGAAGGCGAGAGAGACGGACTTATCGATGGCGATGGACTTAGAGATGTTGAAGGCGAAGCTACTGCCGATCCTGTTATGCTCCAAATAGCAGCAGTTGTCGTTCCTGTATTCCTATAGGCGTTTCTTCCTGTTTTGGTTAAATCGTAAAAGATAGCGCCTGTTTTAAACCCTGAATCTCCGGTAGGTAAAGAGTTTCCCTCTGCTTCTAAGATATTATCTGTTGAAAGATGAGCGTCTGGCTGTTGAGGAGTTGATACCTCGTCTGTATCCCATCTTAAAATCCTATTTGTCCTGTAAGGAAGAAGGGCTGTAAGGAAATTACTCTCGGTAGTTGTCCGAAGTCCACTAGATTTAGCCTCGATCCTTGCGAGTTCGTCTCTTGTCTCCCTTGGTAAGTCTGCTTTTACTTTAAATGCGCTCATTTTAGTATCAAAAAAAGCCTATTCTCAAAACCTAATGCTTGTTTTTGAGCTTTAGGCTTAAGCTTTAGGCTTCGCTTTTCTTATCTATCAAGTATCTTTAGAATTTCCAGAATCCTAGAGCAGCTTGATGTCTGTTAATATCTTTCACTTTAGCACCGTAAACGAATAAGTCTTTATATGCTGTACCGAAGTCTCCTATTATATCTTCTTCCATTCGTGCATCTAATACTTTCTCTGCAAATGTTACCCAATTAGGATGTCCTGCAAGCAAATAGTATCCATCGGTGTTATCGCCATCAAGTCTATTACTTTGAAAGAGTCTAAATCCTTGAAGTTGCCCCATATAGCCTTTTTTGACTAAATCTTGGTATGCTTCGTCTACATGAAGAACTACACCTGTTCCTTGGGTAAGTATTGTGAAAAATTCAGGAGGAGCAACTAAGTATCTATCTGTATCCGGTACTGCGGAAAAACCATTTTTCTCTGCAAGATCAAGTCTTTGTTTAAGTGTCGCAACTTTATTTAAGATATTTGCTGCGGTAATCGTTAATACCGTTGCTGCTTCAATTGTGTATGCTGCTGTTGCTGCGATTGCTCCGCCTGTGTAAGCTGAAGTTGCATCATCGGAGTCATCTTCAATAGTAATGGAGGTTGCGCTTGTGTATGTTTTAATTCTATACCAAGTTGTATGACCTGTTGCTTTGAATCCTCTGCCTACCATTGCTTCTGTAAAGGTCGTTCCATTTCCCGTTACAACTCCTGTCGTTACTGCTACTTCAACATCTCCTGTCGTGTAATCTGTTCCGACTCTGTTTCCTGAACCAACATCTGGGTGAAGATCAAAGACAAATGTATCCATGTTCCTTGATCTTTCGTTACCGACCTGGGTTACGATATAAGGATGTGGATTTTTGATATATGATAGCCATTTTGCGAGGGTTTTCTCTTTCCAATAGAATGACTTGTATTGATCTATAATAAGCTGACCGTTGTTTTCTGAAAGGGTATCTGCTGTGAGAGCTGCGTCTGCGTATGTTTTTTCTGATAGCTTAGCGAAGTCGAGAATATTGAGCTTAGAACCTACTCCGTTTATTTCTCCTTCGTAGTTTCTGTTGACGATTGTATCTAAGAGGTTATTGTCATACACAAACTGCATGACCTTGCTTGAAAATCCTTCTGCTAATTTTGTTCCGTATGCACTCATAGGTAAAAGTTTTAGATTTCTTTTACCGTCTCTTTTGAGGAGGTTAGGAAGTTATCTTATTTAACTATAAGGATGGGGGGTACTCGATGTCAATAGGGGAAAATGGGGCAGTTTAGCCTCAAAGATCAGATTCTATCTTTCCGGCCATCAGCATTTCTTTGTATTTTGGGTAGTTTGTTGTCCTTAGTTGTCGGGCCTCTTCTAATGTTATTGTCCCTTTTTTCAGTTGTGGTTTATCATTTGGCCCACCTGATCCCTTTTCAAACATCCTCCCCTTATTTGGTTTTTGGTTTGCCGAGTGATCGTGTAGAAAAGCCGATACTAATATATTAAAGGGTACGCTGTTGTTTGCCTCTTGTGCTGCAAATACTCTAAAGTCATCAGTCTTACCTTCTAGGTCGGGATTATCTACTAAGGTCTTAGGATCTTCTACAAAATCTTCTACCGACTCGTTCCACTTCTCTATCTTCGTAGCCTGTTCTTTGGCTTGTGCTATGGTCTGTCTCCACCTTTTGCTTACCACTGTCTCTTTAGCAAGCGTTTTCTCAATATCCGACATCATATCCCAATCTCTATATTCTTCTATTAGCTCCTCTTCTGTGGGTTCGGGTACATCCTCAGCGTCTGCTAGGGATTTTATGATTACCCTATTTTTAGCTGCTAACTTCTGTGCTTCCCTTGACGATGCAGAGAACTTTCTCTTATATAACTCTTTAGAAGGCTCTGCCTGTTCTTCCGGTTCGGCTGGTGCTTCTGGCTCAGGCTCAGGCAGGGGGGCAACCTCAGCCTCCACACCAGCTTCTTCCGGTTCTTCGACTGTCTCTTCGGCTTCGGGTTTAGGGGTTTCTTCTGGCTCTTCGGGGGCTGCTTCGGCTTCTATTTTCTCAGCCTCGGCTATAGCTTCTTGCTCTTTTTGCTGTAGTTCTTCTTTTGTGGGCTGTTGATGGTTATTTGGCTTTGCCATTTTGTTTTACCGTCTGCTTTTCAGCAGGTTTGGTTTTTGGGTTAAGTATGCTATCGTATTCCTCTAGTTGTGCTGGCTTAAGATAGCTTCGTCTTGCTCTTAGAAAACCTATATCCTCAGTGCTTAGTTCTTCTGGGGTTTTTGCGAGTATCTTGTTTAGTAGTTCTTGAGACCTTTCGTCCATAAGTAAATAATATAGTAGCGATTTACTCGCTGTCAAGACTTTTTCTTTCGTCTTATTTTAGACCCATATTTACTAGCCCACTTCTTAGCCATCTTGGGCTTATTCTTCCACATCCACTTACGCTGTTTTTTAGATTTAAAAGGCATTATTTTCTCCCTACCATTCCTTGTATTGCGTTTTCTATTTGTTCTTGTGCCTTTTCGGGGGTAGTAAATAACGATTCTAACAACATATAGTTTCTAAGTCTCGCCTTTAGAAATGTGTCCTGCTTTGTACCCAGATCAGCCTTTGCCAACTCCTGCTCTACAGCCTGTTTCATAGAGGAAACATAATCCCTGACCTTTTCAAGAGATAATTGACCCTTTTGAAGTGTATCTACCCATGTGTTAAGAGTCTCCTTCTCAACTGAAGATAAGTCTTCGTACTTTAACCCTACTTTCTCCAAAAGTTCATCTATCATATAGGTAATGGTGACTGTGCTAATCCGTTAGCCTGTCCATTGGGCATAGGTTGTCCGTTAGGTTGCATACCAGGCTGGGGTGGTGCCCCCATCATTCCGTTGCCCATCATTATCATTTTTTGCTCTTCAAACTGCATAATCTCGCTTATCTCTTCGGGCTTAAGGTCTGCAAACTCTAGTAGTTTTCTTTGATAAACCTCTCGTAGCTTAGGATTGTCAGGCATATTTAGCATAACAGCATTTAGCTTAGTAAGCGAGTCGGTGTCATTTGCTTTCTTCTCATCCTGATCCCACACCTTCACTCTATATCCGGCCTTTGTCATCCAGTCTTTGGGGGAAATCTCTCTCTCATAGACATCGGACGTATTCTTTCCCTCTTTATATATCTTTACAGCGTCTAGCTTGTCTGACGCTGCCTCTACAAGCTTAAGAAACTTCGTAGCCCTCTGTTTCCATGCGTTTGTATAGAACTTCGACATTCCTGCTGTTCTGGCCTTTGCCTCTCCCTGCGCTAGTTGAACCTCGCCTAGCGTGGTCTGAGCTTTAGTCTCTATGCCCTGCTGTGTTGCTGTAGCACCTGTCGCCTTCTCTGTCATCTCTACAACATACGCCATCTCATCTAGAGACTCTGAGAGATCGGGGATATCTACCTTTTGTAGTACGTCTTGAGGCTTGCCAGGAACAGGATACCAACCCCAAGGTACGGGATTAAAGGTAGAGGGTACAAACCCGTCTGCCTTAAGAGATGAGTCGTAGTAGTGCATACCGAAGTTTCTAAGCGTTCTATTCTCAACAAGTTGAGAGAACCAGGAGTTAACAACCTTATTGGGTACTCTGACTATATCTGCTATGCCATCAGACCAGAAGTCTTGTTTGTCTATATCATCCCCCCAAGTATTGTATCTAAAGTGATTTCTCCAATAATGATCCTTTGTTGTACCTATTATCTCCTCTTGAGGCTTCTTCATTAAGATTGTCTGTTCTTCTGCCTCTACATATACAAAGATCTGATCGTCTACCTCTTTTCCGTTTATCTTCTCGCCCTCTCTAAATACAAAGTGCATTGACAGCTCAACATAAGTTTCACCCAATACCGGGTCTTCTGTGTCAGACACTCCCATATCAGCCATCTTCTTATTCTTTTGCTGTAAGGAGTTCTCGTTATCTTTGGCCTTTATGATGCCTAGTTGGGACTTAAAGAACAACTCTAGCTTAGCTACCTCTTTCTGGTCGTAGTCTGGGTTATCCTTTAGGGAGGACAGGGGTTTAAAGATATGCGTATGGATTAGGAAACGTGATGAGTCTATGTCATAGGGATTCATAAAGCGGTCTACCAGGATATCTTCGGGGTCTTCCACATCAAACACTATGCGTCCGTCCTCTACCTGCCATGAGTCAAATGTTCTGCCGAAGAAGAAGTCCTGCTTTTTGTCTACAATATCCTGTATCTCAGCGTTATTCTTCTCTAGCGTCCATTTCCAATACTCATTTTGGAACACCTCAGCCTGTTTGTCGTTATCTAGGTTTTCAAACACGATGACCGGCATATCATCTATATCTTTGAGTAGAGTTCGGAGGGTCGTTTTCATTAGGGGAAGATTAACACTCTGACGTTGTGTCAGACGGTTTATAGTAACCTTGTCTCTATATAGCTCGTAGTTTTCTCTCCAGTCTTCTTCTCGTCTCTCTTTGTAATTATATCCCGTCTCCTTGTTGTTAAGGAGCATCTGAAGTTCTAAGTTTTCTAATTCTTCGGCCATAATTCAAGAATATACTAGCACTTTACTCTAACGCAAATACTATCCTATGCCTTCTATGAAGGGCTGCACACCCCCTGGTTCTCCCGGCTCCCATATCACAGTTCCTTTGCCTGATGATATACCATAGCGTATAGCGTCCATGTGGTGATTCCATATATCCGAGGGTTCGTTTGTTGTCTTACCCTCCCTGTCTACCTTCCATAGATAGTTTCGATACTCTTTTAGGGCGTTGACGCTTCGTTTTGTTATAAATATCTTCTGGTCTTGGACTAGCTGTATTCCCTGATTTACCGAGTCCTTACCTTTAGTTGAGGGGAAGATAGGTACTCCATAGCTTGCTATCTCGTCTATAGACTTAGGCTCTGCGCTGTCTGCTATGACTGAGGCTCTGTCTAGGTTAAGCAACAGTTCGGATATTTGTCTATTGCTTAGTCCCTTCTGGTGTATTACTTCGTCTAATATGTATGAGTCGTTCCACTTATAAATAGCGACTACTGCTGTAGGGTCTATGCTATATCCGAAGTCTAGACCATATTTTTCAAGTCTTGCCTCTGTAGGAATATTATCTAGCATCTGCCAGCCAGTATATATTCTCCCCTCTAGCTCTCCCATCTGTCCTAGACCATAGACTTGCCACCACGCCCTATTATGTTTATGAGACTCGATCTCTTTGATGGTGGTTACGTCTAGCGCCTCATTATCTTTATAGGTTAGGGTAATAAAGTCTATATCGTCTCTTACTCCTAACATTTCTGTATAAAACCAAAATTCTGCTGTCGGATTCCAATCTAACCAGACTGTTTCTCTAGTTCTAACCATTAACTGATCTACAATATTGTATGACATATAATTTCCTTCATTTATAAATAAAACATCTCTTCTTGCTCCATGTGCTTTTGAATAAGTATCAAATGTGGCAAACTCTAATTTATTTCCTGTTTCAAAGGTATAGATAGCTAAAGGATTTCTGACCCACCTATCATCTTTCCAATACCCTCGGTCTTTCATTATGTTTTCGAAATCAAGCATTGCGCCCTTTAGAAGATGAGGGAAAGACTCTGAAGTAACTGTAACCAATTTATTTACATTCGTAGGAGATTGACAGTAATCAATTAACCAAAGGAGGATAGACATTGTTTTAGAGGCAGCAGTCCCGCCAGATACAGCCCTAATACGCTTATTAAGCTCTGTTATCTTCCGAGTGGCCGTAGTATATTCAATCATTTTTAACCGATATGCCACCTAGAATCGGTTGGGGAAGTGGTTTATCGTCTGTTGTTACATCCATACGTTCTTTTAATCTCCTTTTAAGCTTGAGTGCCGTTTCTAAATACTTATGTCTGGCCATAAAGTCTGGTACATCTATAAAATCTGATGAGCTTGCAGTCGCATTTTTACCAGTATTTACAGCGCTAACAGTTTTATTTGCATCTAATCCATCTATAATTTTTTGTTGAAGTAATTTATCTGTAATTCCTGCTTCTTCAAGAAACTCTTCATAATTAAGTTTTCTTAAGTTTTCAAAGCCAATTACAGCAGCGCTGTCTCTATCTTTACAGTCATAGCTTTGCATCGCTGCTTCTGTAGCATTACCAAGTTCTAAGTATAACTTCAACCATTTACGTTGCTTCAGTGTTAAATCTTGATTTGCCATATTATTTTTTAAGTAAAAATGTTTGCGTTTCTGTTATGAGTACGAAATCTATAGGTAAGTTATATTTTTGGACTATTTCTAAAAACCCCTCGTCATAAGCTGTAGAGACTATTACTAATTTGGAGTTAGGAAACTTCATTGAATAGCCAAGTATTTGTCCTATTGCAGCAATAGAATCATAATTCCCTTTTTTAGGATTTTTTATCTCAATTATATATTTAGCTCCTGATTCACATTCTACCCATAAATCCAGCCTAACTCCTCTTAATGGTAATTTCTGCCCTGTTTTTAATTTTGCGAATCCTTGATATTCATGCTTTTTATCTGTAGCAGACTTAACTTTCTCATTGAAAACAGTTTCCATAAAAAAATCAATATCCCTCAATAGAAGATTATTTAGTGAGCGTTCATTGCTAAAGGAGTAAGTCTGAATTTCTCTTAGATTAAATTCGTATTTTGTAGGTCTACCCATTGCCATATCTTTACCGTTCCTTTCGGAGTTTGGTTTAACTAAGTATAGAGGATAGGGTTACTTCTTTGCAACTTCTTCTTTCTTTTCTGTCTCTGTGTATTCTATCTCGTTACTTCCGAGGTTATATCTTATGTTCTTGGTAAAGCCTTTCTTGGGATCTCCGTCTATGCCTAGTCTCTTATAGACACTTGAAAGGACTGCATCTTTATATATCTGCATACCGTCAACTTGCGCTCTTGATACGGTTATGCCGGCTTCCAGTTGTCTTAGCTTGTCTCGCTCTTCTGTAGAGAATGTGTATTTCTTGAGGATTACTTTTTGATTCTTCATTTGTTTTTATTATACCCTAATTCCGCTTTTATTTCAGGGAGAGTTAAGAGTAGTCTTTTTGTCTCTTCTACGTTTAACTGTTTTGTATTTTCTGAGGTAAAGTTCTCATCAGCTATTAAGGTTTCGTGGATCTTCTCTCCGGGCTTAGTCCCGATATACTCAATATCTTTCTTGTTGAATAATTCGTTGATTGCTGTAGCTAAGGTCTGAATAGTACAAGCCGGGGATCTTCTAACATATATCTTGCCAGTATCTCCGTTCTCTAAAGC
>Ga0208958_1003182_pt1 | contig 13049 bp, 16 predicted proteins | sample RifOxyB1_FD_184032 | JGI IMG/M metagenome (GOLD analysis project Ga0208958, IMG submission 184032) | Soil microbial communities from Rifle, Colorado - Rifle Oxygen_injection B1 (SPAdes) | ecosystem: Environmental > Terrestrial > Deep subsurface > Rock core/Sediment | place: Rifle, Colorado... | reverse complement strand
CCGACAGTCAATATTATTACTCTGGAAGATCCAGTGGAGTATCAAGTGGCTGGAGTCAATCAGGTGCAGGTAAATCCGCAAGCTGGCCTCACTTTTGCTTCAGGTATGCGCTCGTTCCTGCGGCAAGACCCCAACATCATCATGGTGGGTGAGGTGCGGGATAGCGAAACGGCTGAGCTGGCCATTCAAGCTTCCCTTACTGGGCACTTGGTCTTTTCGACTTTACATACTAATTCGGCGGCTGGCGCTTTACCCCGTTTGCTCGATATGGGTGCTGAGCCATTTTTATTAGCTTCATCTATGACTTTGACCATGGGTCAAAGGATCGCGCGGCTAATCAACCCTGAATACAAGGAAGAATATCAGCCGGAGCCAGCCGTGATCGCTGATATTAAGCAAGTGTTGGGCTCATACTTTGATACTTGGTGTAAACAAAATAATAAAGATCCTAACAAAATTACTTTATTTAGAGCGAAAAAAGATCGGCCACAAACAGAGCCAGATTACAAAGGTAGAATTGGTATTTTTGAAGTGATGCGCATTAGCGAGCCGATTCAAAAACTGATTTTGCAGCGAGCTCCGGCTACTGAGCTGGAAAAAGTGGCCATCGCTGAAGGTATGATGCTGATGAAACAAGACGGTTATATTAAAACTCTGGAAGGCTTAACTACCTTAGAAGAAGTATTGCGCGTAGCAGAAGTATAAAACTATGAACATCAATAATATTTTAGATCTAGTAATAACTAAAGAAGGTTCTGACATCCACTTGATTACGGGAGTGCCACCTATGATCCGGGTGCATGGAGAATTAAGTCCGGTGGAAGGGGCGCCAATTCTCAATTCCACCGCTGCTGAAGCGTTAATTTTTCCTTTGCTTACTAGCCAACAGAAAGATTATTTTAAAACCAATAGAGAAATAGATCTGGGTTATCAATATCAAAATAAAGGCCGGTTTAGAATTAATGTTTATCAGCAAAAAGGAGAGTTGGCGGCTGAGTTACGTTTGATCCCAGCCAAGATTAAAACTTTGGAAGAACTGAATATGCCGGAAATTTTTCATGAATTTACTAAATTTCGCCAAGGCCTGATGCTAGTAACTGGCCCTACAGGTGAGGGTAAATCCACAACGCTGGCGGCCATGATTGAAGAGATTAATCGGACGCGAAGTGAACACATTTTAACTATTGAAGACCCAGTGGAATTTGTCTATCAACCACAAAAAAGCATTGTCTCTCAGAGAGAGATGAACAATGATACTCATTCTTGGGCGGCGGCGTTGAAATCATCCCTTCGCCAAGATCCAGACGTAGTGTTAGTGGGTGAAATGCGCGATCACGAGACTATTGCCGCCGCCCTTACTGTAGCAGAGACTGGCCATTTGGTATTTGCCACTTTGCACACTACCAGTGCTTCCCAAACGATCGACCGAATTATTGACGTTTTTCCCTCTGATCAGCAAAATCAAATCAGACAGCAATTAGCTTCTACTCTTCAAGCGGTGGTATCACAACGTTTGATTCCGGTGACTGCTGGCGGTCGCACTGCGGCAGTAGAAATTTTAGTGGCTAGCTCGGCCATTCGTAATTTAATCCGTGAGCAAAAAGTTTTCCAAATTGATAACGTGATGCAAACTTCAGGCGAGGCGGGGATGAAGCTAATGGAATCTTCTTTAGCTGAGTTGGTCCAAAGAGGCACTATTAGCAAAGAAACGGCCATTAACTATTCTTTCCGGCCCACCGAATTAGCTCGCCTGATTGGTAAATAGAAGTTTGAAAATTAAAAATTAGAAATTAGTTATTTCGTGCCTTACTATCTATACACCGCCAAAAACGAACATAGTGAAACTGTTAAGGGCAAAGTAGAAGCCCAAAATAAAATTGCTGCGGTAGAAACCTTACGCACCCGCTCCTTGTTTGTGATAAATCTTCACGAAGAAAGCGACAGCTTCTTGGGTCCGTTGACTAATATCTTTTCTGGCATTAAGGCTGATGACACCGTAAATTTCACGCGGCAACTGGCGACGATGATCACCGCTGGTTTGCCTCTGACAGAAGCCTTGAATATTTTAGAACAACAAGGCAAACCGGCGGTGATCAAAATGATTAGCGAAATTTTGCGCGAAGTAGAGGGCGGTAGTACTTTTGCCAAGGCTTTAGAGAAATTTCCCAAAGTTTTTAATAAAATTTATACTCAATTAGTTAAAGCTGGAGAAGCGGCGGGTGTTTTAGATGACGTGATGAATCGCTTGGCTGACAATATGGAAAAAGATAAAGAATTTAGAGCTAAAGTGAAGGGAGCTTTAATTTACCCGGTAATCGTGGTGATCGCCATGATCATTGTAGCTGGGGTGATGATGGTGTTCGTGATCCCTAAACTGATGGAAATGTATCAAGATTTTGGGGCTGATCTACCTTTTACCACTCAAGTGTTAATCACTTTGTCTAATTTTATGGTAAAAGCTTGGCCGCTATTTATCTTAACAGTAGGCGGGGGTTTATTTGCTTTGCGTAGCTGGGGTAAAACTAAAACTGGAGCCAGAAAAATTAACCGCTTTATCTTTAAAATTCCTATCTTTGGCAAATTACAGCAAAAAATTATTTTAACTGAATTATCACGTACCATGGCTTTACTCTTGGGAGCTGGCATTTCTCTCTTGCAAGCTTTGGAAATTATTGCTGGCGCCAGTAACTCCATTTTATATCAAGAAGCTTTAGCAGAAGCTAAAAAAAAGGTGGAAAAAGGAGTGGGTTTATCTCAAGCTTTAGCCTCTCCTCTGCTCTTTCCAGTGATCTTAACGCAAATGATTTCGGTGGGTGAAGAAACAGGAAAACTGGACGAAGTGTTACAAAAAGTCTCAGTTTATTTTCAATCGGAAAGTGAACATGAGGTGAAAAACCTAACTACGGCTATTGAGCCCTTAATAATGATTGTGCTGGGCATTGGGGTGGCTTTTATGGTAATTGCCATTATCATGCCAATTTACAATTTGACAAGTCAATTTTAATTGCTCTATAGTTGAAGTATGCTAAGAAAAATGCTGGGTTTCACGATGATTGAGTTATTAATTGTGATTAGTATTTTGGGCATTTTAGCAGTAGCAGTATTATCTGCTATCAATCCAGTAGAGCAAATTAACCGTGGCCGAGACACTGGTTCTCGTTCTGATGCGGAACAACTTTTGAGCGCTTTGGATAGATATAATGCTTCTCAGGGTTATTTCGCTTGGATCACTGGTCCTACAGCTTTGAGTTTTGCCTTAGTTTGGACTGATGTTAATGAAGACTCTTGGACAGTAAGTGGTGATGCTACCTGTCCGGTTTTAACTAGGTTGGGAAGCACAGAATCTGTTCAAGCAGGTTGCGTAAATACTGACGAGTTAAAATCTTCTTTTGCTACTAGGATTTCTCCAGTGAGTTATAACACCTTGCATATTTATAATAGTGGTGACACTGGAGCTAGTACTTATGTGTGTTTTAAGCCGCTATCTAAAGCCTTTGCCGCTGAAGCAGCTACTAGAGTAGCCGGTGATTTACCAGACGATTATCCAGCAGATGCAGTGGCTAATACCACTGATTGTGGTCCAGCTGGTAATTGTATCTGCCTGCCCTAAAAATTATGCTCGGTTGGTTAATAGTTTCGCTACTACTCTTCTTCGTGGGAGCTGCCTTCGGCAGCTTTCTTAATGTTTGGGTGCAAAGAAGTATTAATGAAGAAGATTGGGTATTTACCAGATCTCGTTGTGACCGGTGCAAAAGACAGATTAAATGGTACGACAATATTCCCCTCCTGTCTTATTTACTCCTGCGAGGCAAATGCAGATTTTGTCATAAGACCATTAGTCTCGATCACCCAGTGATGGAGCTACTAGCCGGAGCTCTTTTTGTGTGGTGGTATACCAGTGGTTTTATTTTTTTTCAATTAAGCCTCTCCCCTTTTACCTTGTTACAGCCACTTTTTTGGTTGGTGGTAGGCATGGTATTACTAGCAATTGTGTTGAGTGATTTTTTATATATGATCATTCCTGATTTTTTGGTGGGGATTTTAATGGCGCTGGTAGTGCTTTACCGTTTTTTACTAGTGAGTGCTGGTATTATGCAGTGGGAAGATTTAATTAAATCGGTAATCGCCATGTTTTTAGCCACTGCTTTCATCGGTAGCATTTACGCAATTACCAAAGGCAAAGGGATGGGTTTAGGGGACGTGAAACTAATGTTGCCTTTGGGCTTACTCTTGGGTTGGCCTAAAGTTTTAGTAGCTTTATTTTTAAGTTTTATTATTGGCGCGATAGTAGCTTTATTTTTATTAGCCATGAAAAAGAAAAAAATGGGACAGGTCATTCCTTTTGGTCCTTTTTTAGTCTTGGCAACTGTGATTAGCTTAATGTGGGGTAATCAGATTTTTGCTTGGTACCTATCTTTGTTATGAGAATTATCAAATTTTTGTTGAGTTCTCTATTAATTTTGACTCTTTTGACAGGTATTGTTTTTTTATTGCTACGAGAAATTTTGTTAAGTTTGGCTATCAATCAAGTTAAAAACGATCTGAGTTATGCTCAGCGTGTTTATAATAGTCCTGGCTCTTTCTTAACTGACTGTAGAAATAAGGGCATTATCGATGCCAACCTTTCCCCCATTCAAGCCGTGCAGTTGCGTTTTACTTCAAGTAACAATTATTCTTTAGAGTTAACTTGTAGTCAATTTACTTTAGAGCCAATTGTGATCAGAAACGCTTCTCTACCCTGGCAAGTGAATAAGATCCCGGGCACTAGTGGCTACGTGTTAAACAAGGGTGGTTTCGTTTCCGGTTTTGCCATTTGGGGTAGACAAAAACAATTAGCTTGGGGCGAAGGAGAGACTGTCAGCACTGGCCCCATTACTAACTGTGTTGGCTATGGCTATAGTTGTTGTCAGGAAGAAACACAGTTGGGAGTGGGAGAAATAGCTACGGGAGTAACTGACTGTGTGAAAACTTGCTACCGCGCTTGCCAAGCCAGGCCAGTGATTTTATCTTTTACCACTCTGCCCTTCTATGATGCTAAAAGCCGTAGCTTGGAAATCGCTAACAATACTCAAGTGGAGTTTGCTTTCGTAGCTGACTTGGCCGGAGTGGAAAACCCGGAATACATTTTAACTTTTGGTGATGGTCAGCAGGAAATTTTTACTAATACAGAGGATAAAATTCAACATTTATATCAGTGTCACCAGACAGACTGTATCTATCAAGCTAACTTGCAAATTAAAGCTGGCGAGATGAGTTCTTTTTTAAGCCCTGTAAGCCAAATCAAAATATTGGTCAAAGCTAATTAAAGGTGGCATAATGAAATCAAGAAAATAATATGTCAAAAAAACAAATCAACGCCTTTTCGTTACTGGAGCTATTAGTAGTCATTTCCATCATGGGTTTATTAATTGCCATGGGGGCCGTAGCTTTCGCTACAGTTCAACAACGTGGCCGAGATGCCAAACGCCGGGCTGATATGCAAGGCATTCAAAAAGCCTTCGAGCAATATAATGCGGTCAACAGCTCTTATGAGGCTTGCTCCACTATGGCTACTAGTGAATATTTGCCGGCTGGTTTACCCACTGACCCTCAACCAAGCAAAAGTTATGTGATTGGCGCTAGTAATTGTGACGCTGATGGCTATTGTATTTGTGCGGAGCTAGAAGGCGATGGGACTGGTAATGCTGATGCGCCGACTGATACTAGCTGTAACTTTAATAGCACTGATGGCAATTATTTTTGCGTCACTAACCTACAATAATTTATGTACAAAAAGAAAAATGGCTTTAGCATGATCGAACTTTTGGTAGTAACTACTATCATGATTGTGCTAACCACCATTGCTTTAGTCAGCTATCGAGCGGCTACCCAAAATGCGCGTAATAGCAAAAGAAAAGCCGACTTAGAAACGGTGCGTCAGGCCTTGGTTTTGTATCGCTCAGACGAAGGCAACTATCCGATCACTGACAATTTCACGACGATGCTTAGCACGATTACTAACTATATTAGTGCGCAAAATATTGCCGATCCCAAAAATGTTAGCCCTTATCTTTACGAATATAGCTCTGATGGTAGCACCTTTACTTTAACAGCCTATTTAGAAGCAGATGCGCAAGTCTATTCTCTCGCCAATCCATAAAAATCACTCTGGGTTCACGCTCATAGAACTAATAATCGTGACTGGGATTATGATGTTGTTAGTGGGTGGCGGTATCGCCTCTTTTATTAGTTTTAACGAAAAGCAACAGTTGCTGGGTGCCGCCCGCGAATTGCAAACGTATTTACGCTCAGCACAGACCAGAGCTCGCACTGGGACTAAAGATGATAGTTGTGAAGCTTTGGAGTCTTATCAAGTGGCGGCGGGTAATGGCGCTAACTCTTTTGCTGTTTCGCAAATTTGTGATGGTGGATCTGTCATTAACACTCAAAGCCACGATTTACCTAGCAGTGTGACTTTTAGTGATGATTTCAATTTAAGATTTAGGGTTTTGGCTGGGGCTACTGATGGAGCACAAATCATAGCACTGCAGGCTTTCGCTTATCGCTATGAGTTCGCCGTTACCCTAGGAGGCGAAATCCAGGAAGGAGATTTTACAGAATGAAAAAAGCACAACTAGGTTTTAGCATGATCGAAATTCTAGTAGCTTCTTTAGTAGTGGGTCTGGTGCTGACTGCCATCTCCTCCGCTCTCATTGCTTCTACTCACAATTTAGCCCAAGCGCGTTATGAAGCGGCGGCGAGCAAAGAAGCTAAAAAAGCGATGGAGGTCTTTGTCCGGGAAAAAGTGCTCTTAGGTTGGACTAGATTTGCCGATGCCGCTGACACCGCCGCTACCTATTGTCTTAATACTTTACCCTTGACCAGTGCTGATTTCCGAGTGATGTCTGAAGGAACTTGCCTGACTGAGACTTATGAAGTAGCTGGAGAAGCTTTTCGAAGAGAAGTTGGGGTGCAGGTGGTAAGTGGCGACGAGATTAAAGTGACAGTGACTGTTTCTTGGCAAGATGGCGCTAGAGATCGAGAGGCAGTGCTAGAACAAAATTTTACTAATTATTAACAAAGTTATGAGAATTAAAAGACAAACAGGCTTTACTCTTATCGAATTGCTGGTAGTTACCACTTTGTCGGTGATCTTAATGCTGGCTTCTTCAGTTTTATTCATGACTTTTTTAGTGGGTAAAGGCAAAATCAATAGCTTGCAACTGATTAAAAATGAAGGTGACTACGCTTTATCGAAAATGGAATTTTTAATTCGTAATGCCATTGATATTAGCGATTGTGAATTGGGAATGACGGAATTAACTATCAAATCTCTCGATGGCCAAGATACCCGCTTTTTCATCGAAGAAGATGCTGGTAGCCGCAAAATTGCTTCTAATTCTGGAATTTATTTAACTTCAGGCTCGGTGGATTTAGCCACTAATGCTGATGGCCAATACTTACAGGTTGATTGCTACGAGAGTGATGATCAAAGAAGTAAATATGTGAATCTATCTTTTATTTTGCGCAAAGGTGTGCCCGGCGTTGATCTTAGCCGAGACATTGTGGAGCAAGAATTTTCTACCGGGGTGGCAGTGCGCAGTTTTTAATTCCCCTATTGACATTAGAGTTGACTCTATTATTATTAGAGTCATATGATTAATACTATTCCCATCGCTTTAGTTTTACTCAGTATGCCCTTTATTGTGCTGTTTTTTATAAAAACTATTTTGAAAGGCTTAAAATGACCAACTTATTGCTTTTTTTATCCATCGGTATGGCGGCTCCAGCTTTAGCGGTGGGCATCATCGGGGCGGCGGCCGTACATGGCATGAGCCGCAATCCTGAAGCGAGTAGAAATATCCAAACTCAAGCTATTTTGTCTACTGCTTTTGCCGAAGCTATCGGCGTTTACGTTTTAGTATTAGCTTTAATTTTAAAATTCGTATGACAGAAAAATCAACCAAACATCTTATTGCCGAAGACTCTAGTCGGTCGAGGCTTTTTCTTTTTGTTCGTGATTTAGTTAGTTTTGGTGGAGCCAACACTATTAGACAATACGGTGAAGAACAACAAGAGCAGCAGGCCAGTTTGCGAGGTCAGCAGGTAGTGGTCGAGAAAGAACAAAGGCAAAATAACTAAGAATTGAGAATTGAGAATTGAGAATTTCCGACTGGCTATTAAAAAAATTATTATACCTAAGATTCCTGTCTCACTTAAAATCAACAGTAACCCATTGTGTACCGGCTGGATAAATCTATTAGTTTCTTTTAAAAATCCATAATCCTCTACTCTAGCCGTAAAGTTATTTAAGCCTACTCCTAAAATGGGGTGATGAAAAAACATTTTAATACTAATTTGATTTAAATAGTCGCGGCGAGTGAGTGAGGTGTGTTGTGGAAATCGTTGAGCGAAAAAGTAAATTAAGATGGGAGAGAGTACAAAAAGCGTGACGATTAACCTCACCCCCCAACCCCCTCTCCTAGGTCTCTCCGGCATACGCCGGAGGACACAGGAGAGGGGGTGCCGAGCGTTAGCGAAGGCGGAGGTGAGGTATAGTAATAATACTAGCCATGCTGACCAGGATTGAGTTAGCAATAAAGCTATTGAGGCTAGAATTAAAACAAAACCTCTCCCTCTAATCCCTCTCCTAGTCAGGAGAGGGAGGGCCATAATTCCTACTGCTAGAAATCCAGCTAAAATATTAGGATGCGCGGTAGTGCCATAGGGCAAAATCTTCTCTACTCCATTAAAAACCCCTTTCGCAATCCCAGCGTAATTATTCAAATTAGTTTCGCCAAAAAACCAAAAGCCAAAGAGGCTTTTTTGGAAGACAAATTGGTAGATGGCAAGGAGACTTTGAAAAACCAAACTAGTGGCTAGTGCATAGTGACTAGTGGCTAGCAATTTTTTATGATTCTTTAGGAAAATAAAAAATAAACTAAACTCAAAGATTTTAGCTAAGTAATACAGGCTGGCGATATTATTAATAGTGAAAAATTGTCTGGCGATAAAAAGAAAAACCAAAAAACTAGCAGTCGAAAGTCGCAAAGTCTTAAAGTCATAAAGTTTTTTTTCGGCTACTATCCAAATAGTGAGTAATGAAATAATAAAAATATCGGATAGATATAATTTAGGAATTAGATAGTCGACGAGGAGGCCGTTGACGTAGGCGTTATTTTCCCACAATTTTAAGAATAAATTACTGGGGATCAAAAAGATAACGAGAGAAATTAAAAATAAATATATTTTTCTTAGCACGAGGGTATTATGACACAATGAGCTATTTCAAATTGATTTCTCTTTCTGACAAAGCTTGCATGAATTCCAGTTTTGACAATGGTCGTGGTATAAACTTGCTACTCAATTGCTCCAATATCTTTAATTTTTTAATGGCAACTTGGGGAACAGTAAGCCTATCAATGAGTTTTACGTCTTTGCCGGCGGCTTCATCCAATAACTTTGTAAAATGTTCACTAAAAAATTTTTTTAGGTCAGCTTCCAATTGGGCTTTCTCTTCTGGTGATAAATCATCAATTTCATTCAAATTTCTTGTTTCGTTAGCTATTGCATCCAAGACGCTATTTACTCTGTTTACTACGGCATCTAATTTGAAAAAAGGATTAATTCTGTCTGGAACTACATAGTGCATCCCACTAATCTCAGCTTCTGGAGGTAATTCATAAGTTAGTCTCTGGTTGAACGCAAGCCTTTCAGCAGTCAATCTCTTCAACCCAATCTGTTCTACTTGAGCAGTGCTTGTTGTTCTTTTCCAATCGTCTTTTTTTGGCATATTTATATCCTTCCTACCAACTCACTTCTAAATTTTTCTTCCACCATTTTAACAACTTTTTGCCTAATTGGCAAGAGTTGCTTAGCGCTCAAATTACCATTTGGATCAATGTATTCCAGGGTAAAAGTATAATTTTGCCCATAAATATCTTTGAGCTCTACCCTAGTAATTAGCTGGCTCACTCGGCTGATAGCCGCCATCAACTCTCCTACTTTAACTTGAGGATTTAAAGTGAAAGTCAAATCTTCTACAATGCTGTTTGTTTTTGGCAGTGGCTGATAGTTGGGATGAGTTTTGGCTCTTTTTAAAATTTCCGCCCACTCTATTTCCAAAGCATAGCAATTATTGTCTAAAATTTTCACATATTTATTGATGTCCCAGTTTTTAATAAATAATTGATCTAATAAGGCCATAAAATCGCCCTTAAATTCTCGATAGTTTTTATTACTCACTAGAGTAAGTAACAATGGTTGCTGTGGTAATTCTTTTTTATGTAGACAGCCTGCCTCGCCGGCAGGCAGGTAAGTACTAGCTATTTCAAATACCGACAGTGTTTTTTCTAGTGGATTTTGGGTGAAAACTTCTTGTAAAGATGGGATCAAACTCCGGCGCAAATAAACTCGGTCATCGGTTAAGGGATTTTGAATTTTTAAATGTTCAGCTAATTTATAGCCAGCTTCTTGGGCTAATACCGCACTCACCATCGAATAACTATAAATTTCTTGATAGCCAATGGCTGCCAAAAAATGTTTTGCTTTATTTTCCAGCTCAAAATTGCTGTTTTCAGGTTTTTGCAGAGGAATTGGCCCGTCCATGATCTGTGAAGGTAAATTGTGATAGCCATAAATCCGAGCAATTTCTTCGATCACATCGACGGGAATTTTTAAGTCTGGCCGAAAACTAGGCGGTGTGACAATCAGGCGATAAACACTTTGCTTTTTAACTTTGTTCACCAAAACTTTGCATTCTAGAGCCTCTAAAATAGCGGTAATTTTTTCAACCTCAATATCTACGCCTAAATAATTTTTTATTTTAGTTAAATCCAGTTTGATGGGTGCTGGTTTATTTGATTCAGGAAAGTCATCGTAAATCTCACTAGCTACTTGAGCGCCACACAAATCTTGGTATAGCTTAATGCCAAAATGAATGGTGGGAGTAATTAAATGCGGATCGACGTTTTTCTCCATCAGTTGAGCGGCGGTAGTACGGATGGCGTGAGTCATACTGGCGAAGCGAACTTTCTCGGCGGTGATTGACTCTAAAAGTAGCAAAATATTTTTAGTATGAGCATCAACGCTGGTATTGGCGGTGCCTTTGATGGAGGGCAAATCAATAATTTCTCCCTGTTTGTTTTTGAAGACCACTTCCCCACCCACTGTCACAAAACTTTCGCCATCTAAAGTCTGAAACTGCTCTCCTTTTTTAGCTTCCACAATATTAATCACCCCGCCAGTTTTCATGAGTTTGTCGTAGTCGAAAGCATGACAAGGATGACCTAATTCGTGAGTGATGTAATTGGTGATGTCGATGCTGGCATCATGGATATTAGCATCAATTTGTTTGAGTCGATTAGCCATCCAATTTGGAGTAGGATTTTGGTGGACGTTTTGCAAAATAACACAAGAGAGACGGCGGCATAATTTAGGATTATTGATGATTTGGGGCAATGGCCGCGATTTTGCGTTGTCATGTAGAGACGCGATTAATCGCGTCTCTACGGTCAATTTCGCCCCGATCCCAAATTGCGGCAAAATTGCGGCCGCCTCACGAGCCACCCCGCGCACGCTCATGCTATCGACCCGATTGGTAGTGATTTCGATATCATAGACGCTCTCGCCCTCTTTATCGTAAATTCTTTCTATTGATGGGCCACAAAGAGATAAATATTTTTGGATTTGTTCGGGAGTAGCTTTAGTTTCTAGATGCTCCAATAGCCACTGGTGAGGAATAAGAATGTTCATATTAAAATTGCTTTAAAAATCTTAAGTCATTACTGTATAAAAGTCTAATGTCGTCTAGATTAAGGCCAGGTTTTAAAGAATAAGTTCGCTCTATCCCCCAGCCAAAAGCAAAACCAGTATATTGTTCGCTATCGATGCCACCAGCCCGTAAAACGTTGGGATGCACCATGCCGGCGCCGCCCACTTCGTGCCAGCCAGATTTACAAAAACGACATTTAGCGCCATGGATTTTGCCGGTGCCATGACAATTGTGGCAAGAAAAATCTACTTCAAAACTGGGCTCAGTAAATTGAAAATGAAAGGGCCTGATCCGAGATTTGGTGCCGGGGCCATAAAATTCACGGGCAAAATAATCTAAGGTGCCTTTTAAATGAGTAATGTTAATATTTTTATCAATCACTAGGCCTTCAAACTGATGAAACATTTGAGTGTGGGTCACATCTTGCTGACGGCGATAGCAACGGGCAATGTTGATCATGCGAATGGGCGGCTGGCTTTTCAAACGTTCCATTTCTCGCACCTGACCGTTGGAGGTGTGAGTGGTCAAAACCACTTTGCCCATGTCTTTATTTTCTGGCAAATCAATGAAAAAGGTTTCCCATTCATCACGAGCGGGGTGATTTTTAGGCATGTTGAGACTTTCGAAAACGTAGTGATCCCAATCTACTTCTGGGTAACGCACGCGAGTAAAGCCGATTTTCCCAAAAATGTTAGTGATTTCCTCCATGGCTTGTGAGACAGGATGTAGATGGCCGATGGCTGGTTTGAGGCCGGGGATGGTGAGGTCGATTTGTTGATCGGTTGATCGGTTGATCGGTTGATCGGTGATTTTAATTTCTAATTGGGATTTTAGTTGATTTAACAATCGTCCTGCCTCTTTTTTGTCTTTAACATCAACATTTTTTATCTCTTGGGCTAGTTGGTTGAACAATCCCTTTTTACCGAGATATTTATTTCTTAAATCACTAGCTCTATCGCTGGTTAATTGCTGTTTAATTTTATCTATGGCTGATTTTAATTTTTCTAAAGTCATAATGGTGATTATATATTAAAAAATCCCCTTGGCGGGGACGTTATTTTCATCAAAAAAAATCCCCGTTTTAGCAGTGGCTAAAAAAGAAGAATTTAGTGAATGATTTATTTATGGACACAGTGATGATTGTACAAAAAAAATTCCAGAAGTCAAATTGATTTTATGTTGCTTTATGGTTTGTTTGTGAATTAGGCACGATACTTTCCGGAAAATGGAAAGGTGATTGTGAAAGTAGGTCAAAGCACTAGAATCAGAAGAAATATCGAGATGTTTTCTAGAAACA
>Ga0208958_1003175_pt1 | contig 13077 bp, 15 predicted proteins | sample RifOxyB1_FD_184032 | JGI IMG/M metagenome (GOLD analysis project Ga0208958, IMG submission 184032) | Soil microbial communities from Rifle, Colorado - Rifle Oxygen_injection B1 (SPAdes) | ecosystem: Environmental > Terrestrial > Deep subsurface > Rock core/Sediment | place: Rifle, Colorado... | reverse complement strand
ATAATATGAATGTAAGAATTAAATGACAAACGATTATCCCACTTCGGGAGTGGGATTGGGTTTTCATAGACTTGGGAGGATCTATAACGCTGCCCAAGAATATAAAAGATTAGAAGAATTAAAAAAGTTGGCCGATAGGAGCAGAGAAAGAATTGAAGCAAGCAGTGAGGGAATAAAGCAAAGATTAAGAGGCTAAAATAATGAGTAAACGGGATATGGTGCATAGTAGAATGAGTAAAGAGGAGAGAGGTAAGCGTTATTTGATGTTGTTAGAAGAATGCAAAATAGATCATGAGTTTGAATTAGATATTCTTCGTCAGGAAATGTTAGGTTGTGAAGAAGGTGAAGGTGTGGGTAGTGTATTCAGGATGTTAAACCCCATTAAGGTGTTGAATTCCATTGTTGCCGAAGGTAGAGCTTCTAGGGCTGAGAAAACACGTAGGCCGCCGAATGAAATGCAAGCAATCGAGGGGGAAATACACGAATTGGACGTTTTTGGTTTACCTAAAACTAGAGGCAAAGAAAGATATAACCCTTGATTGTCTTCAAACGTTTAAGTAAACTGTCAAAGACAGATGGTAAAAAAGACGGCACTTATTACCGGCGTTACGGGACAGGATGGGAGTTATTTGGCTGAATTTCTTTTAAAGAAAGGCTACAGTGTTGCAGGACTCGTCAGACAAACTTCTAATTTGGCCTACGCTAATATTTCTCATATTCAGCATGATTTGGATTTGATTCAAGCGGATCTTTTGGATCCGGTTTGTCTTCGTGAAGCAATTCAGAAAGTAAAACCTGACGAAGTCTATAATTTAGCTTCCCAATCGCACCCTTCGGAAAGTTTTAAGCAACCGATCCACACAGCAGAAATTACCGGAATCGGGGCCCATAGAGTTTTAGATGCAACTTACGATGTTAACCCCAAAACTAAATTTTATCAGGCTTCGTCAAGCGAAATGTACGGTTGGGTCAGAGAAATTCCTCAAAATGAAGACACTCCCTTTAATCCGGCCAACCCTTACGCGGCTGCTAAATTATATGCCCATGCAATGACCCGAATATATAGAGCAAGCTACAACATGTTTGCGGCTTGCGGGATTTTATTTAATCATGAATCTCCCCGAAGGCATTTGGGATTTGTCACCCAGAAGGTTACCTATGCTGCCGCTTGTGCCAAATTGGGAGTAAAAAATTCCGAACATCTAAATGAAGAGGGAGAACCAATTGTAAAAGGGGGAAAAGTGGCTTTGGGTAATTTAGAAGCCAAACGAGATTGGGGATTTGCCGGAGATTATGTGGAAGCGATGTATTTAATGATGCAGCAGGATAAACCGGATGATTTTTGTATTGCGACAGGGGAAACTCACACCATTGAAGAGCTTTGCAAGGAAGCCTTTAATTATGTTTCTCTTAATTGGAAAAATTATGTCGCAGTTGATAAAAGATTTGTAAGACCCACTGAAACCGGGCCTTTGGTCGGAGATGCTTCAAAGGCTAAAAAGATTTTAGGCTGGACTCCGAAAACTTCATTTAAAGAACTTGTTGCTTTGATGGTCGATGCCCACCTTGCCCGATTAAAATGAAACCGTACCTTTGGGATTATGATGAGGAGGAGTTGAAAAAAACCGAACAGGGAAGGATTTTTATTTTGGAAAGAATGCTCAACTATGGACCACATGGTGAAAAGATTAGTTTGGCTGATGTTAAGAAATATTGGAACAGACTTCATCTCACAACTTTGGCTCGGCGGTTTTTTAGTCTTTTGATATGGGGAAAGTATCGGTTATTACCGAAAAACAAAGACTTGTCCTTCGTGGATTAAGCAAGAGTGGCTATTTTTGCCACAACTTTTATTTTACGGGCGGAACTGCCCTGAGTCATTATTATCTTCAGCATCGATATTCGGAGGACATCGATCTTTTCAGTGTAAATAAACTTAATAACGGAGTTATTTTTGGGTTGATGAGTGATTTATGTAAAAAATTAAAATTTAAATTCGAATCCAGATTTAATGAGGTTGTCTATATTTTTGACCTGAAATTTACAGATGGAGAAGTGCTGAAGGTGGATTTTGGTTATTATCCTTATAAGTTAATAGAGGGTGGTGGAAGAAATGAGATGGGGATTAAATTGGATAGTTTAAGAGATATTGCCACAAACAAATTTTTGACAATCAGTCAAAGAACTGACGTAAAAGACTTTGTGGATCTGTATTTTCTTCTGCAGGATAAATATACAATTTGGGATTTGATTTATGGAGTTGAGGCGAAATTTGGAATGGAGCAAGATACGGTAATTCTCGGTGAATATTTTTTGAAAGTCGAGGATTTTAAGTTTCTGCCGAGAATGATTAAGCCTTTGAAACTGTCTGTGTTGAAAAAGTTTTTCAGGAAGCAGGCTAAAAAATTGGGGGCGAAAATGCTTAAATAGCCGGTGAGGCAGAAGGGCTTGCAGACATTGTGGCTTCAGGAGAAGGTGTTGGGGTTTGAGTCAGAATTTCTTTTTTACCTTTGCCGAAGTAGAAAGCACCAAAGGCAACTAAAGTTAAAAGGATTAAAAGAAGTAAAAGAGAGGTCCAATTAAGACCGGGTTCGTTGCCGTTTTTCTTAAATACCTCTGTGTCGTTTTCTTCCATTAGGGAGATGTTATTCCTAAAGATATGTATTTGTCAAGAAAATGTATAAATTGTCATAACTCTCAAGAAATTGAGACATGGAAAGACTAGTTTGTGATAGTATTAAATTGCGTTAAATAAATGACGAAATTAAGAACAGATAAAGATCTATTAAAAAATCTCAAACTTGTGGTTGTTGCTTATTCGCATATCAAAAGGGAATGGTTTCCGACACAAGCTTCATACGATGCTGAAGTTGAGGTTGAAGATAGAGCCCAGGAAGTGGTTGATGAAATCAAAAAGCTGGGCATCGAAGCCAAAGGGGTTCCGGGAGATCAATATTTTTTAACGAATATCTTAGTGGATAAGCCAAGTTTAATTATTAATTTAGTTGATACCTTAAGAGGTCAGGATAAACTCCAAACTTCGGTTCCTGCGGCTTTGGAATTATCCAATGTTCCTTATACCGGGGCCCAGATGGAAGGAATGGTTATTGGCAATAACAGAAATTTAACCAAAAGACTTCTCATGGCTTACGACATTCCTACCCCTTATTTTCAATTTATTAGAAGGGTGGGGGTTGGAATTGATGAAGACTTGGGGACCCCTTTAATTGTTAAGTTAAATGAAAGCGGAGGAAGCGTGGGGATTGATAATCATGCCGTCAAAGAAACCATTAGGGGGGCTCAAAGCAAGGTAGACAGTATGATCTCAACTTATAAAATGCCGGTTATTGTTGAGAAGTTTATCGATGGCACTGAAATTACAGTTGTTGTTTTTGACGACGGCGGTAAAAAACACGTTTTTATGGGAGAAAAGATTTTTAGGAAAAAACCGGACGGAAAACATTTCTTCACCAGTCATGAGTCATACGACGATGAAAATGCCTATAAGTATAAAAAAGTTGACGAGCCTTTAAATAGTAAAATTGCAGCCCTTGCAGTGAGGGCTTTTCGTGGTCTTTTACACCGCGATTATGCAAAGTTTGATGTCAGAATTGAAGAAAGTTCCGGTACACCGTTTTTTACGGATTCAAATCCCAATACCGCTTTCGGTCCGGATATGGGTCTTCCCATGACGGAGGTGATGGCTTTAAATGGGATTTCTTTTCAAGATACCTTAATTTCTCTTCTTTCCAAATATGCTGGACAATCGTAAACTTTGGTCTTAAAATAGGGCCAATCATGGAAATAAACCACATTCGTATATTGCGCAGGTTTGACAGGTTCATTTTAAGGCTAAGTGAGACGGTTTCCGGTAAAGCTTTTCCGAGCCTTAAAAGGGTTAAACAGGCAACCTCGTCCCACTGTGGTCCTGCCGTCTTAGTTTCTCTTTTTTCGTTCCTCGGAGTCAGGACCTCTCAAGGAAGGATTGTCAAAAGCCTTAGAGCGGAAAATAAGATTGTGGATACGGGACTGGTCATTAAAGATCTATCAAGAGGCGTTAGAATTGTCGGGAAAGGTCAATTTACCTTTTGGAAGAAAGAAGGGGCCACAATTGGAGATTTAGACAAGATTATCAATAAATATAAAGTTCCGGTTGGAATTGAGTGGCAAGGTGTTTTTTATGAAGATGAAGAGGGGGATAATGGCCACTATAGTGTGGTGACAGAGATAGAGAAAGAGAAAGGATATTTAAGACTTTTTGACCCTTATAAGAAGTTTGCCGAACTTGATAGGAAATTTAAGATTTCTGATTTTGAAAAAAGATGGTGGGATGTTAACGGATTGGAGTATGAGAAGAAACTCATGTTTGTAATCACTTCTAAAAAAGAAACTTTTCCGAGGCGTTTAGGAATGATTAGGGTAAATTAATAGTCGGATTAATTTGCCGGACCTTACGGAATTCTTCACCTGCTTTATCGGGTTCATTTAAACTAAGGTAGATATATCCTAGGTTTTGGTGGGATTGCCAGAGAAGTGGATTAAATTTAATGGCCTGAAGATAATTTTCAATTGCCGGCTTTAGATATTCTTCCTTTTTTTCTTTTAAATAAAGAGCGGTTTGAATATTGGCCAGATTGTGATATGCGTCGGCGTAATCGGGTTTCAATTTTATGGCTAAACTAAAAGATTCTATCGCTTTTTGGTAATCTTGGTGCCGGCCATACATGTCACCTAAATTATTAAGAACATTAGGGTCATTAGGGGAAACTCTGGCGCTGGCAATCCACAAATTATCTTCATTGGCCCAATCGTGGTTTCGGACCATGGTTCTTATGGAAAGAGCGGTAATGATAACGGCAAAGATAATATAAATACTTTTCTTTAATTTCTCATTCTGACTTAAATAGTCGAAAATTATTCCGATTACGGTAAAAATTCCAATTGAGCCTAGATAGACATAGCGTTCCGCTACAGTCGCGGCGATTCTAAGAGGAGTTAGGGTAGGTAAAAGAGAAATGATAAATAAAGAAAGCCAAAAAAAGATGTGCTTATTTTTTTTGTAGGCTAGGATAATGGTTATTAAAAGGGCAATGAATATCCCCAAACGGATGAAATACTGAGTCCAAGTAAATGACAGGTCATAGTGGTATAAAGATAAATCATTCGGCCAAAACATCAATCTTAAATACTCGGTTACTGCGATCGGGATTTTAAGAAGAGGATTGTCATATCCCGGATGGACGTAATTATAAAGTTTTAGTCCGGCAATTTTGTCTTGGATTTTGCTAAAAAGAAAGACAATGGTAATTGCCCCGACGGCAATAGGCGGAACAAGAAATTTCCACATTTTTTTAAGTGAGCCAAAAACTATTTCGTAGAGCGGGAAAATAAGGAAAAGAACAACCGCTTTTTCGGAAAATGAGAGGGAAATAAGTAGAAAAATAACAGTGAAAAAATATAATCCGGCCCTTTTTTTGGCTGAGAGGTAGCAAATGAAAGATAACAAAAAGAAAAAGGTATACGCTGCATATGAGCCTCCGGCAATCCAAGTGACGGACTCAACCAAAATCGGGTGCACAGCCAAGATTAAAGCGGTCAGGATAGCCGCCCTTTTATTAATCAGCAAATTTAAAAGATAAAAGATAGCGACTACATTTCCGGTATGAAAAATGAGGTTGGGGAGCCGATAGAAAAATGGATTTAGGCCGCCAATTAAATGAGCAAGGTAAAAAATAATCCAAATTGCCGGTCGGTTAGTGGCTTGAAAATAGGCTTTGAAATTACCGATATTCGGGTTTCTGGGAATCCAATTAACATCGTCAGAAACAAAATCTCCGCTTAAGCCATTGACATAAACTATAAAAACCAGAAAGATAAGACCTAAAATGATGTACCAATTTTCTTTAAACCAACTTTTTATCATTTAATATATAATATGTGAAATTGCACAAAAATGAAAACTAAGAAAAAACTCATCTCAATTGTATCCCCTGCCTACAACGAAGAAAAGAACATATTTCCTCTTATAAAAGATGTGACTCTTGTGATGAAATCTTTATCGTCTAAATACGACTATGAATATATTTTGGTGGACGACGGAAGTATTGACGGAACCTGGAACAAAATTTTAGAAGTAGCTAAAAAGAACAAAAAAATAAAAGGATTATCTTTAAGTAGAAATTTTGGTCAACAACTGGCAATAACGGCGGGTCTTGATTTAGTTTGTGGAGATTGTGTTATTTATTGCGATTCAGATTTACAACATCCGCCGCAAGTATTTCCCAAATTAATCGAAAAATGGGAAAAAGGAGCGAAGGTGGTTCATGCCCAGCGTTTAGATTCCGAAGACAAACGAATTATTAAAAAAATATTATCCCGGCTTTTTTACGCTTTAGTCAATTTACTTTCCAATACCCCCATCAAACCCGGAATGGCGGATTTTAAACTTTTGGACAGGGAAATTTATACCAAACTTAATAAGATGCGCGAAAGAAGCCGGTTTTTGAGAGGCATGGTGCCTTGGTTGGGATACCGTTCCGAAACAGTGACCTATAAAGCGGGGAAACGAAACGCGGGTACTCCCTGGTATAACGTCAGAAGAAATATTACTTTTGCTAAAGACGGAATTTTGGCAATTTCCACCAAGCCTCTGGTTTGGATTGGTTATTTAGGACTTGCCTTAACCATAATATCTTTTTTGGCGATGGCGATATCTTTTGTGGTGATGATACTTAAGTCGGACTTGAGATACATTTCTCCGGTTTTAATTTTAGTGATGTTTAATACTTTTCTTTTTGGTATTGTTCTAACCTCTCTGGGAGTAGTGGCTTTATATATAAGTTTCTTACACCAGGAAATAATTAAAAGGCCTTTGTATTTGGTAGCCAAGAAAGTTAACGTCAGTTAATGTCAAAAAGTAATCCAACCATCTCAGTTGTCATGCCGGTATATAACTCGGCTAAATATTTATCTTCATCAATTGAGAGTATTTTAAATCAAACTTTTTCTAATTTTGAATTGATTATTATTGACGATAGCTCTACCGATTCAACGAGCCAAATCATTAAAAAATATATTAAATTAGACAAAAGAATCATTACTGTCAAAAATAAAACAAATCTTGGGATTTGTAACAGTCTTAATACAGGCTTAAGGTTAGCAAAAGGAAAATACATTGCCAGAATGGACGGAGATGATTGGAGTTATCCTGAAAGGTTATTTAAACAAATTTTTTTTATGGAATCTCATCCAAAGACGGTTATTTGTGGTGGCGCTATCGAGGTGTGTGACGATAATCTTAGAGTTAAAAATCAAAGACATTATCCAACATCAGATAAAAAAGTCAGAGAGAAAATATTAAAACTTAATCCCTTTGCTCATCCGGCGGTTATGTACCGGAAGGAAGCGGTTATTAAGACGGGAGGATACAACGAAAAATTAACAATCGTTGAAGACTATGACTTGTATTTTAGGTTGGGAAATTTAGGGAAATTTGCCAACCTTAACGACACTCTTCTTAAACTGCGCCTTAGGGATAATTCAATTTCTTCCATTAATGCCACCAAACAAGCGGCTTTTCATTTGTATGTCAGGTTAAAAGGGGTTGTGGAATATGGTTACCCATGGCATTTCATTGATATCATTTATTTTGTTGTGGTATTAATTGGTATGATTATTATTCCAAATAAATACAAAAACAGACTATATAATTTATTCCGATGATTGCTATCAAACTAAAGGGGGGTTTGGGAAACCAAATGTTTCAGTATGCCTGCGGGCGTAATTTAAGTTATCGACAAAAGACTGTTTTAAAACTGGACAAATCATTTTTGGATAATACTCTTTGGCAAAAGATTGTTGGTGTTACGCCAAGAAAGTATGAAATGGGAGAGTTTAATATTCAGGCGGAATTGGTAAAAGGCAAAAATTGTCTTGATGGATATTGGCAAAGCGAGAAATACTTCAAAAATATCAGGAAAATTCTTCTTCTGGATTTTACATTAAAAAAAGAAAGTAAAAACTTTTTGAAATATAAAAAGTTAATTATTAAAACTAATTCTGTAAGTGTCCACATTAGACACGGAGATTATGTCAAGAGAGCTGTTGCCCGAAAATATCATGGAGCATTGAGTTTTGATTATTATTTTAAAGCGATCGAACTGATTGGAAAAAAAATAAAAAATCCCCGTTTCTTTGTATTTTCGGATGACCCGATGATAAGTAATTTTTCGGGATTAACCAATAACGAGGAATTAATCTTAATGAGCAAGTGTAAACACAATATTATTGCCAATAGCTCTTTTTCCTGGTGGGGCGCTTGGTTGAATACAAACCCAAAAAAAATTGTTATTGCTCCGAAAAAATGGTTTAGGGCTAAAACCGATTTCGAAATAGTGCCTCAATCGTGGATTAAATTATAGTAGAGTGTTTCGTACTTCCTGGCGATTATTTCCCAAGTAAAGTTTTTTAACCACGCGTTATGCCCCGTTTTGCCCATGCCGGTAAGTTTACCGGGATTTTGATAATGTTTTTTTAGTATTGCGGCTGATTTATCAACTGCCGTGGGAAGAAGCTCTCCGCCTTTTGTCCATTTGATAATTTCTTTGGAGTTACCGACATCATAAGTTAAAAATGGGGTTTTGGCGGCGATACTTTCGAATAAAACCAAAGGGGAGCATTCCACCCGTGAGGTGAACAGAAAAACGTCAGCGGCTTTAAATGCCGCAACTGTTTGTTCTCTGTTCAGATCTTGTATTAAAATGTTTTTCCCACTTATAAATTTGAGAAATTGACATGACCAATAACAACTGATTATAGATTTTGGGTGTTTGCCGATCATAAGAAGAGTTGATTTTTTTATTCTGGCTTTATTAAAAATCCTGATGGTTTCAAAATGCCCTTTTAGGCCCGTGTGGGAACTAACATTTAAAACCAAAAAATGATCTTTGGGAATATTTAAAACTTCTCGGATATTAATTTTAGATTTTTTTAAAAATTCTTCTTCAGATGCTCCATTGGGGATAACTTTGATTTTTCGGATTTTATTTTTCCGGGCAAAATTAATATCCCGAAAGTTTTCTGAAAGAAAAATATTCATGTCATATTGCTTCATATAATTTTCCATATTGTTAAAATATTTTTTGTAAAAGAAAAAATTTAATTTGGAAAAGCCCGTCGGCACAAAAACTTTTTTAGTCTTTATTTTATTTAAAATGGGAAGCGCTAAATCTGTCGCCCATTGCTGGGCGGCAAAATTAGTCATAATATCGAATGAAGAATTGATAAGATAATTTTGATATTTTTGTGGATTATTAAATTCAACAAGATGTACCCCGTTTATGATTTTTTTGTTTTTTCTTGCCGGTATTCCTCTTGTCGCAACGATAACTTTGTGGCCAAGTTTAACTAGTCTTTCTGAGATTTGTTGTACGACAGTCGCCATACCCGAGACTTCAGGATAGTATGATTCAACGGTGTGTAAGATATTCATAGAAATTTTTCAAAACCTGCATTTTTAAAAGAATTGGATTTTTATTTACTTTTGATCTAATGCTTGTCTTGAATTGGTCGTTATAGATAACTAGCGGAGCATCAAGATAATAAATTGTAGTTTGGGCAGCAATTCTCAGCCAGAAAGCGTAATCTTCTATCGATATTAATTCGTTATTTTCGGAAAAGCCAATAGTCTTTTTTAAAAGAGAGCGATGAATAACCATCGAACTGCAAATAACATAATTGGTTATGAGTAGATTAACCAAGTTAAATATTTTAGTTGGAAAGTTAAAATATAGTTTGTTTTGTTTCTTGTTGTTTATCTTTCGATATGCGTTTGAACAGACCGCCAGACATCTTGTTTTTTTTGCGGCGGCGATTTGTTTTTCAAGTTTGCCGGGAAGCCATTCATCGTCAGCATCAAGAAAGGCAAGCCATTTGCCCGCGGCTTTTTTAAGGCCCTTGTTTCTGGGAACTGCCGGTTTTCCGGTATGTTTTTTTGCGTTAAGCCATTTAACCAAAGGAGATCGGATGGAATTAACTACAGCATGAGTGTTATCGGTCGAACCGTCGTCGCAAACCAAAATTTCCAGAGGTTTAAGTGTTTGGGAAAGAACACTTTTTATAGCTCTTTTAATAGTTGCCGCGCAATTGAAGCAAGGAATAATAACCGAGATATCACTTTTTAATTTGATCATTGTAATTTTTCATCCATACTTTAAGCAATCTTCGTTCACCGCCGGAATTGTCAACTAAAAATTCACCAAGATATTTACGGGTGATTTTCTCAAATTCTTCCAAATTCATTTTCCTCTTTTGTCTTACGGCAAAAATTTCTATATTGGCTGTACCTTTCCAGCTATTTCTCTTAATTTTTTCAACGATAAAACCATATCTTTCTAATAAATTAGTCAGGTTTTTTGAAGTATATCCCGCGAAATGAATCGCCCATGAAGCTTCCTGAGATCCAAAAATATGTCTTTGAAATCGATTGTTATAATTCTTGGACATTTTATTGAAATCAGGAACCTCGATTCGTAAAAGGCCACCTTCTTTAAGCCAGATGTACCAAGTAGCAAGAAGGGCACAGGTTATAGCTCTGGTGAAGTGTTCAAAGACATGGTGAAGTCTTATTTCTTCGATTGACCCTGCCGGATATTTTAATTTTTTAATATCAATCAGGTGGTCGGCGACAGAGTGTTTTTGGACACTGTGTTTTACAGCAGGAAAATCAATATTGATGTAGCCATTTAAGTATTTCTCTCCGCAACCTAAGTGCAATTTCATATTTTTTGATTATATTGTTTAAATCCGCCGATGACAAAGTAAGATGTTAAATAAATTGCAAAACCGGATATTATTTTGAGTAAAACCGGTAAGTTGGGGAATAATAGATAAATAACCAATCCCATGGGGATAGAGGCGATTAATGGTTTGATAAAATAAAGAGAGAGAATTTCTATTTTCAGAATTTCTTTAGACGCGAAGTATAAATATGCGGTCTCAAATATTTCGGTGGCAACCGTTACAACCGCGGCCGCCATAATCCCGTATTTGGGGATAAAAATAAAATTTAAAATCAAATTAGAAATAGCCGCAATTGTTACCGCCCAAGTTGATATTTTTTGATGGCCTGAAGAAGAAAGAGCGTTGCCAAAGATGCAATTTAAAAAAATAAAAACAGGTAAACTGATTAATATCGAAAAGACGGGAACCGCAGCTATATAACCGGTTCCATAAATTAAGTTAATAATTCCATTTGATAAAAATAAACCACCAATTGCAAGAGGTATAGCGACTAAACCCAAAACCCAAGCGGAAAATTTTACCAACCGGTTAAAAGTGTTACGGTTTTTGTGATACGACTTTGATAAAGCGGGGTATACTGCCCAGGTTAAAAACCCGCCTAAGCCGGCTATAAAAAGAATTATTTTACTGGGTGCGTTATAAAGACCTACGGTTTCAACGCCTTTGAAAAATTGGAGAAGTAAAGTATTTGAGTTTGAATAAACATGGATCATTAATGCACCCGCCAGAAAGGGAAGTGCGGCTCGGGTAATTGATAGAAGTTTTTTGTATGATAGTTCGCTCCACGTCAGTTTGATATATTTTCTTAACAAGAAATAGAAAGCTAAAGAACCGATAGTCAGGCCGATTAAATTTGCGGCAGGTAAAAAGACGATATTCTTATACAGGTAAATTAAAACGAAACCCAATAGTGCGTAAACAATTTGAGAAAGAGATTTGACGTAAACAATAAACCCCATTTTTTCATGAGCTTGAAAAAGATATGACATATCAAAAGCCGTAGCGATCATACTGAGTCCGAAAAGAAGAATCATTATTTTTGTTTCATTCTCCAGGGGGATGAGGTTTACCAAGAACATCATTAAAAGTAAAAGAAGTAGGGAAACGGATACCTGTAAAACCAAAATATGGGTAGCATATAAATTTGATTTAGTTTTACTTTTGGCAATTTCTCTTATGCCGAAGTTGGTTAAACCCAGATCGGCAAAAATATTAAAGTAGGAGATAAATGCGGCCGCAAAAGCTAGTTGACCGAAAGATTTTACTCCAAGAGTACGAGCTACATAGATCGTTAAAACAGTGCCCAAAATCCGGGTAATTACTTCGGAGGCAAAGAGTGACAAAAAATTCTTAAAAATAGTACTCATTGATAGTCGTAAGTTTTTCTAATTCCTGTCTCTAATTTGGTTTTGGGTTTAATGAAAGAATTATATAAACCGCTTCTTTTAATCTCTCCTTTTTTATGAGGTTTAAAAATAATTTTTAATTTTTTCCGGGAAATTTTTTCGATAATTTTCACTAAATCCAAGATACAGGTTTCTTTGCCGGTTGAGACGTTGGCAATAAAGTTTTTAAGAGATAACATCGAGAGGTAGTTTGCTTTTGTCACGTCATCTATGTAGATAAAATCCCTTGTTTGTTTGCCATCTCCATAGATTACTACTTTTTTTGAGAATTTAGCCCGGTTGCAGAAGATGGAGATAACTCCGCCCTCAGAATCATCTCTTTGTCTGGGGCCGTAGACGTTTGAGTATCTTAAAATTGAGTAATTGAGATTATATTTTTTATGATAGAACAATATTTTTAATTCTGCTTTGGTTTTAGAAAGTCCGTATGGATTTATCGGGGCTAGTTTTTGAGTTTCTTGAATGGGAAATTTGTTGCTGTTTCCATAGACCGCTGCGGAGGAAGCGAAGATTATTTTTTTAACTTTATTTTTTACACAGGCTTTAAGAATATTAATTGTCCCCGTGACATTGGTTTGAAAAGCCTTTCCTGCCAGATGAACCACAAAGTCCGGTAAAAATTCTTGAAAACAATTATTTAGCTTATGAGCATTGTTTATATCTAATTTTTTAAAAGAAGCTTTTGGATTTAGATTCTTTTTACGGCCGGAAGAAAGATTATCAATAACTAAAACTTTAAAGCCTTTTTTAACCAGAAAATCAACTAAATGTGATCCAATAAATCCCGCCCCCCCGGTAATAATTACTTTTACCTTTGACACATAGGTATTATATGGCCCAGAGACTTTAAAGGCCAGCAAATCTGAACTCA
>Ga0208958_1003170_pt1 | contig 13096 bp, 9 predicted proteins | sample RifOxyB1_FD_184032 | JGI IMG/M metagenome (GOLD analysis project Ga0208958, IMG submission 184032) | Soil microbial communities from Rifle, Colorado - Rifle Oxygen_injection B1 (SPAdes) | ecosystem: Environmental > Terrestrial > Deep subsurface > Rock core/Sediment | place: Rifle, Colorado... | reverse complement strand
ATGCGCTCGCGCAGGCCGATCTGCCGAACTGGCGGCGCCTGCTGGCCACCGCGCCGCACACGCTGATCCATACCGAGGGCCGCCACGTCGGGCTGCCGGACGGGCAGATGGGCAATTCGGAAGTGGGACACATGAACCTGGGCGCCGGCCGCATCGTCTACCAGGACCTGACCCGCATCGATGCCGCCATCGAGGATGGCAGTTTCTACGACAACGCCGAGCTGGTGGCCGCATGCCAGGCCGCCAGGGCCGACGGCAAGACCCTGCACGTGTTCGGCCTGCTCTCGCCGGGCGGTGTGCACAGCCATGAGCAGCACATCTTCGCGATGCTGGAGCTGGCCAGGCGCCAGGGCGTGCCGCGGGTGGCGGTACACGCGTTCCTGGACGGCCGCGACACGCCGCCGAAGTCGGCCGAATCCAGCCTGCGCGCGCTGCAGGACCTGTGCGCCAAGCTCGGCAATGCGCACATCGCTTCGGTCAGCGGCCGTTACTACGCGATGGACCGCGACAAGCGCTGGGACCGCGTGCGCCTGACGTGGGATGCGCTGGTCGAAGCCAGCAGCGACCACCGCGCGGCCAGCGGCGTCGCCGCGCTGGAAGCCGCCTATGCGCGCGGCGAGAATGACGAGTTCGTGCTGCCCACGGTGATCGAGGGCGCGCGGCCGATGGCCGACGGCGATGCCGTGGTGTTCATGAACTTCCGCGCCGACCGCGCGCGCCAGCTGACCGCGGCGTTCGTGTCGCCGGCCTTCGACGGCTTCCAGGCGCGCGTACCGGTGCTGGCGCGCTTCGTCTGCCTGACCGAATACGACGCGAAGTTGCCCGCGCCGGTGGCGTTCGCGCCGGACGACCTGCGGCATACCTTCGGCGAGCTGCTGGCCGATGCCGGGCTGACCCAGCTGCGCATCGCCGAGACCGAGAAGTACGCGCACGTGACGTTCTTCTTCAGTGGCGGGCGGGAAGACGTGTTCGCTGGCGAGGAACGCATCCTCGTGCCCAGCCCGAAGGTTGCCACCTACGACCTGCAGCCGGAAATGAGTTGTCCCGAACTGACCGAGAAGCTGGTGGCGGCCATCCATTCCGGCCGCTTCGATGCCATCGTCTGCAACATCGCCAACCCCGACATGGTCGGCCACAGCGGCGACCTGCAGGCCGCGATCCTGGCCGCGCAGGCGGTGGACAAGGCCATCGGCGAAGTCGACGCCGCGGTGCGTGCCGCCGGCGGCGCGATGATCATCACCGCCGACCACGGCAACCTGGAGATGATGCGCGATCCGGAGACCGGACAGCCGCACACCGCGCACACCGTGGGTCCGGTGCCGCTGGTCTATGTGGGCGAGCGTGCGGCGACGCTGCGCAGTGGTGGCGCGCTGCGCGATGTCGCGCCGACCCTGCTCGACCTGCTGGGCCTGCCGCAACCGGCCGACATGACCGGCCGCAGCCTGATCGCCGCCTGATGCCGCATCGCCTGCGCGCCGCCTGCGTCGCGGTCCTGCTGGCCGGCATGTCGTTCGTTGCGGCCGCGCCGGCGCAGACCTCGCGCGAGGCCGAGCAGAAGCTGCAGCGCGTGCGCAGCGAGCTGAAATCGATCGCGCAGGAGCGCCGCAAGCTGGAGGGCGAACGCGGTGCGGCCTCGCGCCAGTTGCGCGAGGCCGATGAGAAGGTCGGCCGCACCTCGCGGTCGCTGGCCGAGACGGAAGCCGCCATGCGCCGCGAAGCCGCGGCGCTGGCCGAATTGCAGCAGCGGCGCGATACGCTGCAGGCGCAGCGGCAACGGCAGCGGGCGCAACTGGGCGCGCTGGTGCGGGCGGCCTACCAGCAGGGCGGCGATGCCCCGCTGAAGGTGCTGCTGTCGCAGGACCGCGTGGCCGACGCGAACCGCCTGTTGGCCTACCACCGTTATGTGCAACGCGACCAGGCGCGCCGCATCGATGCACTGACCGCCGACCTGGCCTCCCTGGATGAGGTCGAACGCGAGATCGCCTCGCGCCGCGCCGGACTGGAGGCCGCGCGTGCGCGCCAGCGCGACGAAGTCATGCAGCTGGAAAAGGACCGGAAGACGCGTGCGAACCTGGTCGCCGACCTGGACGAGCGCTACCAGGACCGCGCGGCCAAGGAAAAGGCCCTGGGGCAGGACGCGCGTTCGCTGGAGCGCCTGCTGGCCAATCTGCGCGCCGCCGCCGCGCGTGCCGAAGCCGAGCGCCGTGCCGCCGCGCGCCGCGCCGCCGCCGAAGCGGCCGCCGCGAAGAAGCGCGAGAACGCTGCCGGTGCCGGCCGCTCGGCGCGCGACAGCGCACCTGCGCGGCCCGCCGTCGCATCGGCGCCGCCGCTGAAGGTGGGTGGCCTGGGCTGGCCGGTCTCGGGCAGCCTGCTGGCGCGCTATGGCGGCCGCATGCCCGATGGCCGCGCCAGTACCGGCGTGTTGATCGGTGCGCCGGCGGGCACGCCGGTGACGGCGGTGGCGGACGGCACCGTGGTGTTCTCCGAATGGATGACCGGCTACGGTCTGATCCTGATCCTGGACCACGGCAACGGCTACATGAGCCTGTACGCGCATAACGACAGCCTGCTGAAGGACAGCGGCGACCGGGTCAAACGCGGCGATGCGGTGGCCCGCGTCGGCACCTCGGGCGGGCAGGGCCAGGCGGCGCTGTATTTCGAATTGCGGCGCAATGGCCAACCCGTGGACCCTTCCTCGTGGCTGCAGCGGCGATGAACGGCGCCGGGGCGCATAACCGGGCTTGAACATCCGCGCCGCACGGCTTCACGCATAATCCGGGCGAGCTCCGCCACCGTCCGCGGAGTCCGTCCAGCCCCACCCGGAGTTCCGCATGCTGCAGCGTCTTCCCCTGGCCCTCCTGACTGTCGTGCTGCTCGCGGCCATGCCCGCGCGGGCGCAGCAGCAGGCGCAGCCGGACTCGCCGCCGGTGGTGGCGCCCAGCGACGACCCCGATGCCGCCGAAAACGCGCCCTCGAAGGTGCCGCTGGAGGAGATCCGCCGCTACGTCGCCGTGTTCAATGCGGTGAAGGAAGCGTACGTGGAGCCGGTGGAGGACAAGAAGCTGATGCAGTCCGCCATCCGCGGCCTGCTGCTGGACCTGGACCCGCACAGCACCTATTTCGACAAGGCCGATTCCGAGGCGTTCGACGAGCAGGCCAACGGCGCCTACGAAGGCATCGGCGTGGAGTTGCAGCAGCAGCCCGACCGCACCCTGCTGGTCGTGTCGCCGATAGACGACACGCCCGCCGCGAAGGCCGGCATCAAGTCGGGCGACGTCATCACCGCCATCGACGGCAAGCCCATCAGCGCCGACGACGGCATGGAGCCCCTGCGCGGCGAACCCGGCAGCAAGATCACCCTGACCATCGTCCGCGAGGGCACGCCCAAGCCGTTCGACGTCACCCTGGTGCGCGACACCATCCGCGTGACCAGCGTGCGCGGCCGCCTGCTGGAGCCGGGATACGGCTATGTGCGCATCAGCGCGTTCCAGACCGACACCGCCGCCGATTTCCAGAAGCAGCTCGAGCGGCTGCAGGAAGGCGGTGCCCTGCGCGGGCTGGTGCTGGACCTTCGCAGCAACCCGGGTGGGCTGCTGCTGGCCGCCGTGCAGGTGGCCGACGACCTGCTGGACAAGGGCACCATCGTCAGCACGCGGGGACGCCTGCCGATCAGCGATTCCAAGTTCGATGCCACCCCGGGCGACCGCCTGAACGGTGCGCCGGTGGTGGTGCTGGTCGATGCCGGCTCGGCCAGCGCGTCGGAAGTACTGGCCGGCGCGCTGCGCGACAACGGCCGCGCGCGCGTGGTCGGCAGCCGCACCTTCGGCAAGGGCTCCGTGCAGACGGTACTGCCGCTGGACAACGGCGACTCGGTCAAGCTCACCACCGCGCGCTACTACACGCCCAGCGGCAGGTCGATCCAGGCCAGCGGGATCGTCCCCGACGTGGTGGTCAAGCCCGAGGGCGCCGCGCCCGATGCCGTCCTCGGCCAGGACGGCCAGCTCTATGTCACCGAGGCCACCCTGCCCGGCCATCTGCGGGGCGACGACGAGGGCCTGGCCGGCTACACGCCCGGCGATGTGCTGGATGGCGACGCGCCGGTGAACGCCGCGCTGGCGGAGCTGAAGAAACTCGCCGTCACCGCGCGCGCCAGAACGACCGCCGTCCCGCGCTGATTCCCGCGGCTCATGCCGACGGGCCGCCCGCCGCCGGCAAGGCGGGCGCGGGGCGCTCGCGCATGATCCGGTTGAACAGCGGCGTGGCCATCAGCGTGGTCAGGATCGCCATGATCACCAGGATGGTGAACAGGCCCGGCTCGATGAGGCCCGCCTGCAGGCCGATGTTGATGATGATCAGCTCCATCAGGCCACGGGCGTTCATCAGCGCGCCGATGGCCCTCGCATCGCGCGGGGATTCGCCGGACAGGCGCGCCGCGGCCCAGCAGGCGACCGCCTTGCCACCGAAGGACGCCAGCAGGATGGCGATGGCCGGTGCCAGCATGGACGGGTCCAGCAGGACGGACAGCTGGGTCTTCAGGCCGGAATAGGTGAAGAACAACGGCAGCAGCACGACCACCACCACCGCCTGCAGGCGCTCGCGCAGGCGCTCGGTAAGCGCGCCGCGCGGCAGGCAGATGCCCAGGACGAAGCCACCGAACACCGCGTGGATGCCGATGGCGTCCATCGCCCAGGCGCACAGGAAGAACGCCGCCATCACCCACGCGAACACCGGCGTGGGCAGGGGCCCGTCCGCCGGCACCTGCGCTGCCAGCGGCGCCAGCATGCGTCGTCCTGCCAGCAGCATGAAGGCGAGGTAGGCGATGCCGCCGCCGATCGCCAGCCACGCCTGGCCCCAGCTGCCGCCGAAGCTGGCCAGCACGATCGCCAGGATGCACCAGGCGGCCGCATCGTCCATTGCGCCCGCGGTGAGCGCCAGCGTGCCCAGCGGCGTGCCGGCCAGGCCGCGCTCGTGGATGATGCGCGCCAGCATGGGGAAGGCCGTGATCGCGATGGCTGCGCCGAGGAAGAGCGCGACTTCGAGGAAGCGCGCATGGCCGGCGAACAGCCCGGGTACGTGCTGCAGCCACGGCGCCAATGCGAAGGCCAGCAGGAACGGCACCGCGATGCCGGCCCAGGAGACCGCCATCGCGCTGCGATAGCGCGTGCGGATATGCGCCGCCTGGAACTCCGTGCCCACCAGGAACATGTACAGCCCCACGCCCACCTGGCCGCCCACGTAGAGCATGTCCAGCGTCGCCTTCGGGAACAGCAGCGCCTGCGCCCCGGGCAGCACCGTGCCCAGCAGCGAGGGTCCCAGCATCACGCCCGCGATCATCTCGCCCACCACCTGGGGCTGGCCGATGCGCTGGGCCAGCTTTCCGACCAGGCGGCAGGCCATGATGATCAGGCCTGCCTGCAGGAAGAAATAGACCGACAGGTGTGAGGTGGACATCAGGCGCCCCGTGCGTGGAGCGCCATCATAGGGCGGGCGGGGGCCGGCCGGTGCCTGGGTGGGGTCAGCGCGGCTTGGCCGGCATCGGGAACGGCGTCACCACCTTCTCGCCGGTGGCGGCGTCGCGGATCGCGGACTGGCCTTTCCGTTCCACTTCCTCCACCCGGATGATGCTCTGCATGGGCAGGTGCAGCACCTTGGTGTTGCCGAATTCGTCGCGCAGGCGTTCTTCGGTGGGGTCCACCACCAGCCCTTCGTGCATGTCGAACACCAGTTCGGCGACCTCGGTGAACCCCCACAGGCCGCTGGCCGCGACCTTGCGCGCGTACACCTCGTAGACCTTGGTGTGGTTGTGGAACGTGACCTTGTAGAGCGTGTTCTTCATGCGGGGATTATAGGAGCGAGCGGAGAGGAGTGAGGAGTGAGGAGTGAGCAAAAGCCGGCCTGCTCCCACTCACTCCTCACTCCTCTCCACTCACTCCTGCCTTCAATATCCCTGCCGCTTGCGCATGCGCCGGGCAATGGCCGCACGCACGAACAGCGCGAACACCACGCCGAACAGGAAGCCGGCGATGTGCGCCCACCACGCTACCGCACCGAATGCCGGGCCGGTATAGGCGAAGACCACCTGCAGCAGGGCCCAGATGCCGATCAGCAGCGAGGCGGGCGCCTTCACGAATTCCAGGAACAGCCCCAGTGGCAGCACCACGCCCAGTTTGGCGGTCGGGAACAGGGCCAGATAGGCGCCGATGACGGCGGAAATGGCGCCGCTGGCGCCGATGATGACGCGGTCGGGCGTGCCGATGCTCAGCACCGCCGCGACATTGGCCACCGCGCCGCCCACCAGGAACAGCAGCAGGAAACGCCACGGCCCCATGGCCCGTTCGGCGGGCAGGCCGAAGATCAGCAGGAACACCAGGTTGCCCAGCAGGTGGGCCCAGTCCGCGTGCAGGAACAACGCCGTGAACAGCCGCAGCACCGTGCCCCGCTGCAGCGAGGCCAGCCAGACTTCGGGCGCCACCATGCCGCCGGTCAGCGCGCCCCACTGGGTCAGCAGGTGGGCTTTCGCCACTTCTTCCAGTGTCAGTGCCCAGCAGAACGCCGCCGACAGCAGCACCAGCAATGCCGGTGTGGCCCAGCGGACGGGAGGTTTCCGGCGGGAAGGCAGCGAGACGAACATGGCGCCGCACTGTACCGGGTCGCCGCCGCACTGCCCATGGTGCGGCGCAACGAAACTGAATAGGGGCAATGACTTACAGCCGATTGTTAGTGTTTGGTTAGCAGGTATACTGCATACGGCGTCGTATGTCGGGAGGGGCTTCCGGCAGGCCGGAAAGGTGGATTACACACCCCGGCCGTGGACGACGCAGACGATTTTTTTACCCACGTCTCCGGAGAGATCACTGATGGAATTCACCAAGAACCTGGCCCGCGTTTCCGCGCTGGCCTTCGGCATCACCGCCGCGCTGGCCTACGGCGACGTGCATGCCGCCGCCTTCCAGCTGAAGGAAAACAGCGCCAAGGGCCTGGGCCGTGCGTTTGCGGGCTCGGGCAGTGCCGAAGGCGATGCCTCGGTCATCGCCATCAACCCTGCCGCCATGCGCCAGCTGGACGGCCGCCAGGTCCAGGCCGACCTGAGCGTCATCAGCTTCAGCGCCGAATTCGACGGCGAGGGCCGCTATCTCAACGGTGCCGGTGGCCCGATCTCGGGCGGCAACGGCGGCGATGCGGGCAAGGTCGCGCCGGTCCCGGCGGCCTACTTCCATCTGCCGTTCGGCGAGGAGGAGAACCTGCATTTCGGCGTGTCCCTGACCGCACCCTTCGGTTTCTCCACGGAGTACGACCGCAACTGGATCGGCCGCTACAACGCGGTGAAGACCGAGCTGGAAGCCGTGGACCTGGGCCTGGCCCTGTCCTATGACGTCAATCCGTACGTGTCGTTCGGTGCATCGGTGTTCGTCGAGCACCTGAAGATCGAACTGGGCAGCGCGGTCGACTTCGGCACCGTGATCAACGTGGGCGCCCAGCAGTCGGCGGCGGCGGCGGTGCTGGCCCAGGGCGGCACGCCAGCCCAAGCGGCCGCGGCGGCGGCGCAGGCGGCCCAGCAGGCAGCGGCGCTGGGCTTCAGTCCGGGCAGCGTCGATGGCTTCAGCACCATCAAGGGGTCGAACAACGAAGTCGGTTTCACTATCGGCACGCTGCTCAGCCCCAGCGACAACACCCACTTCGGCCTGAGCTACCGCTCCAAGGTCGAGCACAAGATCAACGACGGCGAAGCCATCTTCGACGTTCCGGACAACGCGGCCGCTTTCCTGGCGGCATCGCGTCCGGGCTGGTTCGTGGACACCGATGGTCGAGCCACCGTCACACTGCCGGCCACGCTGACGTTCAGCATCACCCACAAGGTGAACGACAAGTGGACGGTGATGGCCGACCTGACGCGCACCGCGTGGGCCTCGGCCTTCGATAGCGTCGTGGTGGACTACGCCTCGAACCAGGCCGACACCGTGCTGGACTTCGGTTACGACGACAGCACGTTCGCCTCCATCGGTGCCGACTACCGTCTCAGCGAAACGCTGACGCTGCGCGGCGGCCTGGCGTACGATGAAACCCCGACCTCATACGCCCACCGTGACCTGCGCGTGCCGGATGAAACCCGCAAGTGGCTGTCGCTGGGCCTGACCTGGACGCCGTCGGACAAGATCGAATACAACGTCGGCTACACGCACCTGTTCGTCAACGATGCCAATGTCAGCACGACGTCGAGCACCGGCAACCGCGTGATCGGCGCGTTCGATGTGGGCGGCGACATCCTGGCCGCGTCGGTCAACTACAAGTTCTGATCGCCCCGCGTAACGGAGCCACGAAAAACCCCGCCCCGGCGGGGTTTTTCTTTGCCGGCGCTTTGCCGCAGTGGCGTGGTCCCCGACGCCTGCGCGAACGGCATCGCGGCTGAAGCTCCCTGCGCTGCCCGGTCAGTACGGCAGGCCGGCGACCGGCAGATCGATCGACCACAGGCTGGCCGCGCCGGTGAGGTACAGCGTGCGCCGGTCGACGCCACCGAAGGCCGCGTTGGTGATGTTGGCGTCCACGCCGATGGTGGCCAGCACGTCGCCCGAGGGCGAGAACACCCGCACGCGCCGCTCGCCGTGCTCGGTCACGTAGATGTTGCCCAGGCAGTCCACCGCCAGGCCATCGCCACCCGAGATGCGGGCCAGGTCGCGGCCGGCGCCCGGAATGCCATCGACCACCGGATAGGCGCGCAGCACGTCGCCGTCGGCCGTGCCTCCGGCCACGTAGAGCGTGCCGCCATCCGGCGACAGCGCGATGCCATTGGGATTGCGCAGCGTGTCGTCCACCACGGTGGTCGCGCCGTCGCGATGGCGGTACACGCGCGTCAGCGGCTGGCCGCCCGGCGCGGCCTTGCGCTGGTAGTCCGGATCGGTGAAGAACAGCGTGCCGTCGGCCGCCATCACCAGATCGTTGGGGGAGTTGAACGGCGCGCCCTCGAAGCCGGACACCAGCGGCGTGCGCGTGCCGTCGCCCAGATCGACGCGCGCCACCTGCTTGCGGTCGTGGGTGGCGGCGATGAGGTGGCCCTCGGTATCCAGCGCCAGGCCATTGCTGCCGCTGTCTGCGACCACGGTCTCCCAGCGGTCGGGCGGGGTGAAACGGCGGATGCGCGATGGGAAACGTCCGCTGTGCACGAAATCCGACAGGTACAGCGCACCGTCGCGCCACACCGCGCCTTCGTACAGGCGGTCGAGCGCATCGCCAGGCGTGGCGATCGCCACGCGCGTGGCGGTCAGTTCGCCCTTCGGTGCGATTCCCGGGAAACCTTGGCACGTCCCGGCCGCGGTCGCCGCAGCGGCAGGAAAACACAGTACGACAAGCAGTGGGACGAATTTGGGCATAGCGGGCGTTCCCTATTCAGCGAAGAGTGGCGCACCGCGCCGCGAAGTCCTCAATGGCTGCGTGGGCGTCCGCAGTCTCCTTAAGCTTCTGGTGGAGCTTGCTTCTCGCGTATTCGACCAATTGGGCGTCATAGAGATTGTTCCTCTCCAATCTTCTGAAAAGTTCGTCGCCAAGGAGCTTCTCCAGGATGGCCAGGCGAGCGCCCAAGGAGGGGTCGCGATCGCTCCGATTCTGGGGGAAATATCTCGCATCGAAATTGGGCCACCACGGACGGAGCTGGTGCTCCAGGCTGACCATGCTGGCGTCGTACTCATCGACCACCCCCACGAAGTGGAACGCTTCGATTCTTGTTCTCGCGGTACTCAGGTCGATCTCATTGGGCGGTTCGTAATAGACGCCCCCGCGCGCAAGGAACGATGTCTGTGTATCACACAGCACGTAAGGACGCTCTTCCAGACAGCGATGCACCCAATCCGCCAAGCCTGTGTACGAGTCCACTAGGCCTGCACGACGCTCCTGTTCGAAAATGGACGCGACTCTGTCCAGCGGATGCCTGAGCAGTACGATGGGGAAAACGCGCAATAACCGATCAATCGGAAATCTGAAGTGATGACTGCTGAATGCGATAGATGAAGGATCCTCCTTGAGGATCAGTTCAATGTCCTCTTCCACAAGCGTGGACTCGGCATTCGGCCCGTGGACCTCCCGGAATGCGTCGCCGAAATTTCGCCGGAGAATCCAGTCCAGTGTGGACCCGCCGTTCTTGAAGATGTGGAAGTGCAGCAGGCGAGGAGGGATAGGGGCTGTTGACATGGTGATCACTGGGAAAGCCTCCATTCTCGTAATTGATGCGACGCTCTTCTGTGACCTGTTAGGCAGCTTGCGCAGGGTGCCAGCGTACCTCGATCCGGTTGCGGCCCTTGTGCTTGGCGGCGTACAGGGCTTCGTCGGCCAGGCGCACCAGGGTGTCGTAGGGCGCGTAGCGGTCGGCGGTGAACGACACGCCCAGGCTCACCGTGACGCGGAAACCGGTGCCGATCGGCGCGAATTCAAGTGCCATCACCTGCTGGCGGATGCGCTCGGCCAGTGCCTGTGCGGTCTCGGCCCGGGTGTCGCGCAGCACCAGCATGAATTCCTCGCCGCCCAGCCGCGCGAACAGGTCGTCGCTGCGGATGCACCCGCGCACCACGTCCGAGAAACGCTGCAGCACCAGATCGCCGGCCTCGTGCCCATGGTCGTCGTTGACCGTCTTGAAGTGGTCCAGGTCCAGCGCGATGACCGCCAGGCCGTGCCCGGCCGAGCGCCAGGCGCCCTGCGACTGCAGCTCGTTGTCCAGGCCGCGGCGGTTGAGCGCGCCGGTCAGCGGATCGAACAGCGCGCCCCGGCGCAACGGTTCGGCGGCGCGGAAGCTGGCCAGCATCAGCATGCAGAAGTTGAGCAGGTACCAGATCGACAGGTCCAGGTTCACCCACATCGGATTCGGACCGTAGCGGCCGGTCAGCGCGGCGAGCAGGTCGCTGCCGTACAGCCACAGCAGCACCAGGCAGCCGCCGATCATCAGGCGCGCGGGGACGTGGTCGGGTGCCCGCCGCAACACCAGCAGGTGGCCGATCATCACGACCAGCACGATGACTTCGGTGGCGCTCATCGCCGCGCCCTGCGCATCCACCGTGCCGCGCAGCGCCCAGCCGGCCAGCGAGAACGCGATGCACACCGGCAGCAGGGCGCGTTCCCACCGCGACAGTGCGCGTTGCTGCACGAACTGGATGATCGACCAGGCCAGTCCCACCAGGCCCGCACAGGCGAGCAGCCCGCCCAGGCCCGCGGTCCAGTGCGCGAGGCCATCGTCGCCCGCGCGCGCCAGTTCCTGCGCCGTGCCGTCCAGCATCGCGGCGCCCAGCGAATACAGGAAGTGCGCGATGCCCCAGGTGGTGATGCCGCGCACGCCGCGCGAAACCCGGCCGACATGGAAGAACAGCGCCAGCAGCAGCGCGGCCAGCGCGGAATCCGTCAACAGCAGGTTGTAGAAATCGGTCGTCATGCGATGGGGCCGTGATGGCCGTGGATCTCCCTGTCCTCGGGAAAACGCAGGATGCGCCACGATCCGGCTGCGCGGTGGGGCCGGAGGCGTCGGGTGTCGGGTCTACGTTCAGCGAACCGGCAGGGCGAAGCTTCGCCCCGCACGCCACCGGGGATCAGTGCGCTTGGTCATGACACGCGAAAAAAAGCCCCGCCGGAGCGGGGCTTGCTGCAGCGTGTACGCTGGCACCGCGACGGTCAGTCGCCCAGCGTCAACAGCGACGCGTTGCCGCCGGCGGCCGTGGTGTTGACGGTGACCGTCTTCTCGGTGGCGAAGCGCGGCAGATAGTGCGGGCCGCCGGCCTTGGGTCCCGTACCCGACAGGCCCTGGCCGCCGAACGGCTGCACGCCGACCACCGCGCCGATCTGGTTGCGGTTGACGTAGACGTTGCCGACCTTCACCCGCGCGGCGATGCGGTCGATGGTCTCGTCGATGCGCGAGTGCACGCCCAGGGTCAGGCCGTAGCCGGTGGCGTTGATCTGGTCGATCACTGCGTCCAGCTGGTCGGCCTTCCAGCGCACCACGTGCAGGGCCGGCCCGAAGACCTCCTTGTGCAGCTGGTCCAGCGACTTCAGTTCCCAGGCGCGCGGCGCGAAGAACGTGCCGTGCGCGGTGTCCTCGCCCGCGTTGGCCTGCTTGATCAGGCGCGCTTCGCCGGCCATGCGCGCGGCGTGGTCCTCGAGGATCTTCAGCGCATCGGCGTCGATCACCGGGCCGACGTCGGTCGACAATAGGCCCGGGTCGCCGATCTTCAGTTCGTCCATCGCGCCGGCCAGCATCGTCATCACCTTGTCGGCGATGTCGTCCTGCACGAACAGCACGCGCGCGGCCGAGCAGCGTTGGCCGGCGGAGGTGAACGCCGAGCCCATCGCGTCCTTCACCAGCTGCTCCGGCAGTGCGGAGGAATCGGCGATGAAGGCGTTCTGGCCGCCGGTCTCGGCGATCAGCGTGGCGATCGGACCGGCCTCGCGGCCGGCAAGCGCGCGGTTGATCGCGCGCGCAGTCTCGGTGGACCCGGTGAAGGCCACGCCGGCCACGCGCGGATCCTTCGTCAGCGCGGCGCCGACGGTGGCGCCGTCGCCGGGCAGGAACTGCAGGACGGCCTCGGGAATCCCGGCCTCGTGCAGCAGCTTCACCGCGGCGTGGCCGATCAGGTTGGTCTGCTCGGCCGGCTTGGCGATCACGCTGTTGCCTGCGGCCAGCGCGGCGCTGACCTGGCCCAGGAAGATCGCCAGCGGGAAGTTCCAGGGGCTGATGCAGACGAACACGCCGCGGCCCTGGAGTTGCAGCTGGTTGGACTCGCCGGTCGGGCCGGGCAGCGGTTCGGGCGCGCCGAACTGCGCGCGTGCCTGCGCGGCGTAATAGCGCAGGAAGTCCACCGCTTCGCGCACCTCGGCCACGCTGTCGGGGATGGTCTTGCCGGCTTCCTTCACGCACAGGGCGATGTAGTCGGCCATCCGCTGTTCCAGCAGGTTCGCGGCGTGCTCGAGGATCGCCGCGCGGCTGGCGGCCGGCGTGCGGTCCCAGGCCGGTTGCGCGGCGACCGCATTCGCCAGCGCCTTCTCGACGGTGCCGCTGTCGGCCGGCTGCCATTCGCCCACGGTCTGGCGGCGGTCGGCGGGATTGGTCACCGGCAGCGCCGCGCTGGAC
>Ga0208958_1003169_pt1 | contig 13097 bp, 9 predicted proteins | sample RifOxyB1_FD_184032 | JGI IMG/M metagenome (GOLD analysis project Ga0208958, IMG submission 184032) | Soil microbial communities from Rifle, Colorado - Rifle Oxygen_injection B1 (SPAdes) | ecosystem: Environmental > Terrestrial > Deep subsurface > Rock core/Sediment | place: Rifle, Colorado... | reverse complement strand
TCCCCACATTGTGGACATGGTCCAACGATAACCGAATAAAAGCTAGGGATGACAACGCTGCCTTTCGAAGCACAATAAGGACACTGTACTTCAATTATTGGGTTTATCATATCTTTACCCTCCGATTAGGCTGTTGGTTCAGGGGTCTTTTCTGGTATTATTAATACTATAATTTATATATGTTGTCAAATATGTGTACTAGGACAAAGTCAAAGCTTATGCGGTAACACATTTCCACGACCATACGAATCTGTTGCTAGTGTTTAGCTACGACCGTGCGTTATTGCTATTAAGTTATATATAATTGACTGAAATAATAAGATGTGGTAGGAATGGGGGTGGAATAGTAAGCCTTGTTCTGACCAAGCCTGTTGCTTGCTCGGAATCGGCTAATCACGTCAAACGTGGTAAACCTTGAAAGGAGCTGACCATGGCTAACATGCTCGGCGAAGAAGTTCGACAAGGTGTTTTGAAACTGATTCAATTAGTTACTTTCTCCAAGCAATTATTCAGCGAGAGTTTAACTGGTCCACTACTCGATTTTCTTGATAAATTAGCGAGCCAGAATGGAGAGATTTGGTGGACGGAATTCAAGAAGTTTCTTCGCAAGGGGAAAGATTGGGAAGGAGCTGGATTGAGTAAGTTTAAGGTCGTAGCTTTTGTATCGACCGGCCAATATTATCCTGGCGGTGTTTTTTTGAGATATAGAAAGGAGTTCGAGCTTCCTTTCGTGCCGATGGTTGGTCTTAAGATTCATTTCAGCGAAATTGCCGCTGGCTTTAATTTTAAAATCAAGAGATCGGTATGGGATAACAGTGGTCACCAATTTTTGATAACCTTCGATGATATCAACGACCCAAAGGATTTGGCGCTCGTTGAATCCGCTAGCCATGGATGGGTTAATTCGTGATTGGATTACTTCTGTATTCTTTGTGGCCTTCGTTCTGGAGGCCCTTTTTCATGTTATACTGGGCGAGATTATGGCAAAGGATAAGGCTAAAAAGGGAAATCCGCCAGCGGACGGAGAGAAAATGGAAAAAAGCGAAATCGCTAAGAAAGAGGAAGAAATCCTCCGGTTTTGGCAAGAAAATAAAATTTTTGAAAAGACGGAGGAGAAGCTCTCAACGGAAGAGTTTGTCTTTTATGACGGCCCGCCGTTTGCTACCGGCTTGCCGCACTACGGTCACATTTTAGCCGGCACGATTAAAGACGCCATCCCGCGTTACCAAACGATGAAGGGTAAGCGAGTCAAGCGTCGTTGGGGCTGGGATTGCCACGGCTTGCCGCTTGAGAACATTATTGAAGAGGAGTTGGGCCTTAAAACCAAAAAAGATATTTTGGATTATGGCATCGATAAGTTTAACGCCGCCGCCAAAAAAGCGGTCTTGCGTTACACTGATGACTGGAAATGGATTGTCCCGCGCCTGGGCCGTTTTGTTGATATGGACAATGACTACAAGACGATGGATGCCTCTTATACCGAAAGCGTGTGGTGGATTTTCAAAACTTTATACGACAAAGGTTTGATTTATGAGGGTTATAAATCGATGCACATTTGCCCGCGGTGCGAGACGACTCTCTCCAACTTTGAGGTCAATCAGGGCTACAAAGATGTTAAAGACTTGGCAGTAACGGTGAAATTTGAGCTAATAGACAAGCCTAATAATTATCTCCTCGCTTGGACGACTACGCCGTGGACTCTGCCGGGTAATGTGGCGCTCGCCATCAATCCAGTGATTGATTATGTTGCTGTCACCGGCGATGAACCCGGCAATGTTTATATTGTCGCCAAAGAGAGAGTGGAAGCGGTTTTTGGTCAGAAAGCGAAAATTGTTGATGAGTTTAAGGGTCAAGAATTGGTGGGTAAAAAGTATCGGCCGGTGTTTGATTATTACGCGGCAGATGAAAGTTTGAAAAATCGGGAGAATGGCTGGCAAGTGTATCCGGCTGACTTCGTGACCACCGAGGAGGGGACGGGGATTGTCCACATCGCTCCGGCTTTTGGTGAAGATGATCTCAAGTTGGGCCAAGATAAGGAGTTGCCGTTTGTTCAGCATGTCGGCATGGATGGGCGTTTTAAACCGGAGGTAAAAGATTGGGCCGGCGAATTGGTTAAGCCTAAAGATGAGCCGGACAAGATAGATGTGGAAATTATCAAATATTTGGCCGGCAAAAATTTGCTGTTTGCCAAAGAGAAGGTAACCCACTCTTATCCGCATTGTTGGCGGTGCGAGACACCGCTCCTTAATTACGCCGCTAGTTCCTGGTTTGTTAAAGTCTCAGTGTTCCGTGATCAGTTGGTGGCGGCCAATAAACAGATTGGTTGGATGCCAGCTCATATTAAAGAGGGTCGCTTCGGTCGGTGGCTCGAGGGCGCTCGCGACTGGGCCATCAGTCGTTCGCGCTTTTGGGGCGCGCCGCTTCCGGTATGGCAGTGCGATACTTGCAATCAAGTTAAAGTTATTGGCTCGCTTCCCGAGTTGGCCGAGCAATTGCCTAAGGCCCAAAATCGTTACTTGGCGCTCCGCCACGGCGAGGCCGAGAGCAATGTGGCTAATCGGGTTAGCTCACAAGTGGACAATCAAGACAATCTGACTGACATCGGCCGGCAAAAGTCGGCCGAGGTGGGTCAAGAGTTAAAGAGGGAAGGCGTTGATTTAATTATCTCTTCCGACTTTCTTCGGACTAAGGCCACGGCCGAAATTGTGGCCGATGAGCTCTCAATTAATCGTGAACAAATTATTTTTGACCCGCGTTTGCGCGAGATTGATGCCGGCGAGTTGGAGGGCGAGACCTGGGAGCATTACCAAGATTTTTTCCGCCACCATAAGCACGAGCTCGAGAAGAAGATTCCCAACGGCGAGAGTTTGCTCGATGTGCGGGCTCGAGTGATGAATCTGCTATTTGAGTTAGAGCGCGACTATGCTGGCAAAACCATCCTTTTGGTTAGTCATGGTTTGCCGGTCTTCTCGCTTTTGGCCGGCGCCAAAGGGGTGCCCGACGACAAATTGGCAGATCTTAAAGAGGGCGCTGGCGATATTAAGCGATCCCAAATTTATGAAGTGGAATTTAATTTGTTGCCCCGTGATGAGCGTTACTCAATTGATCTTCATCGACCGCACATTGATGAGCTTAAACTCAAGTGCGCCTGCGGTGGCGAAATGGTCCGGGTGCCGGAGGTGTTTGATTGTTGGTTTGAGTCTGGCGCCATGCCGTACGGACAAGTTGGTTATCGCGGGGAGCCGTTGCCGGAGTTTAACCCGATTTCAGGCGAGGGTTATCCGGCCGAGTTTATTGCCGAAGGCTTGGATCAAACCCGCGGCTGGTTCTACTCGCTCTTGGTGCTTGGAGTCGCTTTGTTTGACCGGTCGCCTTACAAAAATGTGATTGCCAACGGTTTGGTCTTGGCCGAGGATGGGCAAAAGATGAGCAAGCGCTTGCGCAATTACCCTGATCCGCTTGAGGTGGTCAATTGCTACGGCGCCGACGCCTTGCGCTTTTACCTCCTCTCTTCACCGGTCGTCCGAGCCGAGGATCTCAACTTTAGCGAGACGGGGGTGGCCGAGGTTAGCCGGCAAGTTATCGCCCGGCTCTTAAATGTGGTTCAGTTTTATAATACCTATACCAGCGAGGCTGACTTGGGCGAGGCCCGACCGGTGGCGACCAGCCACATTTTGGACGAGTGGATTTTGGCCCGCTTGTACCAAATCATCGAGCAAACCGGGCGAGCGTTTGATAACTATGAGCTTGATCGGGCCGCTCGGCCACTTGCCGAGTTCATTGACGACCTCTCCAATTGGTATCTTCGGCGGAGCCGCGACCGCTTCCATAGCGATGACCAGCGCGACCGGGAGAGCGCTATTGCCACCACTCGGTTGGTGCTGCGCGAGACGGCTAAACTGGTTGCCCCTTTCTTGCCGTTTACCGCCGAGCGAGTGTGGCAAACCCTCTTGATTCCCGGTGATGCCGAGAGCGTGCACTTGGCCGATTGGCCGACCTTGGGTGAAGTGCGGGAGGAAGTGATTAATTATATGAGCCAAACTCGCCGTTTGGTCGAGTTGTTGCTCGCCGAGCGCAGCGAATCCGGGATTAAGGTCCGCCAGCCACTTGGTCGGGCGATTATCAAGAGCGAGTTGCCGGCGGAATATTTGACTCTGGTTAAAGACGAAGTTAATTTGAAAGTAATTGAAGTTGATCCGTCGCAATTTAATGAAGTGGCGCTTGACACCGAAATTTCGCCGGCGCTTCGCGCCGAAGGCCAAGCGCGCGAACTCATCCGCCAACTCCAGGAGGCGCGCAAGCAGCAAGGTCTTAAACCGGGCGACTTGGCAGTGGTCACCGTTTCCGCCCCGGCCGAACTGGCGGTCGCTGTTAAGGACTTTAAATTAGAAGCAGAGATTAAACGCGCCGCTTGTCTTAAGAGCCTGGAGTGGCAAGTGGGCCAAGAGGTTACAGTGATGGTTAAATTGTAATGTTATGAGTCGGATGTTTTATCAATTAACCGGTCTCCCAATCGCTATCCGCGAGATTGGCGAGGCTGATTGGTTGCTGGTGGTGATTACTCCCGATCAGGGGTTGATTAAAGTGGTGGCCAAAGGTGTGCGTTTGGTTAAATCAAAATTGCGTCCCAGTTTGTCGCTCTGGCGGCCGGTTAATTTGACTGTGGTTAAAGGCCGCGAGATTTGGCGGTTGGTGGGGGCTGAGCAAGTTTGCTATTTTACTTTAGCTCTGCCGGCCGAGCGGTTGTTTGCCAAGCTTACCGTTCTCCTCCTCCGCCTGGTGCCGGAGGAGGCGCCGGCGCCGGCGCTTTATCGCGAACTTAAGGCTGGCCTGGATTATTTTGCCAAGTTTGACGCTTCTCACTTAACTCAGGCGGTGGCCGGCGCCGGCGAGCTAGTCCTGGTATGGCGAGCGCTCTCGGCCCTTGGTTATGCGGGGACAGCGAATGGTTTATCGCCACTTTTAAACCAGGGTCAATGGAATCGCGAACTTTTGGTCCAAGCTCATCGCGCCCGGCGCGAAACAGCGGCGGCCATTAATCACTCGCTCTCGGCCAGTCAACTTTAGCTCCAGTCCGCGACCGATTTTTAACAGGATGGTATAATTTTAACAATGGCAGACAATCAACCTTTTCCTCCCGAAGATGATGGCTTAGGCGATCTTAATCGGGAGTTATATGAGCGGGGAGCGACTCCGCGCCATGTTCATCACAGCGATTTGGCCCCTCGGTCCGAGGAGGTTAAGCGCGACTGGGGTTCGCGCTCAGCGCCGGCTAAATCTTTACATCACCGCCGCTTCTTCAGTTTGTCGGTGCTAAGCAAGGTGTTTGTCGCCGCGGCCGCTTTTTTCATTTTGTCGCTTGTGGCCGCCGGTTTCCTCCTATTCCGTGGCAGTAATATTGTTTCCAACACTAATATTGATATCAATTTGACCGGCCCGCTGACGGTTAAATCCGGTGGCGATTTCGATCTTGGGATTGCTATCACTAATAAAAATCGCACTGATCTCGAGACGGTCGATTTGGTTATCAACTTCCCGGAGGGGACTCGTGATCCGCTTGATGTGGGGAAAGACTTGTCGCGTTTCCGCCGGGCATTGGGTGAGATTAAGTCGGGCCAAACCAAAGTGGAAGGCATTCAGGCGATTCTTTTCGGTCAAGAGAAAACCAAACTGGAGATTGAGATTTTGTTGGAGTATCGCTTGCGCGGTTCGGATGCTATTTTCGAAAAATCTAAAATTTATGAAGTCCAAGTGGCCGATTCGCCGGTGTCAATCAATTTTGATGTGCCCGAGACGGTTAATGCCGGCCGGGAGATTGAACTCGGGATTGAAGTTTTAAGCAATTCACCAACCGTTCTCTCGGACTTGGTTTTGGCGGTGGTTTGGCCGCCGGGCTTTGTTCCCAAGCGGTCCTCAATTATCCCAACTGGCAACAATCAAACCGCCATCTGGCAGTTGGGCGACTTTCCGCCGGGCGGCCGCCGGACCATTACGGTAGTGGGCGAGCTTGTTGGTCAAGATGCTGAGCTTAAATCATTTCAAGTGCGGGTTGGCTTGCTTAAGTCGGGTAGTCCGGATGAATTGGCGGTGATTTACACCGACACCGTTAAGACCATTCAGGTGGAGCGGCCGTTTGTTGGCCTGGCGATGACAGTTAACGACAGTTCGGCCAGCGAGCCTTCGGCCAATCTTGGCCAGACAGTTCAAACGGTAATCGATTGGGGCAATAATTTGCCGGTGCCGGTGACTAATGGCACCGTTAGTCTAAGCTTGAAAGGTCAGGCTTTGCGGGAATCGTCAGTGACGGTTCAAAACGGCGCTTACAGCTCGACCGAAGATGTGATTGTGTGGGATCAAGTTAGTGTGCCGGCTTTGGCTCGGCTTGACCCGGGCGATCGGGGCACGCTCCAAGCCTCGTTTGCCAGCTTGCCGTTCTCGGCCGGTTCGTCGATTCGGAATCCTTACATTGACTTGGTGCTCACTTTCCGCGGGGAGAGACAGGAGGCTGGTCGACAAGGGGAGTTAGTGGAGACGGTTATCAAAAAGACGCTCAAACTCTCGGCCGCTTTCCAAGCCGCCGGCGCGGCGCTTTATTACAACGGTCCGTTCGCCAACACCGGGCCCTTGCCGCCCAAAGTTGATACGCCGACCACTTACACTATTGTTTGGCAATTGGCGACCGGCGGGAATGATGTCCGCGAGGCGCAAATGTTCGCCACTGTGCCGCGCGGCGTGCGCTTTATGGGTGAGGCGGCGCCCGCCACCGAAAAGCTGGTTTATGATGCCACTAATCGGATTTTGACCTGGGAGGCCGGCTATTTGCCGGCCGGTAGCCGTGGCGAGCCACGCTCGCGCGAGGTCGCCTTCCAAGTGGAATTCATCCCCAGCGCCAATCAAACGGGCAATGAGGCCAATTTGCTTGAGAACATTCGGGCGGTATCCATCGACACCTTTACCGGTGAGGCAATTAACCGGGCGCTCAGTAATTTGACCACTATCCTCTCGACTGACGCCAACTTTAATGCTAGTAATGGAATAATCGTTCAATAATCCGATTTTATGACTACCGAATTATCAATGGATAAAATTGTTTCCCTCGCCAAGCGCCGAGGTTTTGTGTACCAAGGCTCGGAGATTTACGGCGGTTTGGCCGGCACTTACGATTACGGACCGTTGGGGGTGGCGCTCAAAAATAATATCAAAAATTTGTGGTGGCAACAGTTTGTTCTTGATCGCGATGATATGTACGGCCTGGACGCCGCTATTTTGATGAATGGCGAAGTGTGGAAGGCGAGTGGTCATGTTGATGGCTTCGCCGACCCATTAGTTGAATGTGAAAAATGTAAAAAAAGATTTCGAGCGGATAATTTGGATGAAGCAACCAAATGCCCTGATTGTGGCGGTCAATTAAGCGTTCCGCGTCAGTTTAATATGATGTTCCAGACTCAAGTGGGGGCGGTTGAAGATTCCTCGGCGGTATCGTATCTTCGACCAGAGACGGCTCAAGGGATGTTTGTTAATTTCAAAAATATTATTGATTCCTTCCATCCGCGTTTGCCGTTTGGAATGGCCCAAATCGGTAAAGCGTTTCGCAACGAAATTACGCCGCGCGACTTCCTCTTCCGAGTGCGGGAATTTGAACAGATGGAAATTGAGTATTTTGTTCGGTCCGAGAATTGGGAGCAAGCGTTTGAGGAATTTCGTCAGGGGATGAATGATTATGCCGATAAAATCGGCTTGGCTAAAAATAAAATTCACGAACTTGAAGTGGGGGCGGAAGATCGCGCGCATTATTCCAAGCGAACAATCGATTTTGAATTTGATTATCCTTTTGGTCGTAAAGAGCTTTGGGGCTTGGCTTATCGAACCGATTATGATCTCGGCAAGCACAGCCAATTCTCGGGTGAGGAGTTGACTTATTATGACGAGGCCAACAAAGAGAAGTTTATTCCTCATGTGATTGAGCCGTCGTTGGGTGTGGATCGAACAGTGTTGGCGGTCTTACTGTCGGCTTATACCGAAGATGAGTTAGGTGGCGAACCGCGAGTTTATCTTAAATTCCCGCCGGCGGTGGCGCCGATTAAAGTGGCGGTTTTCCCGCTTTTGAAAAACAAACCGGACTTGGTGGCTAAAGCGCGAGCGGTTTATAATGAGCTACGAGCTAACAGCTACGAGCTAACAGCTATCTTCGACGACAATGGCAATATCGGCAAGCGCTATCGTCGGCAAGATGAGATTGGCACGCCCTATTGCGTCACTATCGACTTCGACACTCTGACTGACGACACCGTCACTCTCCGCGCTCGCGACACTGGCGAGCAAACGCGGGTCAAAATCGCCGAGCTTTCCACGGCGCTTAAATTAAGTTAAGGTAACAAGATGAAAGATCAAACCATTAAATTGCCCAACGGGCTAAGGATTATTCTCTTGCCTCGCCCCGACCGCCTCTCGGCCACTATTATGACTTTAGTGGCCGTTGGGTCAAAGTATGAGCCGGCTCGCTTGGCTGGCATCTCCCATTTTTTGGAACATTTGGTTTTTAAAGGGACGACCAAACGGCCCAAACCAAGCATTATCTCGGAAGAACTGGCCTCGCTGGGGGCGCAATCCAACGCTTACACCAGCCAAGAGTTAACCGCTTATTATGCCACGGTTGAGGCCAGTAAGTTGCCGCAAGCGATTGAGCTTGTGGCCGATATGTACCTTAACCCCTTGCTTGATGAGACCGAGATTAATCGCGAGCGGGGAGTGATTATTGAGGAGATGAATATGTATGAGGATTTGCCCTCGCGGATGGTGATTAACCATTTGTTAGCGCTAACTTATGGCGATCAGCCGGCCGGCCGGCCAGTGATTGGCCGGAAGGAGGTGATTAAAAAATTGTCGCCCGCCGACATTAAGACTTATCGCGACGGTCAATATCAACCAAGTGTAACTACGGTGGTGGTGGCGGGCAAATTCTCGCCGATTGAGATAACCAAACAATTGAAACGGCTTTTCGCCCCGGCCCGGCCCGGCCGGCAAATTCATCCCAAGAAGCGGGTTAAGGAAACACAGGTTAAGCCGCGACTTAAAGTTACTTATAAAAAGTCCGACCAAACTCATTTGGCGGTCGGCTTCCGTTCGCGACCGCTTGATCACCCAGACCATTATCCGCTGATGGTGTTGGCCGGCATTTTGGGTGGGGGGATGAGCTCGCGCTTGTTTAAAAAGATTCGCGATGAGCTTGGCGCCGCTTATTATGTTTGGGCCGAGGATGATAATTTTACCGATCACGGTTTGTTTGTGGTTGGAGTGGGCGCCGATACCCGCCGCGCGCCGCTCGTGGCAGAGACGGTGTTGGCCGAGTGCTCTCTTTTAACCAAAGAGACAGTGAGTGACAAAGAGCTGAAGAGAGTTAAGGATTATTTGACCGGCACCACCACCCTCTCGCTTGAGACCACTGGCGCCTTGGCCGACTTTGTGGGCGGTCAAGCGGTGTTGAAAGAGAAGTGGAGCCAGCCGGCCGAGTTTAATCGTCGAATTCAGGCGGTTACCACCGCTGAGGTGAAAAGGGTGGCCAAGACCATCTTTAAACCCAACCGACTCAATATGGCGGTCATTGGACCGTTCAAGGACCGAGGGCGGTTTGTCGGCATTTTACAAGTGTAGTATCATTGCCTTATGAAGCCTGATTCGGACCAAATCATCAGTATTACCACCAGCACCATTATTCGTACCTTGATGATTATTGGCGTTGTGGCGCTAGCTTACTTTTTGCGCGATTTGATTGTGGTGTTATTGGCCTCGGTGGTGATTGCCTCGGCGGCCGAGCCTTTTACTCGTTCGTTGATGAGATGGCGCCTACCACGGCTTTTGGCGGTAGTCCTCATTTATGTGGTGGCGATTTTTGGTATCTCGGCTTCTCTCTACTTCTTCATCCCGCCACTCTTCATCGAGCTGTCCAACTTGGCCAGCACTTTACCAAGCAGTTTTGACTCATTCAATTTATTTGATCCCAACCTTGATCCGCTCTCGGCCATTACCGGCGGATTGGTCTCCAGCATCTCACTGAAAGAAATAATTACCGAAATCCAGCGGGCGATTGTGTCCGAATCGGGCGGCCTCTTTACCGCCACCGGCACGCTCTTTGGCGGGGCAGCTAGCTTTGTCCTAATCATTGTCCTCTCTTTTTATCTCTCGGTGCAGGAGGATGGGGTAGGCGACTTCCTCCGCTTGGTGACGCCGGTCTCTCATGAGAAATATGTCACCGGTTTATGGGCCCGCTCGCGCGAGAAGATTGGTCAATGGATGAAGGGCCAACTTCTCTTAGGCTTGATTATCGGTATTTTGGTTTATTTGGGGTTGTCTTTGCTTGGGGTTAAGTATGCTTTAGTCTTGGCGGTGTTGGCGGCAGTGATGGAATTAATCCCGTTCTTCGGTCCGGTAATCTCGGCGGTACCGGCCGTGCTGCTTGGCTTTTCCGACAGTTTGGTCTTGGGCCTTTTGGTCCTCGGCTTTTATATCGTTGTTCAGCAATTTGAGAACCATTTGATTTATCCCTTGGTGGTGCGGAAGATTGTCGGCATCCCGCCGATATTGGTGATTATTGTGCTTTTCGTCGGCGCTCGGCTAGCCGGCATTTTGGGGATGATGCTCGCGGTGCCACTGGCGACCATCGTGATGGAGCTCGCGAGCGACTACCAAAAGAAGAAGCACATCTTCCGCGAGACCAACAATGGCTAAGCCTTTCTATATTACTACCACTTTGCCGTATGTTAACGCCGAGCCTCACTTGGGGTTCGCAGCGGAGATTGTTCGGGCTGATATTATCGCTCGGGCTCACGCGCTCCGTGACGAGGAAGTTTTTTTCAATACCGGCACCGACGAGCATGGCCTTAAGATTTATCGCGGAGCGGAAGCTCAAGGTGTTGATCCGCAAGCTTATGTTGACGATTATGCGGAAAAGTTCAGAGATCTCAAATCACTCCTTAATTTAAGCAATCAACTCAATTTTATCCGCACCACCGACCCTCACCACCTTAAGGCGGCGCAGGAGTTTTGGCGCCAATGCGATCAAAATGGCTATATTTACAAAAAGCATTATCAAGTCAAATATTGTGTCGGTTGCGAGCTGGAGAAGACCGACTCCGAGCTGGAGAATGGCCGTTGCCCCCTGCATCCTCACGCCGAACTGGAGTTGATTGAGGAAGAAAATTATTTTTTCAAATTCGCTAGTTTTCAAGACCGACTGCTTAAGCTCTATCAAGACAAATCCGATTTGGTGATACCGGGCAAGCGTTTTAATGAGATTAAAACTTTTGTTCAAGCGGGTTTGAGCGATTTTTCTATTTCTCGCCGGGTTGAGAAGATGCCGTGGGGTGTGCCGGTGCCAAATGACGACGAGCAGGTAATGTATGTGTGGTTTGACGCGTTGGTTAATTATGTTTCGGCGATTGGTTGGCCGGATGATGAGGCTAAGTTTAATAAGTGGTGGAGGGAGACCGGCGGAGTGGTCCAATACTGCGGTAAAGATAATCTCCGTCAGCAGGCGGCGATGTGGCAGGCGATGCTCATGGCGGCCGGACTCCCGCCCTCCAAGCACATTGTGATTAACGGCTTTATTTTGGCCGAGGGCGGGCAAAAGATGAGCAAGAGCTTAGGCAACGGTATTGATCCTGCTGAAGCGGTAGCTGAGTATGGTGCCGAGGCTTTGCGTTATTTCATTGCTCGGGAGTTGAATCAGTTTGAAGACAGCGAAGTTTCGCCCGAGCGCTTGCGCGAGGATTACAATGCCGGCTTAGCCAATGGTTTGGGCAACTTGGTCAGTCGAGTAATGACGATGGCGGAAGCTAATTTGGCTCAAGTTCCGGTTATCTCGGATAACACTATTCCGTCCGAATTTTTTGAAAAATTAGACCGGTTTGAAATTAATGCGGCGACTAATCTGATTTGGGATAAGATTGCCGAGTTGGATAAAAAAATCCAAACTACCGAGCCGTTTAAGTTAGTAAAAACCAATCCGGATGAGGGCAAAAAACTGATTACTGAATTAGTGATTGGGTTAAGTGCGATTAGCTTGATGCTTGAGCCGATTTTGCCAGCGACCAGTCAGGCGATTAAAACTTTAGTTAAGGAAAACCAAGCCCCGGCGGAACCTCTCTTTTCCCGCAAAGATTAATTTTTTCTATAAGCTATCAGCTAAAAGCTATAAGCTATGCACCTCATCGACATCCACGCCCATCTTAACTTCCCCGAGTACGACGGCGATCGGGGAGAGGTGATTAAGCGAATTGGCGAGGCGGAGATTGGCGTAATTAATGTGGGTACGGATCTTAAAACTTCACGCGAGGTGATTAAATTGGCGGAAGAGAATGGCAATATGTGGGCCACGGTTGGCGTCCACCCCTCGACTGCGCTCGGGGCTGGCCCTCACGCTGTTCTTGAAGAAACTGATTTTACCGAATTAGAGCAATTGGCGCGTCAGCCTAAAGTGGTGGCGATTGGCGAGTGCGGTTTGGATTACTTTCGGCTTAAAGATGATAATGAAGAGATCAAGCAAAAACAGCGGGAATTGTTTATCAAACAAATCGAATTGGCGCAAAAGGTTAACAAACCGCTGATGCTCCACATTCGCGAGTGTTATGACGAGGTGTTGGAAATTTTAAACAAATATCCGGCAGTGAGGGCTCACGCGCATTTTTTTGTCGGCAATAGCGACCAGTTGCAAAAATTTTTAACCCGCGGTGATACGGTCTCTTTCACTGGTGTTATTACCTTCACTCATGATTATGACGAGCTGATTAAACAAGTGCCGCTTGATCGCTTGATGACCGAGACCGACTCGCCCTATGTGGCGCCGGCGCCAAACCGGGGCCGGCGCAACGAGCCGCTTTATGTCCGCGAGGTGGCCGCGCGCTTGGCTGAGCTTAAAGGAATCTTACCCGAAACGCTGGCCCAGCAGACCCTCCATAACGCCGACAAAGCCTTTAATTTGGGCCTCTTTTGACTTAAACGCCAGCATCTGTTAGGATTGGTCCATGGAAAAAAATTACGAAATCGGCTATTTGCTCTCGCCCTTAATCCCGACTGATGAGGTGGCGGCCAAAGTGGCCGAA
>Ga0208958_1003166_pt1 | contig 13104 bp, 21 predicted proteins | sample RifOxyB1_FD_184032 | JGI IMG/M metagenome (GOLD analysis project Ga0208958, IMG submission 184032) | Soil microbial communities from Rifle, Colorado - Rifle Oxygen_injection B1 (SPAdes) | ecosystem: Environmental > Terrestrial > Deep subsurface > Rock core/Sediment | place: Rifle, Colorado... | reverse complement strand
AAGTTTAATAGGCGCGAAATTGATCTTGTGAGACGGTCACTATCTGGCCGGATCTGTTGTGTTTGACTTTGTGGAGCGGGCGGCCGCTCTTGGGGCAGATGCCGGCGTAGCCGTAGTATTTGACAGCGATATACCCGTCTGGGGCGTCAGGTTGCTCGATGAACACTGTGTCCCCGGGGGAGAACAGGAGTTTCTCTGCAGCGGTTGATTTTGGGTTTCCGGTAGGCATGAAGACCTCTCCTAAAGATGCAAAGAACTGCGTATTGGATATTATAACTAATCTGAATGTAGATTGTCAAACTATAGGGCGTTGCTTAAGCATGGCGCTTGGCAGAGGGGTCGGGAGGAGGTATGAGCTTGCTCCGCGTCCTGCAGCGTAGTTCTCGACTACTGCTTATGTGCGCTCCCGCCTGCATCAGCTGTCGCCTCAGCGATTGCGGGCAGGTCCTCATATAACTGCGCCTATATCATGCTGGCGCATAATATCGTCTTGTTATAGAATACGCATACTCGCACATTGGTTTTTGAGTAGATATTCCCCCGGCCTCCTTCGTCGCGTCAGACGCGACTTCGGAAGGCCACTCGGGGCAAAATATATTCCCCTGTAGCTCAGCTGGCCCGCCTGCATCAGCTGTCGCTTCAGCGACTGCGGGCAGGTAGAGCGCGATATGAAACAAAAGTTCTATTACACATATGTCTTGATCAGCGATTTTGACGGTGAGTTTTATGTGGGTTGGGCAGATGATTTACGGGCGAGGGTAGATAAACACAACGACGGTCAGGTTCTTGCCACTCAAAACAGACGGCCATTAAGATTAGTTTATTATGAGGCTTGTATAAATAAGGAGTTAGCAATTGCGAGAGAGAAGACATTGAAGACAGGTTTTGGAAGAAAGTACATTAGAAAGAGGACTGGATTGTAGGTCAACGTGTATAATGTTGATGATTGATATTCCCCTGTAGCTCAGCTGGTAGAGCGGGATCCTGTTAAGATCAAGGTCCGTGGTTCGAGTCCACGCGGGGGAGCACACTTGAATTTTTAGGTCGATTTGCGATTATAAAATACGGTTTTTTCCAGTCCCATTGGGCTTTTCCGTCCTTCCATACTAAGTTCTCGCAAAAGATATCTACCATTTCCCTTTTGTTTTCCGGTAAGGCCAGTCTTAGTCGTTTAGTAACGTGTTTTATATTATCTAGGAACTGATACATTAGTTCGTCAAGTTCGTGGATTATGTTCTCGCATTTAACAATCGTATTTCGATAGGACGCTTCTTTTCGACGGCTGTCTTCCATAAGTCGGTCGTATTCGGCTTTCACTAGTTCACCCGCAGAAAAACATCGCCCCATATCAATTTGAAGATTTTGTTCTGCTGAAATCTTTTCGCCAAAAACTCGAATTTCTTTCTTGATATCTAGTTTTTGGGGTTGGTTTATCTCGATTACATAGTCGCGGGCTTCTTTCCAAGTATCTTGATCTATTTCTATTTGTTCGAAGGCGGTCATTAAACTATCTTCAAGTTTCTTTTCGGGAACATAAGTTATTCGATCAATATCTTTACAGGGGGACTTACGTTTGCCACACCGATAATAAGTAATTCCTTTTTTGTGCGTTCCTGATAGCATTCCACCGCACAAGCCACACTTAAACATACTCGAATAGGCATAGTCTAGGTGTGTCACTTTCGGGTGTTCGTGGCCGGACATAACTTCTTGTACTCGATAAAACAATTCTGAATTGATTAACGGTTCATATTCGCCCGCGATTCTTTCGCCGTCACTTTCAAAGATCCCTGTGTATTGAAGGTCGCTTAATCTGTTTCGCCAAGTATTTTTATGAAAACCACCCGATTCTGACTTACCAGATAAAAGCCCTATATTTTTGGCGTATTCTGCGATTTGTTCGAATGTGTAATTGCCAGTGGCAAACTGTTCGAAGACTTTCTTGACTAACTGTCCTTTAACAGGATCAACAATCCATTTTTTACGACCCACAGGGCCTTCTGTAATATAGCCTAGTATTGCCGGTCTTGCCGGGTGCTTCATAATCTTTGCTTTTGATTTCATTCCCTCTATGGTCCGGTATCCAGTATCGTCGCTTGATTTCTTTGACATAGCAAATTCGATAGCGACCATTAGCTGATCACCGGAAGAATCAGTAAATACTTTAGTGGGTGTATAGATTCGTTTAATAGTTCCGTTTTGTAAATACCACAATATCATTCCACCGTCGGCAAAGTTACGTGCTAGTCGGCTAATTTCAGTACACACAATACCGTCGATTTCGCCTTTATGATCTTTAAGGTAATCAAGCATATTAGCAAAGCTGTCACGCGCGAAAGCTTCGTATCCGGTTTTGTCGTCTTCAAATACTGGACCTACTAGTTCAAGCTTGTATTTAGTTATTGCTTCCTTAACAAAATCTTTTTGATATTCAAGCGAATTTAGCTGTTTATTGGCTTCACCTTTTAGGTTGTCTTCCGACGACTTTCGGATATAAGCGACGACACGATTATATTTTGGTTCGTTATCTTCCATATTTATCTTTGGTTACCGCCTTATGAAATTTTCGAAACGTTTCAATTAGATCCTGCCTAGGTTTGTCTTTGTCAAAAACTTTCTTAAATTCTTCAAAATCTGTGTTGATAATTCTTTTCCGAACTACTTTACCGTTTTCTTTGAAGTCTTTAATTATTATTTGTGCTTGTGGTTCGGTGTAGATTTTCTGAACCACCTTCACAAACCGCTTAAAACTGTTTAGTAATGGTGGAATATCATTTTCGCTTAATTTAGGATCACGCTTCATTAGGTGGGTGACGAATTTCTTTTGTGCTTTGCTTGAATTATCCATATTTATTAGCTAACTATTACTGGTCGATTGTTTATTTCAAATAGTCTGTCGATTTCCTGAATAACTTCTACTGGCAAGTGTACTTCTTGCTTAGGAACTTGGATATTAGCTGAACTGACAGTATTAGGAAGCCCTAGCGCAGTTCTTTCACCTTCAATCGATATCTTTAGTATTCCCGCCAGTAATACCAATTCTTTGGTGTTTGAAGCCTTGTATTCGTTTTCTACTAGTAATTGATCTAACTTATCCAATAAGTTACTAGCCAGATCCTGAATCTTTCGCCACGTCTTAATATGTCTCGCGACTGTTTGGTTTATTAGTTCTACCCGGTTTTCGACAAAGGTTTCTTCGGCTAAATCGTATAGGTTTCGTCTACGTTGAAGCCAGTTTTCGTTCTTGGCACGAATACCCACTTCACTTTTACTAACACCGAACTTATCGGCTACGTCCTGATATGAAGGTATCCTTCCTTCGGAATCCGGGGTCAAGTAAAACTCTAGCGCAGATTCCCAATTAACACCTTTCGGTCCGGGATTATCCATAACTCTATTTTACGCTTTTCACTAAGCTTTTTGAATCTGATTTGTTCCGATTTAACGGTGTTTATTATCGTTAACTTACGTTCACAAAAGTAGTAAAATACAGATACATAAAATAATATGGGGAAATTACAAAAAATCGATATCCAAATTCCAAGCTTATCGGAAACGAATTTAACCGACAATAAATATCTTACTGAACTTTTTTCGCAGTTAAGCAATTTTAAGGTTACTGGTTATTTACAAACAAATTTATCTGAATCCTTATTTCCACAGACAAGGATTTCTCCTTCACCCATTAGTAGTCCGCAGATTTCATTTATAACAGATAACTCTAGTGAAACGGATTTGTGGCACGCTGGTGAACTTACTTTTGGATTTAATCTTCTGGAACAAAAACAAGTTAGAAAAGAAAAAACCGGTTTTGAAGAAGAAGTATTATCGGACCAAGTAGGCGAATATACTAAGCTGTCAAATCAAAATGATAAATTTTACGTTTTAACAATTAAGCAATTATTGGACCGCTTTAATGGGAAGCTAATTGAACTGAATCATAGCGGTATGAACTTTGGTCCGAAACTAATAAAAAACCAAGATTACGTTATGTTTAGGGATAAATTAGCAAAGACTTGTAATATGTATAAATATCCTACTGGCGAAGAATGGCCCTTTATTGTTCCCGCTACAAAGGAAGAATTTCAAAGTGAAATTAAGGACGATACCCAAGACCGTAATCCTAAATTTGAACTGGTATTTTCTGAATATCACCCCAAACCAGTAATTCAATTTGATATTGAAACAAGCCTATCTAAGGAAGAAGTTTTTAATTTGCTTCCTGAACCGTATGGTGTTTCATTTGAAGGTTTAGAAAACTTTATTCGGACGGTATTTATTCACATTGATTGGGGGAATACGATCCTTCGTTTTGATTTAAGGTTCAAGTCAAAGGATAAAGACTTCGGATATTGGTTAGTAAAAGAAGGGGGTAGGTATTTATGAACGATATAAGTAAATTTCAGGAAGGCGTAATTGTCTACCATAAAGCTACGGGTTCGAGGTGTGTGGTAATTAAAATAAATGACGATAAAAAAACTGTTAAGGTTCGGACTGATAAAGATTTAGAACGTGATTATTATCCCCAAGAACTAAAAACTGCGGAAGAAGAAAAAGCTGAATACCAAGCCTTGGCAGATCAAATGCCTAAAAAGGATTGGGGTATTTAATATATGGATCAAAATAGTCAAATCTTCATTTCTTTAATAAGCGGTCTTATTGGTTCTTTAATTGGTGGTCTTGTTACTTTCTTGGTAACACGTTATTCGATTAAACGTACCACCGAAGAAGCAATGGGAATAGAAAAGAAAAAACGTAGGTGGGTAAAAGAAGATCAGGAAAAATCGGCAATCTCGGCACTACTTATTGAAACGGAAGAAAACCTTAAAAGTATCGAAAGGTGGGATTCCTACCATACAAAGTTCCGGTTTGCTAACGATTCGTGGGAACTTAACAAGGCTACATTAAATTCAGTTTCAACGGAATTAAAAGACAGGATAATACGTGCCTACACAGAAATTAGCAGACACAATACCTTAATAGATTATGATTTGCGTGTTCCGTTTGGTTCAGGTGCTAAAGACGCAGAAATTGAAAGACAGATTGTAGCTATAAAAGAAGCATTAACCAATTTATTAAATGAACTAAAAAAATAATATGAAGATAATGGTTTTTCTACACGGTACGGCAATAATGCACAAGGCGGGTTTGGGTAAAACACCGGCAGAAAGGGGTAAGCAGGTTGAAGAAAACGAAGCTAGTGTACACCAATATGACACATATGTTCCCGTCGGTGACGCAAACAATAAGTTAAAGAAATGGAAAGAACAGGGCGCGGAAATCGTTTACCTAAGTTCCCACGAAGACGAAGGAAGTGTCCATAAAGACATTCAAGTGTTAACGAACTATAGTTTCCCAGACGCGCCCGTTCTTTATAGACGTGGTAAGGAAACCTATGCAGATATTGCCGAAAGGGTTATGCCTGATATTTTGATCGAAGACGACTGCAAAAGTATTGGTGGCGAACCAGAAATGACATACCCACACATTGATCCAAAGAAGAAAAGACAAATTAAGTCGATTGTTGTTAAAGAATTTTCAGGAATAGATAACTTGCCAGAGAATTTGGAAGAATTAAAGGATTATAGAATTTAATAAAGTGATATCATTTACCTATGAACGATAAAACTATATTACTAGTCGGATATACCGGTGGAATCGGATATAAAACTGCCGAAGTTTTGCTAAACGAAGGCTATTCTGTTATTGGAACTTATAATAAGCAGACAGACAAGCCAGATCCAAAAGGTGGAAATTTTACTAAAGTTCAAATTGACTTAAATCGTTCGGAATCCATTAAAAAATTAGAAGACGTCCTAAAAGATAAGTCCTTATTTGCGATCGTAAACTGTGCCGGAATTGTAAAGTTCGAAGGAACTTCACCGGAAGAAGATCTTTCAATATGGAATGAAACATTAGCGGTCAACCTTTCAAGTAATTTCTACTTAGCCAGATTGTTCGGAAAGAATATAGTCGAAAATGGCCGATTTATTATGATTAGCTCTACTGATTCTTATTATGGCGGATCAATTACAGCTAGTTACGCGGTAAGTAAGGCGGGTGTAAATTCACTTACAAAGTCGTTATCGCTTTTATTTAGGGATAAGAGGATTCGTGTTAACGCAATAGCACCGGGTTGGGTTTCTACTCCTATGATTGAAGGAAATAGCGAAGAATTTTATAAGAAGTTGGCCGAAACGAACCCATTAAGTCGAATCGCTGAACCGGAAGACATAGCTAAGGCAATTAAGTTCCTGTTATCTAACGATTCTGATTATATTAACGGACAGGTAATTACTGTAGACGGCGGATATACAAATCAAGATCCGACGCTTTTAATTGAAGAAGGAACAAAATAGTATGAACGGCAGATCGGCAATTTGGGGTGGTGCTACGATTGGTTTTATAATCGGCGCAGTCATTGGCATATTCAATGGAAATTTTATGCCGACTTTGATTAAGGGTGTGGTAATTGGGGCGATAATTGGTGTACTTGCCGAACTACTTGGAAGACTAGGTGACAAGCTTCGGAAATAAACGTCGTATACTACCCCAAGAAACTTAGTTGTAGCTATCAATATGTCTTACGACCTTAATGTATCAAAATTGTCGAAATTCAAAGGGAAAACCATATTCCTTTTTGATTCGAGCACGTTTTGTAGATATGAAGAACTGTTTTTGTATTCAGGAATTAACTTCTTTGAAGTATTAGGTAAGCTAGATAGGATTATTTTTCTATTAACGAACGAAGTAATCGTAGAGTTAATGAACGGACCACGAAAACTTCACCCAAAGTTTTTACTAGATCACATAATCAATGTCGAAGGGTCAATGGATCATTCACTTAAAGAAAACCGGTTTCTATACGAAAAAAAGGGGAAACTTCACTATATGGTATTAAATAAAGTTTCTGCCGTCGACTGGAATCAAGTTCTATTATGTCAAAATCATTCAGATCTTGTATTGGTAACGAACGATAGAAAACTATTGAAAAGTTCGAAGGTTATTTTAGGTGATCGATCGTTTGGGGCGGCTTCATTGATTTATAAACTACTCGAAATGTACCCGGACGACACCGATCTTCAATCTTTGGAAATAAAATCAAAAGAACTTTTTAAGCACGGACGACTGGGTAATATAAGGTACTAGTACAAGTCTGCTACTTTATTATCAAGCGTTTAAGGCTAGCGAATTACCCTTAAAACAATCGTTCACGAAACTTATGTCTACCTCGTCTGGTAGAATTGGTGTTAGGATCTGGTTTATAAAATAGGTTCTCACCTGTTTCAGTAGTCGGAGCCAAATAGACCGAGGTGATGAGGCTATATCACACACGGGGTGCAATATGATTTGTTTGTATTCTTTACAGCGATGATTACACTGCAGGCAGTGGGGGTGCAAAGTAAGTACTCTCGGTATTCGCATTTGATCGGAGGAGTGTTGATGCTGGTGACAGGGTTGTTGTTGCTGTTTAAGCCTGAGTGGCTGATGTTTGGGTAGTCATTTTGTGGTCCGAAACTGCTTGAAAGAAAAAACCTCTTTTTTGGGTATTACTAGTAGATAGCAATTAATACTAGTTACCTTGAAAGGGGGTGAACAAATAAATGAACAAAACATCAATATTATTGGGTTTGACAGCGTTAGTCATTGGAGGTGCAGTTATGGCTCCTCAAGCGGTTTTGGCGTATAAAGGTGACCCGAATGTGAAAGGCCCTAACTATACACAAGAGCGCCATGAGGCGATGACGAAAGCGTTTGAAAACAACGACTACAATGCTTGGAAATCGTTAATGGACGGACGTGGTCGGGTGACTCAGGTAATTAATGCCCAGAACTTTGGCCGATTTGCAGAAGCACACAAACTTGCGTTACAAGGAAATACTTCTGAGGCGAACGCAATTCGGACTGAACTCGGGCTTGGGCTTCGAAATGGGTCAGGCGCGGGACAGGGAATGGGATACGGAAAAACAAACCGTTAGCCGAAGCATGACAAAAAGCTGATGCCTTACTTGAACAATTTTTAAGTAAGGTGTCAGCAGTTGGAAACAGATATACTGAATTAAATGATTATTGGTGATATATCCGAGCTATCAGATGAAAAGTTGATTGAAATTATTCGTGGTACGGATAGGGAGCTATATGCAGAAATCATAAAACGGTATCAAGCGAAACTGATGAGATATGCTGGTTATATTACCGGTGACGACAATATGGGGGCGGATGCGGTGCAGGAGAGTTTTATCAAGGCGTATGTTAATTTGAACAGCTTTGATGTTAAAAAGAAGTTTTCTAGCTGGATATATCGTATTGTCCACAATGAAGCCATAAACTTGGTAAATAAACACAAAAAACAGGTACCGATAAGCGATGAAGATGGGTACAATAGTGGCATCGATTTGGAGGATGATTTTATTAAGAGTGAACTTATTAGTCACGCTCATGGTTGTTTGGAAAAGATGCCAATTATATATAGAGAGCCGTTATCACTCCTATATCTGGAGGAAAGATCATATGAAGAGATTAGTGATATATTACGAATTCCTGTTGGCACGGTGGGGACGCGGATTAACCGAGCTAAGGGAATTATGAAAAAAATATGCCAAAGACACTAAAAAAGCCAGTAAATTTTGAGAAGATCATCATGGAGAAAGTGAAGTCAAATGAGATATCCATGAAACCAAGATGGTACTTTGTCGCGGGGTCGGTGTGTTCGGTCGTTGGATTGGCTAGTTTGATTATTGGTGTAAGTTTTCTGGTAAATCTTAGTCTTTTTTTACTTCGTAAACATGGACCGATGGGGCAGTGGAGATTACAACAGTTGTTAGTGAGTTTTCCTTGGTGGGTGCCGATGCTTGCTGTCGGGGGGATGGTGCTTGGAGTGTGGATGCTTCGTAAGTATGATTTTTCGTATAAAAAGAATTTTTGGTTAATCGTTGTTGGCTTAATTTTTTCAGTGATTCTGGCTGGTGTGGTAATTGATGGGTTGGGTTTGAACGATGTCTGGTCTCGTCAAGGTCCAATGAGGCGATTTTATCAACAGGTCGAGATACAAGATGGGAACGCCCCACTTGAATCTGGACAGGGAAAAGGTGGGGCCGGGTTTTTGGGGCGTAATCAGTAGGTTTGCTACACTGTTATCAGTTAAAATTTAAGATAAGACATATGAGGACGATTGTAGCTGGAGTTTTGGTTGCGCTGTTGTTGATTGAGGTGCCTGTTTTTGCAGCATATGACGGCGCAGGAGGACAGGGTGCGGGGTCACAGTCACCGTCTCTTGCCGGGAATCAGGTGCAAAATCAAAATCAGGTAAAAACTTTAAACCAAGGCGAGGATTTACAGCTGCAAGTAAACACTCAGGAGCAGGAGAATCTGGAAGAAGGTACTAAAAACATGGGCGAGGTGGCGACACAAGTTCAACAGTTGTTGCAGTTGGGAACTACTGGCGGTATCGGAGAGCAGGTAAGAACAATTGCCCAAGCCCAAAACCAGGCTCAGACCCAGATCCAAGAACAGTTGGATAAGCTTGAGTCAAAAGGTAAACTGGCACGACTTTTAACCGGAACCGATTACAGCGCAGTTAAAAACCTAAAAACTCAGCTTGAGCAGAACCAGCTACGGATACAACAATTAACACAGTTGCAAAATCAACTTATCAATCAAAGTGATATAACAGCGGTTCAAGAAACAATCCAAGCATTAGTCTTGGAAAATACGTCTTTGCAGGATAGGATTAGCGCAGAAGAACAGACAAGAAGCTTGTTTGGTTGGTTATTTAGGCTAATTTCAAACTATTAGGTGGAGCGCAAAGAAAAAAGCCGGAAAATTGAGTAATCCCAATTACTTGGTGATTTTTCGGGCAACAAAGCGGTCAGGCCTATAGCTTGAAGTTTGGCTCAACACATCTTTGTGTGTGCCACACATGGGCACATGGCATATCATGACTGGGAGGAGTGTTTCGAGGTTGAGGTCGACGAACTGATCCGACAGAAACAAGCAGAGCACGACAAAGTGTGCGACTGCGGTAAACCGATCAAGGTCGACTGAAACTACAACCATTTTTAAAGAAAACCGTCTGGTTCACAAGAATCACCAGGCGGTTTTTTTTAGTATATCCAGTGTTGCACTATCTGGGGGTAATTCATCAAGATATAATTTAAATATGGAAATTTCAGTTTATCTCGCCAGGTTTTGGGGAAGTTTGTTTATCATCCTCGGCTTAGGCTCTGTTCTAGCCAAGTTTTTGGGTAGGGTCATAGAGTATACAGAAGATAGAACTATCACGGTCTCCACAGGGTACATTACTTTTCTTTTGGGACTGATCACGGTAACACTTCATAATATCTGGGTGGTTGATTGGAGAGTGGCTATCACCATCTTGGGGTGGATAACTTTAGTAAAAGGAATCGAGAAAATTGCATTCCCGGATCGTGTAAATAAAAAAGCACAGATGTTCAAGGGAGAGCAGAAATTTTGGGGATTTGTAATATTTTTAATCGGTGTGTTCTACTTTTGGATAAGTTTGAGTCTTCGATAAAATCTGTGATTAGTTGGGGAGAAGGTGATTTTGGAAGAGATAGTCGGCGATCGTTTGACTAATTAAAGTGATACCTTCGACGGAGGGGTGGATGTAGTTGCCGGAGTCGAGATATTTGCTGATGGTCAACCCATCTTTGTTGATGGACCTTTCGTAAACATTAATAAGCGGTAAATTGTGTTTTATAGCATAATTGATGTGATTTTCGATGTAGGCACGTCGTTCATTGGCCCATTGATTCCGAACCGCTGGAGACAGGTCGACGGCACCCTTACCGTAAAGACTCTGTGAGGGGGCAATGGTAGCGATGAAAATAATGAGGGAGTTGGGTTTGGCATCAGCAATCTCGGCGACAAGATGATCCAGGGTGGTGGTTTGTATGGCGAGCCCTTCCTCTAGGGGTGACTCTGAAAGTGGATTATTGCCAAAAGACTCGATGAAAACGATATCAAAAGCACGAGCTAAAACGGCGGGGAGTGTTTTACCTTGATAAGTTGTTTCTTGGTTGAGCCGATCGTCAACAGAGAGGAGATTGGTGGAGCCAAAACCGTAATTGAAAATACCAAAGTCTTTATTGGGGTAGTACTGTTTCAGCATAGGGCGAAGGGCGTCAAAATTTTCACCCAGACTTTCAGTCATCGAATCGCCGATAAAAATTAGAGTATAGGCGGGGGCGGGGGCGATGGTAGGTGGTTCGTAATGCTCAATAGTCTTAAGAATTTTCGGAGTTGGGGGTAAAGACTTGGGGGTGGCAAAGCGAATACATATGACAATCAAAACGAATAAGAAGAAAAATAAGTAAGGACGTTTTGAGTTCATAAAGATGATTGTTACATATTAGTAACAATATAGTAATATAAAGTTATGAATATTATTCTTTGGATAGTGCTTGGAGCCTTGGCGGGGTGGATTGCGGGGATGTTTATGAAAAGTCGGCACGGCCTGGTGGTAGATATAATTTTAGGGGTTGTGGGAGCATCTGTCGGAGGTTTTATTATGAATTTCTTTGGACAGTCGGGAGTAACAGGATTCAACTTGTATAGCTTGATTGTGTCTGTGATTGGTGCCTCTGTGCTTATCTTCATCGGAAGACTGATTTAATAATTATTTTAAGAACATGGGAACTATTGTGGTAAATAATCCATCTTCGGACAAGTCAGGTGGTTCGGTGATGGCGATCATCGGGTTGATTATTTTGGTGGTATTTTTGTACCTGGGGTATGTATACGGACTGCCAGCTTTGCGGCAGGTGCAGGTGGGTGCTCCACAGATAAATGTACCAAGCCAAATTGACGTGAACGTTAACCAGACGAAATAGCGGATTTGGTTTCCTCAAAATCTTGTTAACGAGCGAAAAGATAAAATAGGAGTTTGGGAGTTGAGAAGTGAATAAGAGTATACTGAAGGTATTAGGAAATTTATAGGATGTTATGTTAGCTTTAATTTTACTCTTGGTGGTTGGGTCAGCCCTGGTATATATATCAAAATTTAATTTCGCACCTGTTTCGGTTAATTTGGGCGTATATGTTATTTCGGACGTTCCACTTTTCTATGTAATAGTGAGTTCATTGGTACTAGGATTGGTGCTTTCATATTTGGTTTATCTGGTTCACGCCATTTCCACTTCATTTAAACTCAGAGGTAAAGATAAAGAAATCAAACAGGAAAAAGATGAAGTGTTGGAGTTAACGAAACGAGTTCATCAGTTGGAGCTGGAAAATGAAAGACTGGGACACGACTTAAGCTCTGAACCTAAAGACACCAACGCATTGTGAAAGCCCTACTGGCCAAAATCTGGAAAGTATTACATCTACCCAAGGGTATGCAATTGTTTGTCATGCGTTTTCTTCAAGATCAATTTCTAGTGGGGGTGACGGGAATTATTTTCAATGATAAAAAGGAAATCCTTCTTTTTAAACATACTTATCGATCACATGCTTGGAGTTTACCGGGTGGCTATCTGAAAGCGGGGGAACATCCGCGTGAAGCCTTGGAAAGGGAGATTAAAGAAGAATCGGGACTGGTGGTCAGTATTGACGACTCCCTCAAAACTCGGACTGATCGTGATACTGCCCGTTTGGACATGTGCTACACGGGTATTTTGATTGGTGGTGACTTTAAACCGACACATGAAGTGTCTGAATATGGTTTCTTTACACAAGATAAATTTCCACTTCTGAGGAAAAACCAACTATTCTTGATTGACGAAGCGTTGAAACATGGGAATTGAATGGTTTTTAGGGGTGGAGTCCTTGATCGGTGACGTCGGTAAATTTGTATCTGGCATTGTAATCGGTATAGTAGGTTTTGTCTGGTAAGAGATCTAGGTTTTCGTGGAAGTATCTATTGAAGATGATGCGGTAAGTGTTGACTGGGGTGATAGTCTGGTAGAGATCCTGATAACCATGATCGGGAAAGTAGACAGCATAGAGGATACCGGTCCGCTCAAAGAGGGCGGTGTCTGAGTAATTGGAGAGCCAGTTTTTATTTTCACCGAAGATAGAGCCGGGGCCGTGGTCTGATTGGAGAATAATGATCGGTGGCCGGGGAGAATTTTTGAGGATTTTTTG
>Ga0208958_1003164_pt1 | contig 13112 bp, 14 predicted proteins | sample RifOxyB1_FD_184032 | JGI IMG/M metagenome (GOLD analysis project Ga0208958, IMG submission 184032) | Soil microbial communities from Rifle, Colorado - Rifle Oxygen_injection B1 (SPAdes) | ecosystem: Environmental > Terrestrial > Deep subsurface > Rock core/Sediment | place: Rifle, Colorado... | reverse complement strand
ACTTGCTCTCCTCGGAGAATCGACATATCCCCTGGTGTATTTTTCTACATCGCAAGCGAACTGCTCCATTCCATGTAACAAGAGAGTGTAGTCGTTTACATCTTTTAATAGAATGCATCTTCGCATATCATCCGGGACATAAAAGCAGCTGTCTGTCTCATTATAAGGCACTTCATTATAAGCCTCGATGTATTCTGTATTCCTTTGGAAAATCTGCATCCCCCGCGTCAGACGTCTCATGAAAGACAAGTCATCGACATCGACCTTCGGAGTGTAGGTCTTAATAGCCTCTTTGAAATCTGTGTATAATTCTGAAAATAGCGATGCCATTTATTAAATACCCTCCTTCGTAGGCAATAATATTGTCGATTTAAGCAACTCTGTCTCATAGACATCTTTTACCATACTGTCCATTAAACGGAGATTCTCTCTTATAAAATCCAACGCAGATGGGTTGTCCGTTTCTTGTAAGGCTATCAATAAAGACTTCAAAATTACCAATTCATCCGCCAGAACCGGTAAGGTTATCTCCGCATCTATTGTCCCACCTGCGTTTGGATATTCAAGTTCATTTATAATCGCTAAATACCACAACTCTATCTGGATACCCGTGGCGTCATCGAATAAAGATTGTGTATCGTCCAAGAGACCACCAAGATAAATCCTGTAAACATCATTGTATCTATCGATACAGTAGAGCGGACTTCTTCTTGTTGGTCCCGACCATGCTGATTTAGAGACATTAAAAAGTTCTCTTTTGGCTACTTCTCTTAATTGCACCTTATAAGTGACGCCAGAGATTACATACTTTAAATAAACACATTGCTCTCTTATGAAGTCTGTCGGTAAAGTTACTGTTATAATCTGTAAATCTCTCGACGAATATGAATCGGGTATCTCGAAATCTGTCTCGATGGTTTCTGCCACATCCAGAAGACTTATCTTCCCGAAACATTCAGGATAAAGTTTTACAAAATTTTTCTGCGTCTCTTCTCTCGCCTTATTGACACAAGACATAAGAAAAGGAGTGTTAAGATTAGAGGCTACATCGAAAGCCTTTAATCTTAACATTACTTCATCTGCGTATTGTCTTGCTGTCATAATATACTTTTACTCACTTCATGTGGATGAAATTTTCTTGCATAAATTGGAATCGTCTCATCTGTGTATGACTCCAACTCTCTTTTCTCTGTCCTTATTTTTTCTTGATAAAGTTTAACTATCTTACTCTGCTCCGCCATCAATTGTTTGTAGACATTTAATGTCATATCTTTCTCCCCGAGAGCAGAATACACTTTGCTTAAAACATAATTTAAGAAATAATCCTCGTATTCATAAGGAATTCCTATTAAATCGGTATCATTAATCAAATCTGCCGGGAAAGCATAATATTCCATAATCCCGGACATGGTATAAGTATAATAAGTATATCCGGTTGGCACTGTTCCTGTTTGATCATCGGTGTTAGGTGCTAAATAAATAGTTAATCGACTATTACCATTCACATCGACAGTCCCCCATAATGTAAAAACTGGATGTGTTTTCGACGCCTTATTCCAACTATGCCCCTGATACCAATCGGTTAAATAATGATACTCTAATGGATCCACATACCGAGCCTCGCTATAAGGCGGACTCCCCGTCTCAGAGAGTAAGACTCTAAGATGTTTAATGTATTCTCGCGGCAGTTGTGTTTGATGACTTACGGAGAGTCTTGCTACATATTCCCAATCTTTATATGGTAAAGTCGAGGCGATGATACATTTGATAGAGTCATTGATGTATTTCTTTATTGTAGTATAGTCGATATTCGATGCCTTCCTAATATTATTGATATTAGAAAAGACTATCTGATAAACATCGATCATTCTAAGACTACTATAAGTTATCATAATAAACTCACCTTATCGTAAGGCACATAAGCACCTGCTTCTATTCGCCCCTCCCGCTGCACTTCTTCAACATCTCTATCGTTTAATATCTCTGCCGCCACAAGACATATCTCTGTGTGTATCTTATCTGAGGTCTCTAATGGTATATCATTAATCTCGTTTTGGGAAACATTCACTCCCGACACTTCCCAGTAAAATCTTCTGGGGATGCATATAAACCAAATGAATGCATTGGCAGTCGCATCTGGCGAATTAAAATAAAGTTTAGGCTCATATAATCCCGATACCGAATTATACTCAGATTTAATAGTATAATAAAGACTGCGTGGATACCTTCCTCCCGGATACCATGAATTTGTTCTAATAAAGTTATCGTATAGATCCGGCGATAGATAACTTGCCAATTGAGCGTCTTCCTGCTGAGTCTCTGTCCCGGTTCTCACTCTTACAGCTTTAGGGTAAAAAAGATACTCTCCGGATACCGACGCCACAACTGTATCCCCGTTATAGACGGTCTCTGCGTATCGATACGACTCCCGCAGGATGTATTCGTCTTGGAGAGAGATGTATTTCTTTAAGACCATCAACTGAGCCTCGTTGATCGAATTGACAACTTCCGCCTGATGAGAGAACCAAAATCTTCCATCATCAAGCAGCATCTGCATCATCTTTATTGCTTGTGGTGCCGTCATAGAATAAATCATCTTTTATTGGTTGTGTCAATAATTCCTTCATTACTTTTTTTATCTTCTTATACTCTCTTTGTGTCTGCGGTTCTTTAAGCCCCAATAAGACGCAGGCATTCTGTACGAAAATATCATTATAAATAAAGTCGTAAAAATCTTTATCGTTAAAATCTGCCGCCACATCTAAGCCTAACGAAGTGGCGCCAATATAACTCGGCTTCTTGTAGTAAATTAGTTTGCCCCCGGAATGGACTCCGCCCTCTAAGAAGTATAATTGATTGTTTAAAATTATACACGAATTATGGTCTACTCCCATATAGGTATATCCAAGACCTCCTATGTATAGTCTCGCCGGATGCAGAGAGATCTCCGCTCCACTTATGGCACTAATCCCATGTAAATAGTCAGAAGGAAGGGTTGCGGGACTTGTTAAATAAGCGGTAGTCTTAATAAGCCCATTTAAGTAATAGTGGAACTGCGTTCTTACGCAAAAATTAACAATAAAATCCTGTGCTGCGTTTAAAGAAAGAACTATCTCTAAGTCGTGATAGAACTCACCCAATACAGTTGCAGATTCTTTGTCCTGTAAAATATCACGGACCCGCTCAATAAGTAGATCCCCGTTCATTTGTCCTCCTTACATAGGGACTGGCAAGGGTTGTCCGTATGCTTCCGGAGGTGCTTCGCCACCCATTGATCCGCCATCCATGCCCATTCCTCCTCCCATATCTTCTGGAGGTAAAGCAGGATATCCTCCCGGCTCGCCTCCTGGGAGAGGGGGATATCCGCCTCCCGGGAGAGGGGGATAACTCATACTGTCTGCTTTCATTGTCATCTCGTCAGACTTCAATGCCAATGCGTGTAAAAGCTCTTTGATTTGCATTTTAGCTTCACTTAAGAGTACCCTTTGCATGATATTCATAGTTGAAGCCTGCTGTAGCTCTTCTCTCTGTTTCTCTAAGTTGGCTGCTGTTCGTCCAAGAGTGAAAAATGTTTTGGCGGTGTCGTTGGTGTTTTTATTCTTAGACTTAAGTTGTCCCATTTTAAAAGCACCGTTATCTAAACCGATTTCCCCAATACCAATAGCATTTTTTGCCATCTTCTATACCCTTTTAAAGTCCTGTTTCACTTACAAGTAATGTTTCTTCGTTTATACGGGTTAGATGTTTCTTGTCTTCTGCAAACTTCTTTACAACACTCGGAGGAAATTCATTCTCCCAAATACCATTATTGAAGAGACTTGATTTTCTAATCAATTCAATATCACCGAGATTATCTGTTACGTAAATATGATTAGAGAACACGATAAAATCGGCATTCTTTTTATACACAGTTGCATTCTTGACATCAGAAACAAATCTAATCGCCTTATCTACGTCAAGATTCGGCTCGCGACCTATCTTCTTGTGACTCATCGGTCGCGGTTTGTACATTGGCTCTACAACTCTTTCGACCACTCTATCAGTCGTACCCTTAGCCATTATAACCTCCTTTATGAAAAAATTGGGTGGCTTTGACACCACCCATTAAAAAATCATACACATTAAACCGGTGTATAATCTCTCTTCCAACCATAATAAGTTGGGAGATTCGATGTGACATCCGCTCTTGGAGTATAACCATAAGCATTTCTCTTATAAGCATTAAGAGCCTCATCTCCGTGAAGAGTCTGATTGATCTTAAATGCCTCAGTTGAGAAATCTGTATTAGCACTCGCCAACTGCTCCGGAATTGATAATGCGAATACACCGCTATCGGCAGTTGTTGTATTCACAGTAGTTCCGTCAGATACGAATTCTTCCCCGGCAATGTAGGCGACACTATTATAAGTTACCGTACCTCTCAGTACGATATACTTAATATTAGCGATCGCAAGCACAGTCGAGGTTGTCGGTACAATTTCAGGTGCTTCAAAGAACAGACCATTATATCCGGCAACAAGACTTGGTAATGCACTACCCAGACAGTCTGAGCTTGTGAGTGAACCCTGTCCTGCTCTTTCGATATAATCGGTAGTTCTACCCAAGAGACCAGCTGCCCGTAATAGCATTAAGTCTGTTGAGCTACTTGCTCCGGGAGCGGCATCGATAAAGACGCCGGATCCGAGATCAAGAATTCCTTGAAGTCCAAATGAATAAGCTGCTACGCCATTATTCTGTAACAGAATTAGGTCGGGTATGTGTGTGTTATATCTCATTCTTGCACTCCTTAATATGTTCTTAATAATGCATGAACTTGCTCGAATTCCCAAGCAATCGTACCCTGCCATTCTACCATAACCTTGAAGTCGCGCTCATTTCTATTGCTGTATTCTCTCGATGTGTAGTCTTTTGCTATTCTCCACTTCATTGCTGAAGGATCGATAACAAAGCACCAGTTTTCAAGAGGAGTTCCCATTCTCAATGTCTCACTTCTTGCGAAAGTAACCGCATGTTCTCCCGGGAGAATGAATGTCGAAGTATCGAACTTCACCTCTTTTGGAGTAGTAAGACTCATCACTCTGCGTGTATCACGGAAAGCGAGATTAAAGTTGATTAAGAAACGTCCACCGCAAACACCCATCTTCTGACGAATATCACCAGCGAAATAACGGAAAGCCTGCTCGTAAGCAAAGTTAGTGAACATCTGCTCAAAATCATCCAACGTAGTCGGATTGTAATAAGAAACATTTGTTCTGATTGCATGGAACAGTCCACGCATGTGTCCTTTTGGACGTCCACCCACTGTGAAGTCCATCTGTCTTTCCGAGAACATTGCATTATGTTCTACTTCCATTTTGAATTCTCTCATCATGGCTTTCTGCTGCCTCGTCAAATCAGGAACACCAGATTTTTGTCTGATTAATTTTGCCTGATCTTCAGTCATGATGAATACCTTTTCTTTATGTTCCACGAAATTACGATCATACACGTAATCTCTCTGCCAACTTTCAGCCATAATATCCTGAGATTCGTATATTGTACGACCAAGATAAATCACGTCGCTTGCGGTAAAAGTCAAGAGTGCTGTATCGTCAATATTCCTAACCAAGAGAGTTCCTGCGGCTGTTCTGCTTGTGGAGTTTCCTGTTAGTGCAGTATCGGCGATAGTTAATTCTGTTCCTTCGTCTACCTCGATAGCAGCACGGGGAGTCATAACTACCTCTACAACTTGTCCTGTTGCGACAATGAAGAATTTATCCTGTGGGGCGTACAATAAAATATTACTTACCTCTGGACGACTGGGTTGATCTAACGTTAATCTCGCGAATCTGTCGTCATTCCCAGACCCCAACGTTACACTCGAACAGTAGTCAAAATTATCTGTTTGATAATCCTGCATGACGCTGATTACATTGCTTTTTGGTGGGCTTTTGTAACCTATCATCTGTCCGAACATTTGTAAAGGGACTGCGTTTGGAGACAATTCACGAATAGTCAGATCTATATCCTCGAAGGCATCTCTCGGCTCCGCAGTAGTCGTACTACGAACACCGGGTCTTGTTAGATTCCTATAGTCGTTCATTGTTGATTAACCCCGAAAAATTTCATAAAATTCTTTTCCATTTGCTCATCTGTGGTGTTATAAGAAGGAGTGAAACGTGTCGGAGGAGCTTCCCGTCCTGCGATTGTTTTAGAGACAACTACTTTTGGAGCATTTGACTGTTTAACAACTTCTGCAGCAGTAGTCCTTACCTCGGCATTCCTTCTCTTCTGTTGCCTTAAGAGAGCATCTTTAATCAATACATTCGCTTGTGCAGCAGTCATGGGAAATTGGTCTATACTAATTCCCGGATATATATCGCCCCAGCTTTTACCAAGAGCCTTATAGTCCTGATCCGTTAATTTCGCTGTAGATAGTCCTATATTATTAAGCGCCTTCTCGATTAGCACGTCATTGTGCCTCGTGGTCGCTGTCATTTTTCTCTCTATTTGTAGGACTTCGTAATCTTTTTTTAGCGGATCGACTTGTTTCTTGAGTTCTTGCTGGACGTAATATTTGATTTGATCTTCCACACTATCGAATTCCGGAGGCACTTCATCTTTTGGAGTTTGCGAGGAAGCCCACAAAGTGGCTAATCCCTTTTTAAGTTTTTCTTCCGGATGACCCTGATTAATGTAATGGATTACTTCTTTGAGAACGGGATGATTCTCGATTAAATCCACATAAGGTTTCATCTGTGCTATCTCGTCATCTCCACTGGGTTGTGTTTTATACTGAGCTATGATGTCGCTAAGCTCATCGGCAGTCAATTCTGTTTCTGCTTCGCCTTCGGGGGTGTTGTATCTTATCTTAAAGACCTCTTCCTCCTCTGGAGTAGTCTCTATCGGACTCTCTTCTCCTTCCGGTGTCCCGGGATCAACGTTAGTTAAGTCCTCTCCTGCATTTTCATCCGCAGACTCTTGACCTTCTTCTAACTGAACGTCATTTTCTTCATTAGGCATATATCCTCCTTAGTTTAAAATTAATTATTTTTTGTCTAAAAAACAAATCTTTTATTCGTTTTGGTTGACTATTTTTTCAGTTGGACCCGTTTCACTCTCCAAAAGCGCCATCTTGTTTTTAGTGTTTTCCAACTCTTTCAATTTCTTCTCGATTTCCCTACGGCTTGATTCTATCTGTTCTTTTTGACTTTCCATATCCTCTTGCATGAGTAGTTGATCGCGCAATTTTCTCTTATAAAGCGATTCTTCGACTTGTTTCTCTAAGTCTGCCTTTTCCTGCGAAGCGATCTTCTTTTGAGAGAATTCCATGAAATCGCCAATTCCTCTAAGCATTTCATCTTTAACTGTCTTGGGTAATGCTGAGTACTCAGTTAAGAGTTTGAGTTTAACTTCGTCAGGTGTATTATTGAGAATTTTCATAATCTCAATAATCTGCATAAAGTATCTCTCTCTGATTGTCTCTGCTTTGGCTGCTTCGTCGATAGTTATGTCGTATTTTATATTTTTAATCGTATCCAGCATATCGGTATCGACATTCGTAAATGCGGTGTTAGAAGATCCGAGAATTCTCAACATCTGTCTATTCGACATTACATTCGTAATGTACCACACCATTTTATAAGTTACATTTAATCTCCATTGTCTTAATCGATCGAAAAGAGGAAGTTTGATTATTCCTCCCGCTTCGACGCGAGTCTGGACGGCTTTCCCTGATTCTGCCGCATTCTCCTGTAGACCAAAAGCGTTCTGTCCCCCAAGCATATCTACTATCCATCCTCTGGCAAACAAGATCCCCTTAAAGAGATCCGGATTAACAGGAATGTTCTCTAATTGCTTTAAAGCATCATGTCTGTTTACTAAAATGATAGGGGCAGTTTTTGAGATCTCTTCCGCTAAATTCGCAGGAGTGAATCCATCGTGAAGCATTTCGGGAATCAAAGTCATTGCATTCTTAGTCTGCGTGCCGAGTTGGAAGTCCCATTGAGAAAATCCCCTGTTAATCCATATCTGAGCCCAGTAAATGGCATCTACTTCTCCCCAGTAATCACCGCTGTAATAATTCGAGAAATAGATATCGTAAGGCGATGCGTTGATCTGTAAAGGATTTCTTCCGGCTATTTTACTGCTAATAACAATTCTTTGATACATCCTTTGAATCGATTGATCGATAATAATAATTTTTGGCGTACCATCAGGATTTAAAAGTGTCTCGCCTTGGGAGGTGTATTCTGCTGTCAAGCCATTATAGAATTCTTGTGCATCTGCCTCTGTGTCGAATTTATTGTCTTCACCTCTGATGTCATCCATCACGATGTATTCATAGGTCTTGTATCTCTCGTAATGCTCGATGATCCTTATTACCTGTCTATCTACATTCCCCTGAGCCTCATAAAGAGCATTAGCCTGCGCTTGATCAAAAAGATAAGTCAAAAGTGGCTCATCGTAGAAACTTGCTTCTTTAATCTCTTTGGCATATTCGGGAAGAATCTCTAATGCGTCCTGCTTGGTGAGATAAGAGACGCGAGCCATCCACCGAGCATCTGAGAGATCTGGATTTTTACTGTTAATATCCCAAACCATTTCTTCAATGGGGATTTTTATCAAAGCGGGATATCCGTAGTGGACATCATCCATATTCCAATAGACGACAGATGCTCCGGCTCCTCCCATAATCCCATCTGAGAAAACATTCGTCTCTACCATCTCGACGTTATTTACTTGTTCACAAAATTTTAATATGTAATTAATAATCTCACCTCGCATATCATCGCCAGGTTCACGGGGTTCACATTTAGTGTCTAATCTTGTTTGAGTCTGGACTCCTATTAAATGCCCCATCGCCCTCTTAACCTCATTAAAGACATACGGCAGACGATACTGGGCTTCGTGTTCTTTGATCTCGGGATCAGTCCACTGTTTACCTTTATAAAGATCCCAATTATCGCGGTGTATTTTTACCTTCTGACGAAAAAAATCTTCTACGTTCCGGATATCGTTCATTACTCGGTTATACTCATTCTCTTCTTCAAATGTATCAAAACTTTCTAATTGCATATTGCCTCCTAATAACGGGCTATTGATAAATTATATCTTCCTCTATACGAAACATATCCCGAAGTCTCTTGCGATTCTCGAGGATGCGCTTTAACTGCTATCCGCATTGCTTCCTGGACTTTGTCTTCTAATGGTACTTCTATATTCTTCATCTCCGGATAAATGAAACCACTCACGACAACATACCTTAAAGCATCAGCATAGTCATCCCCCGGTTGTCTTGTGTCGAGATCCTCTTCCGGTCTTCCATTTGTTCTATAAGAATTAAATTTCAAGATAGGCAAATTGCCTATAATCTGCCGACAGTTATCCATGATTTTTAAGAGAGGCTCATTGTTCTCGTCGTGTCTTAGCCACTGCTTTAAAACTCTCCACCCATTGATCCTCTCATTATTCGCCGCCTGGAGAGGGAGTCCGTTTCTAATCATGGTAAAGGCGGTACTCTCGGAACTCCACTTTTCTCTCTCTTTAATAATAAAAGCACTGGGATCCACCCAGATGATCGGCATGTGATACTTCCCCCCCATCATGCCTTTGAGATCGTTTATATATTCAACATTATTAGTAGATTGGATGTATTCATTATAAACATAGAGAGTTTTCTTGATTGGATCTTGTGCCACCCATAAACAAACAGTCGGGTGGTCGGTTGAATAACCTAAATCTAATCCACATGCCCGTGACCAATGTTTGGGGATCTCGAATTCTTTAATTATATGCAGATTTGGATTCCATGTATCGAAAAATTGTCCCTCAAAAACATCCCATCTTCCATAAAGCCATGCAGCTTTTAACTTAGGTTCTAATTGCTCCAGCCACTCGACATACTCATCGCCAATCATTGGATTATCGTAAACGTTGGATGGAATGAAGATGTAATTATCTTTATATTTTAATTCAGTTTCAGACCACTGGGAATAATCGGGATCTACAAATCTTGTCTTAAAGTAGAAATCAGCAAGTCCACCCGGGTTTCCCGTCATTACAAATGTAGGAATAAATCCTTTAAGTGTCTTTGTTCTCCTCAGAGATCCTGTTAATTTGGTTAATACTCTCTGGCTTAAATTATTAGCTTCATCTATAATCATTAGCTGATACTCGAGACCCTGGATCTTTTTTGCAGCTGGTTCTGAGTCGCAAGACTTAAAAACAATTCTCGATCCATTACTAAAGATGGCTCTGTGGTATTGGGAGTTGTATTTGTATTTGAAGACATCAGTTGGATAATTTTCAAGAAGTTCTCTGATTAGTCCTTCTTCCAATTCGTTAAATGTCTCGCGTATGCAGATCGTTTTAAGATTGGGATATTTAAGGCAGGCTAATACTGCAGCCATAATCGCAAATCTTGTCTTTCCTCCGCCTCTGGCGCCACCGAAAAACATCCTAATGCCGGCACCGATATATTTCAATGCTTTTTTCTGCGACTCAAATGGCTGGAAATATCCTGATAAATCACTCATGGTCATCCAGAAGATCAGTTATCGATTCAGATATTTTCTTATCATCGTCTTGTATCTCGCGGACAATCCTTATCTCCATGTATCGCCCTAAATTTGTTAATGCATTCATAGAACCTATCTTATCTTTCGGAGTCACATCGTCACTCGTCAAGATTGTCCTCATCTCATTTACACCGGCTGTCAAGGCTACATCTAAACAATCCTGCATAACTTCCAATGAGTATTTTTCCGGCAGCATAACTTGCGCTGCTCTCTCTATATCGCTTTTTACCGATTGAAGACTACTTCCCATATAGTTAAAATAAGAAATATTTCCGTAATTTACAAAAAGACAAAAAAAAAGCCTGTCTTTTGGACAGGCTTTGATTAAATTTATTTTAATCTAAAATGGTATATCTCCATCTGATTGTTCCGCATTGGGGTCTTCCGCGTAATGAGGATTTTCAACCTTAGCAGGTGTGTTTAAATTTATCTTGTTACAGAGTTCCTCGAATATCTCTTCAAAGAAAGCATCTTTTTTAAGATTAGAAGTCACTTCCTCCCCAGTTGCTATTTTATATTTTTCCGTCTTGGGAATATCATCTACTGGATATTTCCACGACAATCTCTTCCCTCCCTGCTGCATATAAACAGTCGTGAATTCATTCTTCTTCCCACTTGATATCATTATATCGTCATAAATAGGTGGATCAATGCTCGCGAGTTGATTTAAAATACCCCTCGCCGGTCCGCCATAATAGGAAGTCGAAACATGATATTCCTCGCTATTTACTCTATCAACTAAGATAAGCGCTAAACTATATCTCGGTTTTTGATCGTCTCCTCCTTTAGGCACCCATCTCTCTTTGCGTATCTCTTTTAACCAGCCATCGACGCAATCAAATGACCGTCTCGTATCTCCATCCCGATAAGTTAATTTACCTGTGTCTTTGTCAAAACGCAGATAAAATATCGGATTTCTGTTCTTTAGCATTATACTCTCCTAATAAAATTTCACTTACACTTTTTACTTCAAAACATTCCATCGAATTTCCTTTAAAGATCAGATTACCTCTATAAGATGTAACGATGTCGTCTTCATCATCTTTCGTTAACTCGCGATAGGTCTGGAGATAAGATTCGCATAACTTAGCCCTATCATTCTTCCAAATATGGAAGTTGTAATTCGGTTCGCTCCGCCAATCCTTTGGTGAGAGATTGGCAATTATATCAATGTTCAGATCGGGGACCATCTCCTTTAGGATCATTTGATAAAAGTTAAGTTGGATTTCATGACCGAGATAGAAAGTCCCATCTAATTTGCTCTTATAGTCCACTAAAGCGACTACTCTCTTTCCCTCCTTATCTTTTTTGAGCATTGCCCCATTTTGTCCAGATCCAATAGTCAACTCGCAGAGCAAATCCATTGCTCCGCCTATTAAATACTTTGTTGAAAAAAGCATCATCTCTGTCGCAAGAGGTGTGACTTGATAATCAATACAAAACTGATTAAAGGCTAAGATGTCTCTTGGAAGTCTTCTCGCCCAATCCTTTTGATAAGGCTCTATTAAAACCTTATGCTCACTCTTGGATATAAAGTCACTCACCACGTAAGGGCATGTGCCTAAGTCGAAACTGTTATACTCCATTAAGTCTTTAACGCAGAGATGACTTAGAGTCCCATATTCGGCAGCAATATTCATTATATCTATCGCTTCAAGTCCTTTCTTCCTGTTCCACTCCATTAAGAAGAAAGATGGAGGAATGACTTTTTGGATAAGAGAAGTTACTCCTATCCCGCGATAAAGTTTGCCGTCCTGGAATGTGTAGTAGAATCTTAGTCCATCTTTATCCCAGCGATGGACTATTAAATCGCTTTTTAATAAATCCATAATTCTCCTCTTTAAAATATTAATTTAATACCGCACACAATGAGATATATTATACCGAGAAGCATATATAATCCGCATAATACTCCAAGAACCTTATATAATAACCAAAATATTTCTTGAATGTCCCAATACATAAATTCTCCTAAAATAATTTTAATTGATTTAAATAATTATCTCTTCTTTTAATAGCTATATCGCAATATTCCGAACTTATGTCTATCCCTATATAATTCCTCTTTAATTCAAGACAAGCAATAACAGTTGTCCCGCTTCCTAAAAAAGGATCTACGATTAAATCGTCGCAACTCGTACAAAGTTGGATAATATTACGCATAATTTTAAATGGTATTTGACATGGATGACTTGTTTTTTCTTCGGAGACATTTTTTACCTGTTCAATATGCCACCAATCATAAATATTCGCTCCCTCTTTCCCCTTTAATCTTTTATCACCGATATTTTTAAAAGGTATCTTGATTTTTGAAAAATCCGGAGTAACACCATAAAAACAAATTGCCCGCCATTTCCTTGGGGTATGAGCATTATAGACCCATGAAATCACTTTATCGGGTGGTCCTAAAAAATCAAAATATTTAAAAATATTCTCGATATAATTTATTATCACGCATGGCTTTCTGAAAACCTTTTTCATCAACTCGATATATTCCGAATCATTCAAATTATCGCCATATTCATTATAATGATAATCTTGATTATATGGCGG
>Ga0208958_1003163_pt1 | contig 13112 bp, 12 predicted proteins | sample RifOxyB1_FD_184032 | JGI IMG/M metagenome (GOLD analysis project Ga0208958, IMG submission 184032) | Soil microbial communities from Rifle, Colorado - Rifle Oxygen_injection B1 (SPAdes) | ecosystem: Environmental > Terrestrial > Deep subsurface > Rock core/Sediment | place: Rifle, Colorado... | reverse complement strand
TTGAGGAAGATAGGTTTAATCAATTAATTATTTAATCCTTAACCTTTAATATGGATAGGTGGCTGTATGATAAAAATCTTCTCTCCAACTAACCTTTAAAACTTATGAAATTTTTAATAAAATTTTACCACCTTATTAATTTATAAAAACTTATGTGTAAATATTTTTCATGTTTAGTTAACAAAACGGGTAGAGTTGTTGGCGATGGCTCAATTGATAGTCATGAAGAACTTTATCAGATTTATAAAATAAAAGACGACAGACCTAAAGAGTTATTACTTTGGGCGAAAATTGAAATACTTCCACAAGATGGAGATATTTTTAATCATGACATAAAAAACTGGGACCTTACTATAGACGAAGAGAGAAAGCCTGATTGGTTTGGAGTTAAACATGAAAAAGCGTGTTTTGATAGACTTAAAAAATCATTTGAAGTAGATGTTAAATAATTTTTATGAAAGGAGGAATGCAAACATCAGCCATTAGCTCTCTGTTTTGTCACTGTGGCAAAGAGACAAGCCGAAGACTAGAATTAAGCGATAAAATCATTTCAATCCATTTTACTAAAAAATCTACATATTGGCATATTTCCTCAAGAGGGAGGATAAAAAGAACATTTAAAATGCCTATAGAGTGGCACTTAACACTTAATATTTAATTTGTTTTTATGAAATCCCATTGGTGTTTATATAAATCTCGTTTATTAATGATATTATTAGCAAATCCATTTAGACGACCAATTTTTCCTTCTTCTAAATATATTCAATTTATAAAAAGTGTACGGGGGGTATTTTCATTGCATATTCTTTGGCTTCATTTCTATTTTGATATAAATTAGGTGGCTATACTTTGAGAGTAAGTAAAGAATAATTGAAGAGATAAGGAAAGTCAATTGAAAATATCATTTTAAATGTTATACTAAAAAAGCAGAATGTTAGATGTCTAGATTCTCTTATAGAAAGTAAATATTTTAGGTGTTGGAATCCTATAAGCTAGCTTCCTTTCTAATAGAAATTGCAATATAATGATAAAAAAACTACTTTGCTTTCTTGGTTTACATAAATGGAGAATGACAAAAAAATATCTTTGTTGGAAGTGTTTAAATTGCAATAAAATTAAAACTGAATCTTATTAAAAAAGCCCAGACATTATAAGTCTGGGCTTTTAAGCAAATCTAATTATTTATTAATTACATCAATTCCAGCAAATCTAAGAAGCCAAGCAATGGCCATACAAACAACAAAAATTGTTACGATTGTTAAAATAATGCCTGACAATAAGGGAAGTAAATAAGTTATGATAATGTAGAAAATTAAAACTCCCAGTAAGATTTGCAATAAAGTATTCATATCATTTGATTAGGTAATACCTTATCTTCTTCTTCTTTACATAGATTGTCAACTTTAACTGTTGGGATATAAGGTTTTATTGTTTTTGTGAATTGCGGAGCTAATAAGGCAATAAGAGCTTTAATAGCACTCCTTAGACATGCCCCTCCTAACACCATTAAAGTAGTTGTGTCAAAATCTCCTTTCCATAATAAGCCTAGTGTGGCAGACTCAAACAACACCATCATAGTTATAAATGTAGTTACAAAAGACTTTACCTCGTCTTTTAAAAATTGTTCTGTTTCGATTGTCATAATAAGTATTGGTTAAATATTGCTCATTAATAGAGCTGATTTTTGTAAAGGTTCAATATTCTGAATATGATATTTTCTTAAAATCTCTAAAAACCAAGCCTTATCACTATTTATATTCCCATCCTGTAACAATCCATTATCTAACCAGTAGTCTACCGCTTGTTTTTCCCACTCTTTTAATTCTGACGCATTTTGATCCGCCTCCTGTGCGTTTAACCAAGGGAGTGGATCAACATATCCTAAGTATCCATTCTCGTAGTTTAAAACGCTTCCCTTGCTGTCGATTTCACGCAATCCGAAATGAAGATGTGCACCTGTTGAAAAACCTGTATTACCTGAAATTAAAACGCAATCTCCTTTTTTAACTTTTATGCCAATTTGTTTACAAATAACCTCTTTACCGTGAGCATAGAGCGTTTGGAAACCGTTGTGATTTATTCTAATATAATGACCATAGCCGTCCTCATCATAACCTATATAATTCACTACGCCATCATCTACTGCTAAAATCGGTGTACCTTCTGGAATTGCAAAATCTAGACCATTATGACCTGCTAAATTAAACTGAGAATAAATTTGTGGATTCTCACTAAAACGTTGTGAAATCCTAAATTCTTTCTCGAAAGGATAAGATATGTTTTTCATAATTTAAAATTAAGATGTGAAATCAGTGGTAAAGCCGATAATTCCTAAAATAATAAATGTTATAATTGCCCCTATTAACCCTCCCCATAACTTTTGATATTTACCGTCCTTTATAATAATCATTAAATCTTTTTTTGTTACCATATTTTCCTTGAGGGCTAGAATTTCAGTAGTATTATTTTTAAGTTTTTCTGTTTCTTTGCCATAATTCTGTAAAAACTCATTAAATTTAGCCATCATCTCATCAAGTTTTTGAGGGATTAAATTAAATGGTATAATCTGTTTTTCGAGTGCCGATAACCTTTCAGTAAAAGACAATTCAAAGACTTGAAGTCTCTCGTAAATACTATGCTTGGCTTCATGGAGCTTTAAGAGATCGTCTTTAAACTCTTTATGATCTTTTAAGTTTTGATCTATCTTATCTCTTTGTATACATTCGTGACAGGTTGTCATTGTTTAAGTTATAGTATATAGTAAGTTTAAATTAATTTAATAGTATGTTAGAAATCGCTGGAGGTATCATTTTAGGTTTTTTTGGGATATGTTTCCTTGTGCTGGTGATTCATCTGATGATGCTTCCCCAGTAACTTGATTTTGCACTATACTTCTAAATAACATTTTTAAGGATTGTGGCAATTCTCTGTACCAAGGAACATAATCAAGAGACTGACCTGCCTGTACTGCGTCTAATAATTGTTTCATTACATCTGGAGCTGAACCGTATAATGCTTCCTCTATCGCCTGCACCCCTTTTGTGATTACATTACGTTTTGGCAAAAGCATCATTTGTCCTGCTTGATTAAATGTTGTTCCTGAGGTTTCTTGAGCTGCCTTATAAACATCATCAGCTATTTTTGCCATAGATAGTTTTGTTAATAGCTCATCAGAACCTTCAATATTAAATTTTTTCGCTTGTTCTGTTAACTTTTCAATAATAAATTTATTTTTAGCATTTGTTCCTCCACTGCTTGGGAACAACCCTTTGACTACGTTAGTAACCATCTCCCCCTCTTCCCCTGATCTTTTATTTAATAGGCGCGTAGACTCAATAAGATCTGAGTAATTACGCATATATTCACCTAGTTGACCATCTATGCTATCCAATGTGGTACGGTAATTACCCCATATACGATTAAGAGCTTCCTCTATAGTACTGTATTCTTTAGTCGTTTTGTTCTCAAATAACACATTACCCACATAGTCTAAATCACCTTTCAAATCTCTTGCTTGCCTTGTTGAGTTTGCCATTTGTTGATTAACTTGTTGTTTAAAATTAGAATTAAGATATTCCTGAAATGATTCTTTTGTTTGTTTCTCAAATTGTTCTTTTGTTGAACCTTTTATCCAGTCAACTCCTTTTACAAGTCCCTCTTTAAAGTCAGGATCGTTTAAACGTGGAGCTGCCATGTCAACCTCTGGATTCTGGACCCATTTTTTAGTCGTTCTTATTTCAGGTTTAACCTTATTCCAAATTTCTTCAAACACCTGTTTAACAGATTTATCATGCCTATGAGCCGAATCACTCCAATTTAATGTTAAATCATTATTAATTTTAATATTTTTTTCATCAAAAATTTTGACTAAGTCTTCGGCAACACTATGAGTTGAGACGATTGCTTTATTCTTTAATTGAGATGTTAATTGCGAAATCTGACCACCTATTTCTTCTTTTATTTGTTTTAATTGGCCATCTAACACATTCACATCTTTAGCCACAAGATCATATGGGCTTTCAATAAATTGCCCTGTCTTAGTAAAAGACTCATAATTCTTTTTTGATTGTTCTAATAAATCTTTTGCAAACTTGACTCCTGATTGGTCTAGTTCCGCCACTTCATTTACAGCCTTTTCAGGTACACCTGTTCGCACAGCCTTTCCTTTTAAAGTCTTAGGGAATAATGCCCCTAAGATCTTACCGCCCCCCAACATCAAACCATCCAAAACCGCTCCAACTGCAAATTCTGCTGCCGTTGGGACTTCTTGATCTTTTAAGGCTTTATATCCTGTTGTGTACGCCCCCGAAGTCCCCAAAAATCCTAAAGCTTTAGCTATCTTAGGAGACTCTTTAATGAAATTAGTTATTACTGGCGATTTTAACAAGGAAGATGTGAAAGACGAGCCTCCAATTATTTTTCCTCCCACCATTGTACCTAATGCTGCCAATCCCACCTTTCCTACTTCTTGACTGGTCTCTGTACCTTTAGGGGCAATATCTTTATACATAGAGCTAATATCAGAAGAGGCCTGCTGTGTAGCTTCGCCAAACGTTGGAGTGGTAACGCCTAAAGCTTTTGAGGCATAAGAGACAGGATTAATCATATCAGTTGCCTTTAGGGCCGACCCTGTTATGTCAAATGCTTGTTGAGCAGCCCCTAGTCCGAAACCAGCGACTGCCTTGGTCGCATCCGCACTAAAAGCTCCTACTTTATTCCATGAAGCATTAGGATCAGTTATAGTTTTATACCCTGGTATTTTACCAACAACAGAGTCAATAGAATCACTTAGCTTTTTCGCCTTATTCCCCACCCAGCCTAAAATAGAATTATTATCGTAAGTAGTATATCCAGCTTTACTTAATTGCGTTAAAGTTTGTGCAGACTCCTCTTTGGTTTTATCTTTTAAAATTTGACTAACCTGATAAGTATTTAGCTTCTTCTTTGTATCTTTAGGCTCATCTTTTAGAGTGTTTACGCCTTCAATTTGATGGCCTTTTTTTTTAAGAATGTCTACTACTTCTTGCTCACTTATATTGCTTTGAATAGCAAGTTCAGAAACCTTTGTTTTTGTAATGTATTTAGGTAACATAATTATAATTAATTAAAATTTAATCCCACTCGTCATAAATATCCTCCTCTTCGCTTGTCATTTCAATTGCAGGTGAATAATAAATTTTATTATAAACTTCCTGCAAATCAGGACCAAGAACTGAATTAATATTAAATCCATATTCAGTACTATCATAATATATAGGAGCTAAAACGTTAGCAGCGTATTTATCCATTCCCCCTGCTAATTCTTTAGACAACGCATACATGTTCTCTATCGTTTCTGGACTAAGACTGGAAGCACTAGCACCCCTCCACTTATTGAACAAACCTGCCCCTTGCTCTATCACACCCTGCATTTCAGCTGTTCTTTTAGCTTCAGCAGGCATTACAACAGAGGTAGGGTCAAATAACTTTTCAAAAGATACCTGGATTCCCTCAATAGCTGCCGCATCTCTAGGGTCCTCTTGATACGCAACGTAGGCTGTATCAATTTTTTGAGTATATTGTTGTGTAGTGTTATACGCTTTTAAAACAACATTAGTATTTATTTGAGCTTTTAACCTGTCTACTTTGTTAGAGACCTGATTTGCTGTTAATTCTCCTTTTGTCTCAAACACATTTCCACTCACTTTTTTAAGATTAGGACTTCTCCAATACCCTTCAATATCTGCATCTCCAATATCCACCCATTGCTTAGAAAACTTATTAGCTGGTACGTTATACTGACTGATCTCAACTCTTTTATTCTCAAGATCAACAGTAGTTACCAAAGCTACATGTCCAGGTTGCTGGTCGTCTGATACTCCTTGCATTTTCCAATTTAAGACCATCACGTCACCCACTTTTGGAATACTACCTTTAGCAATTCCATTAGAGCCATTAACAAGAATATCAATTTTATCTTGAATCGTATTAAGGCCTGTAGGTAGATCAGGAATGACATCTCTTACAAATTGTACACATTGATAATTTGCACCTAACTTCTCATAAACAAATTGAGCTACTGATTTGCCGCCTTCTGGTGCTGACTCATCAAATATTTTCTGTAAATCTTCAGGAGCTGTACCTGATGAAATCTTATCTAAAGTGTTTAAAATTCTTTGCTCTAAATTCAAAGATTCACCTGTGTTTGGATCTGTGTATTCGTAGGCAGAAGAAATCAAGCTAGGATCGTAAGCTTCTAATATCTGCTTCTTTACTTCATCACTAAGCGGTAAATTACCAATAACATTAACTGCATTAAGATAATCTAAATAAGCATCATCGCCTGCCTTAGCTTGATCTTGTTGGTATTTAGCATACTCCAAATTATAATTCATATTCCATTGTTCTTCGCTAACTGCTGATTGTCTTTTTTGTTCCTTAAAATCGTTCCAATAACGTTGCTCGTTATCAATTGCTTGTAATATATTAAACTTAGATTCTGCTTCCTGTATTTTTGCCTGACTAATAGCTTGCACTTCTTGAGAGATTTTGCTTTGTATGTCAGCTTGCATACTAGCTCCTTCTTTCATTACTTCAAGAATCTGCTCGTTCTTCTTTGCAGTAGAAGTTAATTTATCAACCTGTATTTTATCTATTCGATCAAACATATCAGTATTAACCTTTGCTATTTGTTCGTTCTTAGTTGTTTCAGCTTCATAAGTTTCTTTAAAATAATTTGTCATTATTTCTCTGCCTGTATTCAAAAATTCTTGTTGCGTATTGACTCTATCCTGAGTTACATACGCCATATTCATATCAGCACTTGTCATATATTTACCAAGTAACTGTAAACCAGCCGAACTATCAAGCATTCCTGCGACTTCAAACTTACCCTGCATATATCCCATATAACGACTATTATTGTCTCTCATCATGTCTATCTGCAGTCCATATTGTGAATCAGCTTCTTTCGCCGCCAATTCATTAGCTTTTGTAGCGTTGTCAGCTTCTTGTTGAGCAATATTATTAAGTTCATTTGCGGAAGTTTGAATTCTAGCAATACTAGCCAATCTTTCAGTATCGTAAGATTGTTGCATCTTTGTCAACTGATCCATCATTGCCTTTGAATCAATTTGTATACTACTTATTTGTGTTGCCATCAAAGCACTAAAATCTTCTTGTAATTTCTGAAATGCCGAAACTTGCGTATCTAAAAAAGTGTCCCATCTGTCTTGACCTGCATTAAGTAGATCTTGATAAGATTGTGGATTGCTTATCTGATCGCTTGGGAAAATATTATTAGTACCGCTTGTATCTGCCGTTTCTGTCGGTATTGGCTGTCCTGTTGTTGGATCTTTGCCGTTTGTTTGATTTTGTCCTTGTATAATAGCCCAAGCCGCCTGTTTCACTTCATCAGGCTGTGAAGACCAATACGAATTATTCTGCAAATCAGTTCTACCGCCTTTAATCGCCCATTGAGCCAACTGTTCAGCTGTAGGACTCCTGACAGAACTTTGCGGATCAACTTGTTGTGCTGTTTCTGTTGTAGAAGGTTGATTTTGAGCTGGTTGCGGAGTAGCAGTTTGTTGGCTAGTACTTGGCTGAGCCGCATTTATAATACTATCTAAAAAGGCAGTAGTACCTTTATTTGTCCCCATTGATTGTCTTAATGCTTTATAATACCCTTCATCTCCAGTTATACCTTGAATTTTACCTGTAACAACATCAGTCGCTAATCTTTGCTTGCCTAAATCGCTACCATACTGAGTAGTATATTGAGTTAACATCCCCTGTAAAGTTTCTTTAGATGTCTTTTGCGCTACAGTATTTTGAACTTTAGGAGCTGGTGTGACTGGCGTAACTACAGGCTGTGTAACCACAGGAGCTGGCGTATTTGAGGTAACAACCGCAGGAGTTGTGACAGGTTTTGTCGCAGTACTCTTAGTTGTAGCACTAGGATTATTTTTTGCTAGATATTGTGTTAAAGTTACTGCTGCCATATATTATTAATTTTTATAAGGATCTACTGGACTTTGATTCCTTGGCTCAAAGACAATTTCTAAATTATTAACTAACCACCCTTGAGCGTCAGCACTGTTATGAATAGTGAAGTTCATACTACTTCCAACATTTACACCAAGAGGGAAAGGCACTCTTTTTCTAAACCTATACATAGGTGTCGTAATAGCCTCAGCAGTATACAACTTATTGATATAATAATCTTCAATCTTTACACCACTAGAGTCAAGCATAAAATTAGTAGTAGTAATACTTAAACCATTAGAGTCATCACCAACTATTGACGAACCGTCAATTTCTATGTCTACATAGATAGTACAAGGATTTGTCATTGCACCTTCTATATCGATATACAACCAGCTTGTGTTTTCACCTATTGACCAAGTTTTGCTTGTCCATGATCTAGTATAGCCAACTCCAGCATCTGAAAAAGTTTCGTTAAACTTATATAATTTCGGATCAGTATGTGAAATGAAATATAATTGATCTCGTTTATTTGCGTCTCTAAATCTAACAAACTGTGTAGCTGGAATATGATCCCAAACGACCCAATTATCAATACCATACCTACGCTTGATATTTTCATCATAAACAAACACATGACTACCAACTGTCGCTGTTCCTAAAGGAGCTATGCAGACATATTGATTTCCAAAGAAAACACCTGAGATATAATCCCTAGCATTGAAGTTAATTCTGTCAATTATTGGTGAAATCTTAAGTGATAAAGGCAAAGAAGTATTAGCACTTATCTTACCCTCCGAACTACCGTAACTTTCAAACCCTCTATTACTTAAAAAATATGTATATTTATAGACTGACGAAGCGCTATTTGTAGCCATTGATCCACCTAAATTATTAATTGTATTTAATAAAATTGGCGTGGAAATATTAAAAGTAGCGTCATATGTGTAATTCATTGCATACATTGAATCTTCTTTAAAGATCTGCAAAGCATCATTGTTATCAAATAACATAGTTATTACCTGACCATCTCCTACATTAACAAGCTGAAAGTTAGTTGAAGTCCCCGCTTCAGGATCGTCTAAATCACTATAATAAAGAGTGCTTGGTGCTGTATCAACCCCTGCAATAAATAATCGTTTCCCAAAAGTACCAAATATATCACCATCAGGGGGCGTACCTCCAAGATCAGCCAAAGTCGAAGCCGTACCATCCCATTTTTTAATCGTATTCGCAGCTAAACCATTTCCAAAAATAGCTAAATTATTAAATACTGTGCCTCGTACTATCCCATTATCAGTACCAAAAGAGGCTATGCTAACAGCAGTAAAGCTTGAATTGGTTACATACCAAGCAACACCTGTATTGTGAAATAACATCAAATAATCACCGCTATTCGTTCCATAAGTACGATAATAAGGTAAAGCACCTCGAAGCCCTCCTGTCCCAGCAATAGTCGTTTTAAGTTCATATCCAAACCTTGTAATCATTTGACCATTCTGTGAAATGTCCATGTTTAACATGTGCGGACTTTCAGTATCATCAATCGTATCAGGAGCATCTAAAGTGTTAAGCCCTGTAAATCTGTTTATTTGGATTTTTTGCTGATTTGCCATTATAAGTTTTATAAATTTAAGCTATCGTTACATTCCCTGACTCAACAATCGCTTTCCATCCTAAATTGGCTGTTTCACAAATAAATGTGACTACATCAGTATCTAAAGTAGATTCAACGTATCCAGTTACACCTGTTGTAGTTGTAGAACTATTACAAACCATATATTGACCTGCATTCTGTGCCATTCTCCAGCCTCCAGCACCTTGACCACTGATTGTTATCGTATCACCAACGCTTGCAATAGCAGGTAAGGTAAATACTGTTTGACTTGCAGAAGTTGGGATATATCCATATCCAGCTAAAGGTGAATAAGTCGTTGTTGAGACTGTTAGCCATGTAGGAGAACTTGTAGTATTCATAGAACCTGAATTATTAAATAGATTATCGCCACCTGAAAGAATCCCTCGTTTAGCATGTACGCTTTCAACACGATTAGTCTCAGGACTTTCAAATCTTGCATTCTCCGCTTGCCATACCTTAGCCAATAAATCCATTGCTAACTGATATTTGCTTGCAGACCTTTCCGCTTGATTATCATCACTAAACAAATAAGAAGCTGCTAACTGTACAATCGCATCATCCCATCTAGTAACAAACTGTGTTGTATCGGAATCACTCGATAAATAAGTAGGAGCCATTAAATAACGAAACGATAAAGAAACTGTATCGGCAGGAAAGATGTAAAGTTTTTCCACACCACTTATATATTTAGTTGTATAAGTATTAGATAAATGTAAATCAAAATCATTCTGATTTATTAATAGATAATCACGAGTTAATTGACTTGTTGAAGAATCAGCCTGAAATAATCGTACAGGTCGTAAACAATCAGTTGGCATTGTTCCAATACCAGCACTAAAAGTTACTGTCCCCGTAGTAAGGTACTGAGGAACTAAATACATTTCAAGGACATTCTCAATGGCAGTATTAATTGCTGCGGTTCTATTGTCCGTTGTAAAACGTACAAGTTCAGTTGTACCTAAAGCTCGACTTAATTTTGTCTTGAGTTGTGCTAAGGTTGACATTTTTATTAAAAGTTAAATTCAAAAGGTTTTACTTCTAAGGACTCGTAATCCTCTTTAATCCTTTGATAGTCAGCATTACGAGGATCGTTAGGAACTTGCCTAACAGTGCCATCATCTTCAGTTAAGATAAACAGCACAGGCATACTTAAACCATTGAGTTGTAAAGTGTATTGCATAATAATAATTAATGATTAGTAATTAAAAACCTGTCGCAGCTGTTAAATGCACTGCGACTAACCCACCTACCAAGTCATCAATAACTTGTGGATTATCAACTAAAACACCACGCTCACCTAAACATTGAGACGCAGCAGCGGCACTGTCGGCAGTTAAAGTTGTGTTCCTCCAATTTGCGTTTGCAGCACTTGGATTATAGTAAGTAATTGTTGGAGTCGCACTCATCGGCACAGGAAATGAACAATATTCTCCATCCGTATTAACAGCAGCTAGTCTAACACGATAAGCTATCGCACCTGCTGTAACCCCCGTATTCTGTGCTGGAGCTGTTGCATAAGGGAATGTTTTAAAGTAATCTGCTTGACACTCTAGTAAGTCTTGTTCCCAACTTTTAGGTTGAAAAGGCAAGGCAACACTACCTGAACATAATTGTAGTTGAGCTATATCAATAGTACCAGAACCACCAAAACTCTCGGCAGTCCCATCTCCAAGTTGAGCTGTCCCCCATGTCGAACCCCACTGGTAAGCGATATCTAGCTTTAATGCGTCATTTAAATTAGTGCCAAATGTTTTGCCTGACAATGTGTTTAAAGTAAACGTTTTAGTAATTGTTTGGAAGCTTGAAGTTAAGGTGTAAGTTTGGCCAACAAGAATTTCTTGTGCTGATGGTGAACCCCCAGTACCATAATTTTGTAACAAGAATACTCCTATTTTTTTTGAAGCTATTGAGCTACGAGCCTGAAAGGAAACTGTTACCGTTTGTGCTGTTTTTGCTAACAATGAAGTGCCTTTTTTTATTTGATGAGAGAATAAATGATATGAATTCGTTCCAAATCCAGATCCTGCCCCATCAGTAGTTAACCTGTACTGATAATAAGAATTACTTAATTCTCCTGGAGTTAACGCTGTTTGACTGTAAACAAGAGATGTTGGATCTGTTCCGCTATCAGGATTTAAAGCAACAAATATTCTATCTACGGTAGGGAGTCCATTAATAGGATTAGTAAAGCTAGTCCCTCTCTGAGCTATATTAAAATTACCATTTACTACCGCTTGTCTTGCAAACGATTCTGTTGCGTTTATGTTATTAATTGCGTTTTGGGTATTCATATTTTTAATTTAAAATTTAAACGATTGCGGGATTGCCGACTACAGAACAAACAACAAACTCATTATTTGTGACTACACATTCAAGCTCAACACAATCATATCTATTTGTTGAAGAAACAGATCCTCCAACTCCAGTTGTAGTGTCTGTACTCAAAAAATGTATTATTTGACTTGCATTTTGTGCTATCTTCCAACCTCCAGCTCCATATCCTCTAACTTTTAGTTTTTTACCCACTACACATGTTGTAGGTAGAGTTAAGGTTACTAAAGCTCCATTGTTTGCTATATATGAATTGTCTTCTGCTATTGCTTGACTTGTCCCTGTAACCTCCATACTGTCAATCGGACAATTCTGCCATAAAGCACCATCATACCATTGCTTTCTATTAAGAGTTGAATTGTAAATCTCCATTCCTGCAACAGCAGTCAAAGCATTTCTTTGTGTTGTTGTTAATTTATTAGGTAAAAAAGCTTTATCTGTAGCATTTAATTCAAATGAAACACTTGAGTTTGTTAAAGCTCCTCCACTACCAATAATTAACTGTCCTAAGTCAGACAATCTCATTTTTTCCGTATACGCTGTCGCTCCTATATTTGTAGTTTTCCATAAAATATATGTACCTCTTCCCGTAGTAGTAAAATCTTCTGCCGCAATAACTGTCATCTCTGCCTGATATGATCTTTTAACTGGAGTCGCTGTATTGTCATACCCACCAAAATTAAAAGTACCTAAACGGCTTCCAGATAACGTTTGCGTGATCGCAGTCGCCGTTCCACCTCCTTTAATAAATCCAAAACTAGCACCGTCAGCACCAGCAACACTAAAATTCCTCATTTCAAATATCAATGTAGCCTTTGACCCGTACATCTCATAATCATTCGAACCAACTGCAACACCTATATCAGTATTTAAGCTAATAGCTGGCACGTTCCAAACTCCTGTTAAAGGATTAAAGCTGAGTTTTGTTGATGTCACTTTTACAGGTAAATTCCCAGTATTTGCAGTTACCCAAAGTGGGTACATTGTTGCATTAGTTGTTGTATCATCTGTAATCCCTATATTCGTAGCATTTGTAGCTGTACCAGTTGTATTCTGATTCAAAGTCGGCACATCAGCAGCTACCATTGCGCGAAAGGTAGGAATACCACTTGAACCATTAGGAGCAGCAAATATATAATTCTGAGTTGCACTAGCCCAAGTCCCTGTTAACGTTCCATTT
>Ga0208958_1003161_pt1 | contig 13128 bp, 9 predicted proteins | sample RifOxyB1_FD_184032 | JGI IMG/M metagenome (GOLD analysis project Ga0208958, IMG submission 184032) | Soil microbial communities from Rifle, Colorado - Rifle Oxygen_injection B1 (SPAdes) | ecosystem: Environmental > Terrestrial > Deep subsurface > Rock core/Sediment | place: Rifle, Colorado... | reverse complement strand
TCAATATTAAGTATCGGTGTCCCACCATCAGCATCATAGACAATGAAGCCTGCGGTGGAGTCAGTCGAGTTCCTGAAAGAAGTGACACCAGTAGCTGAGATAGAGGCTACAGGTGTACCAGAATGAGCGTAGACCATTAAGGGGTTGTCAGTACTAGGAATACTAGTAGCATCAGAGTAAGCAATGATCAGATCTCCCTCAGCATCAAAGCCAGCTCTTTGATAACCACCCTGCCCTATACCAATCATATATTCATTAGATTCTGGAGAAGTAATATTGATTCTTAAAGAAGATTCTGCAAACGTAGTATCAGCTGGATCATAAGTAACTAGTAATTGACCAGGAGAAGTAAAGCCAGACTCTATCTCTAGATTAGCGGCATAGATATTGTTAAATCTAAGTGCAGCTGTACCTAAATCACTACCTAGATCAACAATGGGAATGATAGAAGTACCACTAGCCAATCTGCCAGTGAAGGTGATGTTATCAGTGATGGCATCACCTAGAGTAATATCTCCAGCGAAGCTAGCTCCATTTAAGGTAGTGGTACCAGCTACAGTGAGATTAGTACTAAAGTAACCATCTCCTACTACGTGTAGCTTGTAAGCTGGGGAAGAAGTACCAATCCCTACAGAGTCAGTGCTGGTAGTTAAGTAAACACTAGTTCCCCCATCAGTCCAAGCAAGGCCAGTGGTAGCAATGGTTAGCTTGTCATCGGTGGTATTAGCAGAGAGTGAGATACCAGTACCAGCTACAAATTCTAGAGTATCAGTATTGCTATCAGCTGTGATCTCTTCTGATCCTACTTTAGCTATTTTAAATAGACTAAGTGTACTAGCTCTATCCGCAGATTTAACTTTAACTGTCACATCACCAGTTTTGTTAGTAGCAGTAGTCTTAGTAGTACTAAGCTCAATGCCATCACCAGCTAATAGAGAATTGACTATATTGGAAGCATTGATAGTATCAGCCGTTAGCACTCCCCCAATATCCAAATCACCCAGTAGTTCACTATCTCCAGTGACTAGTAGATCCTCTCCTACTTCTAGGTTGTCAGCATACAAGCTATTTTGGATCCTGGTCTTTAATCTAATGATGAAGGAGGAGGAGAGGACTTCGTCAGCGAGACCCAAAACCTCCCCACTTATCTGGTCCTTCCGCTGTCGCGGAACGGAACCAGATGTCCTCCCCATAAATGTGGAGGAATTGCTTTCTCTCTGCTTCGCGGAGAGAAGATCTGGCAAGAACATCCCGCTTAAGGCGGGATTTTTGCCAGATAAGAGAGGGTGGATCAGGAGTGCTAATGCAGTTAGAACCAATATCCCACCCCAAACCCAGCGCCACTGCTTTTCTCTACTATTGTGATTTTTATTTACCACAACAATAGGCAGACGCTGTCGGTCCATGAGATAAATATGACAGATTTGGAAAAGACAGTATATACCAAGAAAACCCAAAGATCTTTAGATAAAGGCAACAGGCCTGCCCGCAATGCTACCCGCCCAAAGCTACGCAGTTGTTGGCGGGTTGCAGGCGGGCAAAGTTTACCCGAACTAGCCACACGACATGTCGTGCGGCTAGTTAACCCCCACTAGCCACCGCTCGCCAACCTAGTGTAAACTAAATTCATGCTCAAAAAGTTCTGCCTATTATTGTTGGTGCTTGGCTACTGGCTTTTTGTTCCTAACAATATTTTTGCCCAAAACATTAACTCCCTCGGTATCGCTCAGCACATCAATTTAACTATTAGTTCCGGCCAAGAAATTAAAGACGGCATGATCGTTTCTTTGTACGAAAACAGCTATCAATTAGCTAAAGAGAGCTACGACAAAGCCATGGTAGGAGTAGCCAACCTCAACCCGGCCTTAGAGTTTACTTTGGGTGAGGGCGAAGTCAGCACACCTGTGATCAAATCCGGCAACGCACCCGTTTTGGTCACCGCTAAAAATGGCGCCATTAGCAGAGGCTCAGCCATCACCAGCTCCGGCACTCCTGGTATTGGCATGCTAGCCGATAAAACTGGTTTTATTTTAGGCACCGCTTTGGAAGATTTTGCTCCAGCTAATCCAGATGATCAAGGTTTAGTAATGGTGTCACTGGATATCAAATTTTCCTTCGCCGCCGACTCCCCCGACTCAGAAAAAATTGGCCGCCGCTTATTGGATATTGTTAGTGTCAGTGCTATCGCCGCCGTTGACGACCCACGAATCATGCTCCAATATGTAGTGGCCTCTCTAATTTTTATCAGCTCAGTGGCCACCGCTTTATTAGTTTTTGCCCGCATTTCTCAAAAAGGCATCGAGGCTTTAGGCCGCAACCCTCTAGCCAGCCACGTGATTAGCATGGGCATCTTGCTTAACGTTATTATCTCTGGGGTCATTGTGTTAGCGGGAGCTTTTATTTCTTATTTTATAGTCAAACTTTAGTATGACAGACAAATTAGATTCGGGAAAAATCAGCCAAATTAATTATCCACTGGTGAAAATTAGCGGTTTCAGCAAAATTAAACCCAACGAAGTAGTCGATTTTGGTAAAGGCAGATTTGGCCAAGTGATTAGCTTTAATCAAGATGGTTGTATCGTGTCCTTGTTTTTCGAAGATCATTTGCAAATTGGTGATCCAGTCACCGCCACCGGTAAAATGCCGCAGATTAGCTTTGATGCTGAGCGGGTTTTTGGCACGGTGATTAACCCCTTAGGAGAAACTTTGCTTAGCCATAATGAAGGTAAGAGAAGTACTCATCTAGAAATAGATACTCCGGCTCTGCCCTTGTCTTTGCGCGCCAATCTTAATCAACAGTTGGAGACCGGCGTTTCCATAGTCGACTCACTCTTGCCTCTAGCTAAAGGGCAAAGAGAAATTATCGTGGGTGATAAAAAAGTGGGTAAAACTAATTTTTTGCGCCGCGTCATCAAGACTCAAGCTCAGCAAAGACAAATCATAGTTTATGCCCTAGTCGGCAAACGGATTTCCGCTGCCAAACAACTTTATGAATATTTAAAAAGAGAAAAAATTACAAAACAAGTCATTACTATCGCTAGCCTCGCCCACCACTCTGCCGGCTTGATTAATTTGACACCTTTCGCCGCCATGGCAGTGGCTGAATTTTATCGCGATCAAGGGCATGACGTAGTAGTAGTGTTAGACAATTTGTCTAATCACGCTCAGTTTTATCGTCAGTTATCACTCTTGGCCGCTAAATTTCCCGGGCGCGACTCTTACCCCGGAGATATTTTTTATACTCACGCCCGGCTTTTAGAAAGAGCTGGCAATTTTAAACATCCTTTTGACCCTCAAAAAACCAACAGCGTTACTTGCTTGCCCATGGTGGAGAGTGCGGAAGGTGACTTAACCGACTTTATCGTGTCCAATTTGATCGGTATTACTGACGGTCATTTGTTTTTTAATAAATCTTTATTTGAAAAGGGGCAACGCCCAGCCATTGATTTTTCCTTGTCTGTGACTAGGGTGGGCAAGCAAACTCAAAACCCCATTCAAAGGGAATTAAATTATCAAATCACCGCCTTTTTGGCTAAATACAATGAAGTCTTAAAAATCACTCACTTTGGCTCTGACTTACCAGCCGAGAGCCGAAAAATTGTCGATAAAGGCAATTTGCTTTTGGGATTTTTTGAAGAAGGACAAAATGAGCAGGTACCACTAGCCGTCCAACAAGTATTATTAACCATTATTTATCAGGAAATTTTAGCTTTTAAAAATAAAGATGAATTACAACAGTTTAAAACTAACTTTTTGCAGTCTTATCAGCAAAATGAATCATGCACCACTTTAATGGATAAACTTGTTCAAGTAAAAGACTTAGATACTCTGATCCAACAAATAGAAAATAATTTACCAAAGATCAAGAAATATGGCGCTACAGCAGCTTAAACAAGATCTAAACTTTGTCACTGGCTTTAAAGAATTTATTAAAGCTTACCAGCAGGTAACTTTAATGGATATGGAAAAAATCCGAGAAGTAGTATTGAAAACCAGGCAACACATGGACGGACTGCAAGATGTATTTGTGGATGTGAAAAATTCTTATGAGAAAAAGATCGAAGCATTGAATAAGAGAAAAACCCACCTTCGTCAAGACTTCGGTGGGCAAGCGACTATTTTCTTTTCCGTCTCTACTAAGTTTTCCGCTGAACTAAATAACAAAGTTTTTACGCAGCTGAAAAATAAAATCAATGATAAAACTAACTTGTTTGTCCTGGGCCAAGTGGGCGAAGAAATCATTAAGCGGCATTTCCCTCGTCGCGCTTACACTTTAATTGAGCTGCCTCGAAACAATCAGCCGGGAAACTTCACTGAAGTGCTACAAAAATTGATCGCCTATGACAGCGTTGATGTCTTTTTCCCCCGCTTTCAAAATGTGATGGCTCAAGAAGTAATTACTAGTAATTTAAGTGGTGAAGAAAGTTTTATTTTAGAAAGCCAAAAAATAGAGCGTAAAACTAAGAGAAACTTTCTTTTTGAGCCAGAGCTAGAGAAAATTTTAGAGTTTTTCAAAGGCGAAGTTTTTAAATATTTATTTGCCAAAAGTATCGAAGAGTCACGCCTAGCCCATTTGGGAGCTCGGATCACGGTCTTGGAACAAAGCCGCCGTTTTAGTGATGAATTAGAAAAAAAAGCCCGCTTTACTTTACTCAAAGCTCGTAAAATGCTCGCTAATAAAAAACAAAGGAACAGGCTAGCCGGCCTTTATCTCTGGCAAACTTAAACTATGCACACAGCAGGAAAAATCATCGCCATCAATAGCCATATCGCTGAAGTAGCCTTTGTGAAAACAGCGCCTCAAATCCGCGAAATTTTAACTATTAAAGATGATGAAGAGAGCAAATTAGAGGTGGTCAAGTCAGCGACCAACAACTCTGTCTACTGCATGATTTTGTCAGCGGGCGAAAAACTCCAACAGGGAGCTGAGCTGGTGAGCACCGGCTCGGAAATGCAAATTCCGGTAGGTGAAGTGGTGTTGGGAAAAGCCATCGATATTTTTGCTTGGGATCAAGCTCAGGGCAAAAAGCTCACTGCCACTGCTGGCCGCGCTATTTTTGATGATAATTTTCCCACCTTAGAACAAAGTAGCAGTCACCAAGAAATTTTAGAAACTGGGATCAAGGCTATAGATTTTTTTGCGCCTCTTTTAGTGGGTGGCAAAATGGGGCTTTTCGGCGGAGCTGGCGTGGGCAAGACGATCTTGCTCACCGAGCTGATGAACAATATCGTGGTCAAGCCGCAAGCCAAAGGCGAGGCTGGCAGTAGTCACGTCTCGGTCTTTGCCGCCGTCGGCGAAAGATCGCGCGAGGCCCTGGAGCTGATCGAAAATCTAAAAGAGGCGCAAGTTTTAGACAAAACCGCTATTGTCATGGGGCAAATGGGTGAAAACCCCAGCATTAGATTTAAGACTGCCTACGCGGCCGCTCGCCTAGCTGAGTATTTTAGAGCCGAAAAAAAACAAAACGTCCTCTTTTTCTTAGATAATTTATATCGTTTTGCTCAAGCTGGCTATGAGCTGTCTACCCTGATGCAGGAAATCCCTTCGGAAGACGGCTATCAATCTTCTCTCCCTTCACAAGTAGCGCTCTTGCACGAAAAACTCTCTTCTACCATTGACAACAATATTACTAGTATCGAAGCCATTTTCGTGCCGGCTGATGATCTTAATGACTACGCGGTGCGCAGTATTTTCTCTTATTTAGATAATTATATCGTCTTATCGCGTGATATTTACCAAGAAGGCCGTTATCCAGCCATAGATTTGTTGCAATCTAACTCTACAGCTTTAAGCCCAGATAAAGTGGGACAAAAACATTTTACGGCTTATTTAGCCGCCAAGAAAATCCTAGAAGCGGCCAAAGATCTAGAAAGAATTGTGTCTTTGATCGGCGAAGAAGAATTATCGACGGAAGATAGGAAAATTTACCGTCGGGCTAAACTAATTGAAAATTACATGAAGCAAGATTTTAGTGTGGTAGCAGTGCAGACTGGTAAAAAAGGCGAGTCTGTCAATGTGGCTAAAACAGTGGAAGAGATGACGAAGATCGTGGGGGGTGGGTATGGCTAATTTGGCACGATAACTGGCACGATTTTGGCACGATGTGTGCTATACTAGATGTATGTTCAAACCAATTTTCACCATCACTGCAGAAATAAATCAGCAAATCGCCACCATCGAAGGGCTTAAGACCGTTATTGGCCAAGCTAGTATTTTGCCTACATTGGAAATACAACTTCGACTCCGGGCAACTGTTGAAGCAGTACATAGCTCCACCTCTATAGAAGGCAATCCTCTCAATGAGCAACAGGTACAAAAAGTGTTGGAAGGAAAGACAATTACTGCCCCAGATTATGCCATTGTTGAAGTAGTTAATTACAAACACGCCCTGGATTGGATAAATAATAAAGTAAGCTTAAAAAACACTTTAACAGTACAAGATGTTTTAGACTTGCATAAAATCGTCACTTCCAAATTACTCCCTCCAAAAAAATCAGGTCATTTCCGGCCTGGTGATATATTTATCGTAGACGAAATTAATGGCAAAGAAATCGTCCAGTATCAAGGCCCGGAGGCAAACAGTGTTCCTAAATTGGTGGCTAGTTTTCTCAAGTGGGTTTCAATTCAAGAGCAATCTTCTCTTCATCCGGTATTATTGGCAGCTTTAATCCATTATCTCTTTGTCTCAATTCATCCCTTCGCCGATGGTAATGGGCGAAGTGCTCGTTTGATCACATATTATTATTTGAGACTTTGGAATTATGATTTTCGTGGCTCACTATCACTTGATTCATATTATTTACAGCACCGTTTAAAATACTATCAAGCTTTAAATAGAGGAAAAACTTTTGATGAACGGATGACTGTTGACCTCAGCCCATTTTTAGAGTTTTTTACTAAAGGCTTTTTAGAAGTGACTACCACCCTCAGCCAATATATTAAAATTGGTAAAATTGCGGGTGAAAATAAAAAGCCAATCCGCTTGGATGCTGATGAATTGGCGATCATTGATTTCGTCTACCAATTTGGATCAATTACTGCCAAAGAGGCGGTGGACATACTATCAACACCAAAACGCACTACCCAACGACGACTAATGAATTTGGTAGCAGAGAATATTCTTCGGATCGAAGGTCAAGGCCCAGCAACCCGGTATGTCCTTGACAATCTGTCAAAATAAGACTATTATATTTCCAATATATACGTTTTATCGTATGTTTTGGAAATAAAATATGAAATATTACAGTCTCAAGCAACAACTCGAGCCATTAGTAGTTTTTTCACTACAAGACATTTATCTAGTTGATCCTAATTTCCGCCAGCCAACTCTTTATGATTGGGAAAAAACTAAGCAAGTAATTAAATTAAAGAATAATTGCTATGTATTCAGTGATTTTGTAGCCAAAAATTATGATTATTATCTGCTTTCAAACTTGCTCTACAATCCTTCATATGTTTCCACAGAACTCGCTTTAAATCATTACGGCATTATTCCTGAGGCAGTTCGTGTTATTACCGCAGTCACCACCAACAAAACCCAATCTTTCACTGCGCTTGAAATCACTTTTTCATATCGAACTATCCGACCAGAACTTTTTTTTGGCTATGACTTAATAGATGTAAGAAAACATGGCGTAAAGCTAGCATCGTTGGAGAAGGCGATATTAGATTATCTCTATCTTAACCCTGCTGTTTCGACTGAAGAAGATTTTACTGGACTACGTTGGAATAAGCAGATCCTTCGTAATGAAGTAAATAAGGCGAAGTTTACAGAATACTTGGCAATTTTTTCCAATACTGCCCTTTCTGAACGTGTGAAAAGTTTGCATAACTACTTAGAGAAATAACCATGCTTGACATTGCCACCATCAAACAAACATACGACCCGCAATTTCATTCATTTGAAAGAAATTTGTTGAGAGAGTATTTGCAATATCAGATATTAGCAATTTTGTTTACTCATCCGTTGAGCCGCAAGCTCTCTTTTTTGGGTGGAACATGCTTGCGCATAGTACATCAACTGCCCAGATTTTCGGAAGATATTGATTTTGACCATACAAATTTGAGTGAGGTTGAGTTTGAAATGATCGGTCAGTTCTTAAAAAGAGAACTAGAAAAACGAGGCTATATCATTGAGATTAGATTTGTTGCTAAAGGAGCATTACATTGTCATATTAAGTTTCCTCGTTTGTTATACCAACACGGTATTTCGCCGCAAAAAAGTGAAAAAATCTTGATCCAAGTAGATACCTTTGACCAAGGGGTAGATTATCAATCGGACATTTTTATTTTAGATAAATTCGAGTTTTTTACGCAAATCAAAGTTACACCTAAAGAGGTCATTCTCTCTCAGAAGTTATGGACTATTACCCAACGACCACGCTCTAAAGGCCGTGACTTTTTTGACATCATGTTTTTGGCACAGAGTACAAAGCCTGACTTAGCTTTTTTGCAAGCCAAATTTGGCCAGAAAGATCTGTCAACAATAATAATTAAGATCCTAGAAAAATTACGCGATAAAAACTTTCGTAAATTAGCCGATGATGTGCGGCCATTTCTTTTGCACCCTCATGACGCAAACCGAATTGAGCTGTTTGCTGATTTTTTACTGCAAAAGTTTGGTAAGTAGTCCATTTTCAAAATGGGGAATTTAGTTATGCGGGATTCTCTAAATTTGCTTCATAAGTGAGCCTAAATCATTCCAAGTCATAAGCTGGAAATCTTCGGTTTGGTAGGTCTTTTTGCCTGTGTAAACAACAAAACCTGGCTGTTTAACAAACTCTTTTTTTGTGACGATTAAGTCATTCCAATATTTAATTCCTTTTAAATAATCTGAAGAGAATGTACCTCCAGCTTTTATTTCCACTGGGATCAGTTTGTTGCCTTTACCAATAATCAAATCAACTTCGTTACCATTGCTATCTCTGAAAAAATAAAGATTAGCCGAATTGGCGAAATTTGCCAAATGTTTTTTAACTTCCATGATAATAAAGTTTTCAAACAGCCCGCCTATTAAAAAGTGTTTTTGTAACTCTGCCGGAGATGAAATGCCCAGCAATCGACAGGCTAATCCCGTATCATTGAAATAAATTTTGGGAGATTTGATATATCTTTTACCAAAGTTTTGATAGTAAGGTTGTAATCTATATACCAAATAACTCGCTTCCAAAATCGAGATCCAGTTTTCAATGGTCATGACTGATACGCCTACGTCGTTGGCTAAAGACGACATATTAACAAGCTGCCCGATCCTACCGGCCAAAAGGGCTAGAAACTTGCGGAACAAACTTAGGTTGGCAACATTGCTAATTTGCTTTAGGTCTCTTTCCACATAAGTGGCTATATATTGATCATAATAGTCAATTGGATTAGCCTTTCTATCATAAATAGCCGGATATGAACCAGTAAAAATCTGCTGATAAAGGTTGGCTTTCAAAAGACCAGCGTCTGATAACTCTTGATTGGAAAGTGGCAACAATTGGACATATGCGGCTCTGCCAGCCAATGATTGATCAATTTTTTCCGAAAGTAGCAAATTTTCTGAGCCAGAAATAATAAAATTTCCCATCTGTTTTTGTTCGTCAACAATTACTTGGATGCAGGAAAGAAGTTTTGGCACCCTTTGCACTTCATCAATAATTACTCGATTTTGATGTTGATTTATAAAACCAACTGGATCATTTTCTACAAAGGTAAGCAATTCAAGATTCTCTAGATTAAAATATTCATATTTAGGAAACATTTCTCTTAGCAGAGTAGTTTTTCCTGATTGGCGAGATCCGGTAACAGCTAAGACAGGAAAAACTTTCTTGAGGCGATTTATTTGGGTAGTAATGTGTCGTTTAATCATAAAAATATTCTATCACGAATTATGTAATTTTACAATCAAATCTTAAAATTACATAAAACTAGTCATACCTTACCACACTCCCTCCGTTGTATAAGACTTTGACTTGGTCGGCGGAGAGGGCGTAGTTGTAGATTTGCACGTCGTCAAGAGAGCCACTCACCCAATTAGCACTGTTTGTCTGGCCAATAGTTAAATTGGCATTATTAGCAGTTCTCGCACTACTCCAAGTGGCGGTACCTTTCGAAACTCCATTCACATAACAAGTAACTACAGAACCACTAATAGTCCACGTTAATTGATACCAAGTATTGACTTGCAAACCAGCTACATCACAATATTGTGCACCACCTCCACCAGTTGCATAAAAACCCATTTTGTCAGTTGATCCTTTATAAATAAAATTAAATGGTTGTATAGACCCGTCAAATTTACCTGCATAAGTACGATCACCACCAAGTGAAGCTGGCGTTTTCCACCAAGTGCTAAAAGTAATATCACCAGTGATGTCGAGTACGCTGCCAGCTCCGGGATCTGCCACACTCGCATAGTCTCCCGTCCCATCAAAATACACACTCCCACTATACTTCCCACTCGCTCCACTGCCCCAGGCAGTGCTGGCTGTTTGACAAGTGCCCACACTTTGGCCGGTGACGGTCAGTGTACCATTAAGATTATTGCCGCTGGCGTCATGGATAGTCGTCCCCTCGCACTCGTCCATCCGGTACCAGGCAATCGGGGCGCCACGATTATAATCGTAGGCGACTTGAGCCGCTGTCCGGGCGTAGTTGTAGATTTTGACTTCGTCGATGAAGCCATTAAAATAACGAAGAGCCTTGTTAGACCAAACGGCAACAGTGGAAAATGATCCCTGAGTATAATTACCATTACCAGCATTGTTTTGATACTCCCACTTTCCATCAACTCCAAAATAATGAGCACCATTGTCAAAAATATAAAAGACTTGATGCCATTTACCATCATTGATACTTGTGGCGCCAAGTCTCCAATTTATCCCATCAAACCAGCGCATCACTCCACCAGATATTGATATATATGATCCAGCATTTCCACCAGAAACAACATTCATCAAATTTGCACTGGTGGTTTTCACCCATGCCTCTACTGTAAATGTAGACATTGAAGCTATATTAAAACTATCAACATAGTTAGTGCTCCCATCAAAACTCAGCGCTCCGCCATACTTCCCCTGCGTCCAAGTCGGTAAGCCAGTGGCTCCGGTAAGGGTACCGTTGTTACCACCACTGCTACTGTCGTACGCCGTCGTCCCCTGCTTCTCATCAAACTTCCAGTAAGCAATAGGATCCGCTCCCGCCCCATCACTTAAGCGTGATGCCTCAGAACTGGTAGCCGTGCCTACTTTGACATCCGCACTCATATTCATATCGAGAGCCACTTGCTCTTGAGATAACTCAGAACTGTAGACCTTGAACTCATCTATCTTGCCATCGAAGGTAGCCGTGCCTCCGGAGTTGTTACCAATCAGTAAATTATTGCTTTCCGCGTCTGGCGTGCCTACCCCATTAGTCGACGAGCCTTTATTCACTCCATTCACATAAATGGTGATTTCGTCGTCACTATCATCGCTGTAGCCCATGACAATATGATTCCAAGTGCCGGTAGTAATGGGAGCGGTTACAGTCAGCGTAGCGTCAGTGGCTAGATCTAGCGAGGCGGCAATGTTGAGGTTACTGCCAGACTGGCCAGAGACCCGGAGATATGTACTAGCGCCTTTGCTCCAGATTTGGCCAGCATCACCCTCGCCATCAGAGTCAGCATAGACCCAGGCTACAATGGCTGAGCCAGAAGCCAGATTATTATTTAGATCTATGCCAGTACTATTAGTAATAGTAACCACATCATCAGCGCCATCAAAGTCTAGGGCTTGGCCGAACTTGCCACTGCTGTTTCTAGTAGCGGTAGAGGTACCATCGTAAGTATTTTTGCCAATACTGGAATTACAAACGTCATTACTGCCTCCCACGCAAGTGTTGTCAGCGCCTTCGTCAAATTTGTGGTAGACCACTGGCTCGGGCAGGGTGGTGTCACCCATGATTGAGGCTCCCTCCGCCATCATGTCTTGTTGGATTTGTTCGGGTGTGCGGGCGTAGTTGTAGGCTTTAATGTCATCAATTACCCCATGGAAACCTCGATAGGGAGAAGCTAGTGTTCTAGCACCTACCATTAAGCTAGTGTCTGCTTCTGTATAAGTACCCACGCTAAAAATCCTCACCTGACCATCTACATACAATCTATAGCTACTTCCATCATAAACACCAGCTAGGTGATGCCATTTGCCGTTTTGAAAATTAGTCGTAGTACCAGTACTAACCGCCGCACCATTGAAAGCAGTGGCTAAAATTCCAGTATTAACCCCAGTGTTAACATCGTTGTTGGGAGTAGGCGATCCATCTACACCCCAACCAGCAAATAAACCGGCGTACGTATTAATTTGGCCGGAATCCTTAAACCATCCTTCTATAGTAGAAGTCTGTGTGCTTGGCAAGCCGTTTACTCGAAAATATGCTGGGGAAGTCCAAGGTCCATCCAGTTGAACCCCTCCGCTTGCTCGACCCTGAGCCCAGGTGGCGCTGTTATATAAAGTACCATTGTAGCCATTCCCGCTACTGTCATACGCCGTCGCCCCCTGTTTCTCATCCATCTTCCAATGTCCCACCGGCCCCGGGGCGTATTCATACAAGGCTTTGACTTCGGCGTCGGAGAGGGCGCGGGAGTAGATGCGGGCTTCGTCGATATTCCCCCGCCATTGTGTTGTGCCAGCTAAATATGAATATCCAATTCGATAGAGCCATCCATTACTTGACCCATAACCTTCTGAGCCGATTGTACTGGAACTTAAAAATATTCCATCTAAATAAAAACTTACCACTAATTTTTGTTGGTCCACAGACATGGCTACATAGTGCCATGAAGAGTCGGCAAGGTTGGTGGAAGTTGCTGATGAAGTAATTGATTGAGAAGTCCCTCCCCACTGTCTAAGAGCATAAATTTTTTTTGTTGAGGGTTGATAACCTAAAAAAGGCGTGTTTTGAACATTTCCAAAAATAGTTTGAATCCTAGTAGAAGCAGCTTCTGAGTTGTTTAAGTTAAACCAGGCAACAGCAGTGAAATTATTATTGGCAGGATTAAATGGAGTAGACAGAGTAACATAATCATCACTCCCATCAAACCCCCCTCCACTCCCAAACTTCCCTCCCGTCGTTGTCGCGCCACCGGCGGCGGTGCCGTGGTTGCCATT
>Ga0208958_1003153_pt1 | contig 13153 bp, 17 predicted proteins | sample RifOxyB1_FD_184032 | JGI IMG/M metagenome (GOLD analysis project Ga0208958, IMG submission 184032) | Soil microbial communities from Rifle, Colorado - Rifle Oxygen_injection B1 (SPAdes) | ecosystem: Environmental > Terrestrial > Deep subsurface > Rock core/Sediment | place: Rifle, Colorado... | reverse complement strand
GGCAAAAAATCTTCTGATCGCTAAGTTTATCGACATCTTTTTTTGTTTGTTGTAAGATGATACCTATGTCGGGTCTCGACGATAGCAACACAGAACAACCTAGTGCCCGTGAAAAAGAGGCGGCCGTTATTGAAGATGCTCGCGAATGTGCTGAATTTTTTCTTAGAGAAACCGGTCGTCGTCCTGAACTATATACGCCATCAGCCTTTTCGAACCAAAAGCACATTGTCTTTAGTTTTAAGGAGCCCACACTTGACGGCGCAACCGCAGTAGTTGTCACTCCAAATCCAGGTAATGAATTATTTGAACCCCATCCCAATCCATCAGATAGGACTGAAGCGAAGCTTGCGCTTGTGGGGAAAAAACCATCAGGAGAACTTCATTTAATCAGTGATGATCTCAATCGAGACGCTGAACCTGGACTCAAGCAAAAGCTCCTTGACCAGGGTTATCAAAATCTAACCACCATTTACACCTCTACCACCCAACTTTAGTTCTCTATCTCTTCTTTTTTGTTAAAATAACCATATGACCAAGCTTGTAATCATTGATGGCAATGCCATCATGCACCGCGCCTTCCACGCCCTTCCGCCTTTAACCACTCCCACCAATGAACCCATCGGCGCCGTCCAAGGTTTTTTGAATATCCTTCTTCGGATCATTGAAGAACTTGAACCTACCCACCTCGCCGTTTGTTTTGACCGAAAGGAACCGACTTTTAGAAAGAGTATGAGCAAAGACTATCAAGCCCACCGTCCTGAAATGGACGATCAACTTTCCCCCCAGTTTCCCCTCATCCAAAAAGCCCTTCATGCTATGGCGATCCCCATTTACGACAAGGCCGGTTATGAAGCCGATGATTTGATCGGCACCATCTCCGCTATTGTCCATAAGCAATTAGCTATAAGTGAAATTATCATTGTCACTGGCGATCGCGACATTCTTCAATTGGTCAACGACAAAGTCGTGGTCTACCTCCCCGCGAATGGCCTCTCAACTGGTCAAGTTATGGATACAAAAGCCGTCAAAGAAAAGATGGGTGTTAATCCCAGTCAAATTGTTGATTACAAAGCCCTAGTCGGGGATCCTTCTGATAACTATAAAGGCGTTCCTGGTATCGGTCCTAAAACGGCTGTCAACCTTCTTTCTCAATATCAAAGTCTTGAAAATATTTACCAAAACCTCGATAGTATCAAACCAACCGTTGCCCAAAAATTAAAATCGGGCAAAGATTCTGCCCTTCTTTCCCAAAACCTTGCCCAAATCATGCTTACAGTGCCCTTTAAATTTAATCTTGCCGACGCCGCCAAATTCCAAATTAACTCTCCTGCTGCCCTACAAATCTTAAGCACCGACTTTGGCTTCAGAACAATTCCTAAACGAATCCAAACTCTCACTAAAAAACTCGCCGCCCGCTCCCAAACTTCCCTCTTCTAGAAACAGCCTTTTGCGAAGCATTAGGGCTATGCCCTATAGCTTGACATTTGACCTTAAATTTGCTATAATTTGCTTATCTTTCGACAGCCTTTGGCTGTAAGTTTTTCCCTAAGGAGGAAAAACTCATGAACGCTCATTTCGATCGTGTTAAGGGTAGTAGCTTTAGTGTTTTGCCCCCGTGGGCCCGAAAAGCTCTTGGGAAGGTTGTTGTAGAAAGCGAAGACAGCGTCTTTTTCTCAGTCATTGTTGATGTAGCACTTGCCATCAACGAAAAACTGATTGCCGTGATCATAACGGTGAACGAAGAATACGCGTGCGTTGACGAAATGTGGGGCGACCTTAATTACCGCTCGCGCTCATATACAGATGTGTATATGGTGCACCGGGAATTGGGCGCACACGTCGTCGATGTAAGGGACTTTTTTTGCTTTCCCAAGGATGTACGCGTCTCGAAAGACGGCAGAAAACTTACAATCACTTCTTATGGGAGTGACAAAGTTGTCTTGTCCGTTGCTAAGCTCCTTGTGAGCTAAGCGAATCTTTTCGAGACAAGAACGCGGGTTTCCAGTGCAATTCAGAAAAAACAAAATAGTAGTCGAAACATCAGCTCGTCCGATGGTACCACACACATCTGGGCGTTAGGCGAGCTTCTCTTTTTCTCCAATTCTCTCCACTCGGTTATAATGGTAGATAATGAAACCTCTCAAAGTTGCCCTTGTTCACGACTACCTCAATGACTTCGGTGGCGCCGAGCGCGTCCTGGCCGCTCTCACCGAAATTTACCCTAATGCCCCCATCTACACGATTTACTGCAAGAGTAGTTCTCCCGCCGGCCAATATTTTAAAGATCAAAAAATCATTCAAAGTTGGTTTTCGTATCTCCCCTTTGCTGATAAACTCATTTCTCCTTTACGTTTTCTAATCCCTTTTGTTTGGATTCAATTTGATTTCAGTGAGTTTGACCTTGTTATCACGAGCGCCAGTTGGGCGGTGACGAAAGGCATGAGAAACGCCAAGCGAGAAATCTGCTATCTCCACACCCCTCCTCGCTATCTCTACGGCTATGACACGAGCCGCAATTGGAAAGGGAAGTGGTACGCGCCGGCAGTCGACACCTACGCCTTAATTGTCAATCATTTCATGCGCATTTACGACTTCAAGCAAGCCCAGAAAGTTGGTCACTTTATTGTTAATAGCGGAAACGTAGGGGAACGCGTTAAAAAATTCTACCGCCGCTCCGACTACACTATTGTTCACCCCCCTGTTGATACAAACAAATTTGAGACTAATAAGCCAAGAAGCTACCAGCTAAAAGCTAGAAGTTACTTTCTCACTGGTGGTCGCATGACCGCGGCTAAAAACTTCGACCTTATTATCAAAGCTTGCCAAAAGGCCAATGTTACCTTAAAAGTTTTCGGCAACGGTATCGAAGAAAACAATTTAAGAAATCATGCTAACGAAAATACAGAGTTTCTTGGCCGCGTCTCTGATGGCGAATTAGTCACTCTTTATCAAAACGCCAAAGCCTTCATTGTTGCCCAAGCCGACGAAGACTTCGGCATTACCCCCCTCGAAGCCAACGCCGCCGGCACTCCCGTTATTGCCTACAAAGGCGGCGGCTATCTCGAAACGGTCGTCGACGGTCAAACAGGCCTTTTCTTCGACGAACTCTCTGTCAATTCTCTCGCCAAAGCCCTCAAAAATTTTGGAAACAAAAAATTCGACCCTAAAAAACTCCAACTCCACGCCCAAAACTTTAGTAAAGAAAATTTCATTACAAAATTCAAGAAAACTATTACCAGCTATAATTAATCCACACGAGTGTGAAGAATAAATCAATTAAATATTGGCAAACCGCCCTTTACCTAAACATTATTTTTCGGATTTTTGGTCCCCTTGCGCTATTTCTAAGTGCCCCCATCGGTATTTTTCTCGCCTGGGTGTCCGACAAACCCGACGGTTATCTCACATTTCGTCTTGGTTGGAAATTCAAAAAATACCACCGTCTCGATAAAATCCTCGATTATTGGTGGTACATCATCATTCTTATTTATTCGTTTCGCTTAGTAATTTTCCCCACCATTCTAGTTCTATTTCTTTTTCGAAGTATCGGCCAAATTATTAGCCTCGTAAGCGCTAAAGAAAAATACCTTCTACTTTTCCCCAACTGTCTCGAAGTCTTTTTTGCTCTGTATCTTGTTTTTTCTTATTTACTACCCAATTATCTGTGGCTCTTTACCAGTTATAACAAACTAATCATTATTTCTTTCTGTTTTCTTTTTGCACTCTCTCAAGAGTACCGGATCAATATAAAAAAAATCTACGTAGCCAACTTCTTCTGGAAACTTAACTTGGATTGGAGCAAAAACAAATAAATTATTTACTTTCTCGCACAAACACTCTCACACTCGCGTTCGATATCGCTCCCCTCTGGCTGACATAATGTGGCGTATTGTCAGCCATGCTTAAGTTGCCCTTTAAATGGACACCATAGGGATTGCTCCAATCTTCAACTCTAAATCCTTCGGGCGTCCCATTCCACATCTCTTCTCGTCCGCCAGTCACACTAGGGTCTCCAATCAAGACATACGCCACTACGTTAGGATTCGCCCTAAAATCAGGCGTCCAGTCTTCCTGGTCTGGCATCCAGGAAGAAACCACGATTGTTGGTCTATCAACCTGACCCACCGCCACCCGAGAATCCACCTCTTCAACTTCAGCGTCAAACGCTGGTTTAATGTTCTTGTAATCTTCTCCTTTGCCATAGCTTTTATCATCAGTCAGTCTCACGCTGACTTGTCTCCCAGGATGTTGTCTTTCTAGTTCCTTCCGCAAATGATGACCCAATGCTCCACCTCCTGCTCCAACTTCAAGAACATTTATCTCTTCGCCCTCCGAAAGTTCGGCTACCTGATGAGCTAAATCAGTTACAAACTCTTGTGTTGAAAGTTGAAAAATACCTTTTTCTGCCATGTACCTTTTAAACTCGGGCACGTTCCCTATCATCCTCTGGCCCTCATCAGCATATGGAAAAGCTTGTTGGACATCACTCACTGAAGGCAAATACGTTAAGTCGTCCAACTTTTCTCGCGATTCTTCCGCCACTATCACTTCTCCGCCATCTACTGTTTCATCTGCCATAATTATCTAAAACATTATACAATAACCCACAGAACCAATGCCAGAGCTTCCTGAAATCGAAACTATTAAACTTCAACTCGATAAGTTTTTAATTGGCAAGACAATTATTAACATTACCACTGATTCTGCTAAACAGGTTAAACCTAATTTGGCTACAGTCAAAAAAGCCATTCTTCATTCTAAAATCAGCAAAGTCTCCCGTCGCGCCAAGCTTCTCATCATTCATCTCTCAAGAGAAAACTTTCTTGCTTTTCACTTGAAGCTCACCGGCCGCCTTCTTTTTAGAAAGAAGGGTTACTCCACAGACGCCTGGACCCATGTCACCCTTTTTTTTAATGATGGCAGTGAACTTCGTTTCGCCGACTCTCGCAAATTCGGTTGGGTCCAACTTCTTAACATTGCTGAATACGAAAAAATAATTAATAGCTATGGTCCTGAACCTCTCGAAAATTATCAATTCAAAGATTTTCAAAAAATTCTAAACTCTACCCGCCGCCCCATCAAAGTCCTTCTTCTCGACCAGAAAAAAATTTCTGGCATCGGTAATATTTACGACTGCGACGCCCTAAATCTCGCTCAAATTGATCCTCGTCGTCCCGCCAATTCACTTACCGCTTCTGAAGCCAAAAAACTTTTTACCGCCATCAAGAGTGTCCTTAAAGCCGGTATTAAGTATCGCGGTGCTTCCGATAATTTCTATCTCGACGCCCTTGGCAAAAAAGGCACCTACCAAGAACATTTTTTGACTTACGCCCGGATTGGCCAAACATGCTTTCAGTGTAAAAAGGGAAAAATTGTTCGCATCACCTTGGCTGGCCGCGGCACTTTCTTCTGCCCTCATTGTCAGAAATGATCCAAAAACTTCATCTTCAGGCTTTCCGAAATTTCGACAAAAAGTTGTTGGAATTTTCCCCAAATACAACGGTCATTGTTGGCGGTAACGCTGTAGGCAAAACTAATATTTTAGAAAGCATCTACTTGCTTGCAACTGGTAAGTCCTTTAAAGCCAGGGTTGAAAGTGAAATGGTCAACTACGATGAAGAAATTGCCCGGGTAAATGGCCTCGTGGGGGAAAACAAACTTGAGATTATCTTAACCAGAGGTCAAATTAATTTAGGTACCAATCAGCAAGAAAGGGTTGCTCGAAAACGCCTTCTTGTAAACGGCGTTGGCAAACGCTTCATTGATTTCAGCGGGATTCTTAAAGTCGTCCTCTTTGCACCCCAAGATCTTGACCTCATTACCGAATCACCAAATCTTAGGCGGCGCTTTCTTGACTCTATTCTTACTCAGATTGATCGTGAGTACCACCGAAGCCTTCTCTCGTATGAAAAGGGCCTTCGGCAAAGAAACAAACTCCTTCTTCGAATTCGAGAGGAAAAGCTTCCAACAAACAGTCTCACTTTTTGGGACAACTTACTGATCAAAAACGGTAACTATTTATCAAATAAACGAGCTGAACTTATCGATTTTATAGATAACTCCCCCGACTTCAACGGTGAAGACTTGAGTATTAAATACGATAAATCCGTCATTTCCGAGTCGCGCTTGGCAAGTTATGCCCGAGAAGAAGTTGCCGCTGGAACCACTCTGGTTGGTCCTCATCGTGACGATTTTTGTCTTTACTTAAAAAAGAACGCCTCACCCCGCGCGCTTGATCGCTTTGGCAGCCGCGGTGAACAGCGTATGGGCGTTCTCTGGCTCAAGCTCGCCGAACTCAGTTTTATTGAAAATGAATCCGGCGAAAAACCAGTGCTTTTACTTGACGACATCTTTTCCGAGTTAGATGCCGCTCATCGTGAAATTGTTGCCAAGCTTGCCTCCGCCCAGCAAACCATCATCACCACCACCGAAAACCCCTTCAGTAAAAGTACAGCTAGAGTCCACACCATTAATCTTGTAAAGTAAACTAAGTATGTCTGCCCAAACCTACACCATCACCTTCGGTGGGTGGTATCAGCGAACCACCCTTCATCTTACCGAGCTCTCGGATTTTTTTACCCATGGTGTCACAAGACTCAATCTCAATAAACAAAAAATCCAAAAGATGCACGATGGTCTTGATCTTGAATTTGCGGCTCGTGAAATTGGTGATCTTGAATACATCAAAGCCAAAACCAATTTCGGTATCGAAATTCGCTACTACGAAGACGGTCTCTACATTCTTGAGTTGGAATCTTCCGATATCACCAAAGCCACCAAGGACCTTTCTCATTACTTTGAAAACATTTTTGAGCCAGCCGTTTCTTATCTTTTTTCTCTCGGTGCCCCGACCCCCAAAGTTTTAGCTAACATTAAGCGTTATCACCCCACCGTCGTTTGTGTGAAATCTGTAAACCATCAGCAATACAAAATTGATGAAGAATATGGGGAAGTTTATTCTCAAATTACTTCTGGCAAAGTTACCGTCTACAAAACCCCGCATTATATTTTCATTGTCAGTAGTCTCCCCAACATTGAAACTCAAAGCCTTGTCGAAGCCCAAATATTTTTCCGAGAGTTCAAAGACCAGCTCGAAAAATATCTCCAAATCCACCGCCATATTTGGGAAGAAATTGCCACCATCAAAGAGCGGGGGCAAATCAAAGGCGGGGAAGTGGTCAAGCTCAGGTCCACTCTCGAAAGCTACAAAACCACCATCGATCTCATCAGTAATCGCATCAATCAAATGGGTGCCTACGTCGGCACGCGAAAAAGCCAAGCCAACGATCTTCAGTTTGAAAAAGAATTGATTCACCTTTTTCAATACAAATTCGACACTCTTACAAATACTCACAGTTATATCAAAGAATTGTGGAAAATGACCTCTGATTATCTTGATGCCGCCATTAAAGTCGTCATTGAAGTGGAAAACAAGTCCACCAATGTTACGATTCGTTCCCTCCAACTTATAACGACCGTCGGCGTTGTTTCAGGGATTCTGGGCTATCTTGGGAAAAACGAGCTCCCCAAATTTAATCAAATCGGCCTCATCTACTTTATCACCCTTCTTTCCGTTACCTGGCTCATTAATTCCCTTATTACTCTTACTTATCACCGCCTTCGCTACAAGCTTAAATTCAGCTCTCAGGCCAAAGACCTTTGAAAAAAGTCACCAATATTGATACGCTATAGGAACTATGACGTCAGAATGTCCATTGTTTGAAGATGGCGGATGCGAGGTCGCTAATTGTGACCCTGAAACTTGCCGCTTTAAAGAGCAATATGAAGCCTATCTTCCCCAAGAACCTGAGTCTGAAAAACCACCCGTTGCAGTCGTAAAACCTGCTCCTTATTCCGCCCAAAAACCCACCCCTCAATCTGTTTCCACTCACTCATCTAGAGTGGCCGACAAATACTAACTCTTCTTCACAAACCTGGTTAGGTTATAAGTCACCCCCACGGCCAAAATTGTTACAATCACAGCGTAAACAAGCAAAGAAATCATCCCCGAAGACTTTCCCGCAACCGGTTGAATATATGTCTTCACCGTTTCCTTTATAAATTCATTCCAAGCCAGTGCCGCCACTAGCCCAAACGCGTTTGTTGAAAGCCTCAACATTTCGTTAAGTAGTTCCTGTCGCAAAGTGGCCGCCCCTTTTTTTAGTTTTTTCACCTTTGCCATTTGTACTAAAATGATAACATAACATCTATGATCACTTTTGATTCCAAGACCCTAAAAAAACTCTACGTTCCTGCCACTAACAGTAACGGTGAAGACAACGGCCAAGTAACAATTATTGGCGGGAGCTCCCTTTTTCATGGCGCACCTCTTCTGGCCCTTTCCGTTGCCTCGCGGTTTGTAGACATGGTTTTTTTTACTTCTCCCGAGCCAAGTATTGGAAAAATTGCCGAAGAAATTAAATCTCGCTTAAGCGCCTTTATCTGGGTTCCCTCCGAAGAAGTAGAGAATTACATCGCCAAATCAGACGCTGTCTTAATCGGCCCCGGCCTTATGCGTTTTCACTCTGAAAAAAATCGTGATTCTATGGAAAACGGCCATTGTGACGAAACTTGTCAAAAAACCAAAAAAATTACCAAAGACTTGTTAAAAAGCTTTTCTCAAAAACGCTGGATTATTGATGCTGGGTCACTGCAGACGATGGACCCAGATTGGATTCCTTCTCACGCTATCCTCACTCCTAATCAAAAAGAATACAAAATTCTTTTCGGTTCCAACTCACCTGAAAAATCTGCCCAGAAACACAATTGCATCATCGTTCTCAAAGGTCGCATTACCTATGTTTATTCGCCAACAGAAACCATCAAAATCACAGGCGGCAATCCCGGTCTCACCAAAGGTGGCACCGGTGATGTTCAGGCTGGTCTCACCGTCGCTCTCTTAGCCAAAAACGATGCCCTTTTAGCCGCTACCTCCGCCGCCTTTCTCGTTAAGGCCGCCGGAGATGATCTTGCGCAAAAAGTTGGTGTGAACTTTAACGCCGACGACCTAGCAAGGCAAATCCCCGCCACTCTCCATCGTTTCATTAAATAATCTTTTCCCGCATTTCCTGCAGGAAAAGTGATATAATCAGGCTGTATGTATCAGCCACGATTTCTTATAAGTAACGCCGTTTTGCGAAATATCGGCGCCATTGAGGCCGCCAAAGAAGTGGTTGAAAACGCCCCGCTTGTACCCGACTTCGAAAAAGACTTTATCACGGACGCCGTCATTCGTCAGGTGTATCACGGCACTCATATCGAGGGCAATGATCTGACGATGACTCAAACAAAACAAGTTCTTGAAGGCGAGAGTATTTTTGGCCGCGACCGTGACGTTCAGGAAGTCATTAACTACAGAAACGTTGTTAAGCTTATTGACGATCTGGCTCCTAAGCGTGCCGGCTACGACCTCGAGTCTCTTCTTGAAATCCATCGCGTTACTGTTGATAAACTTGTCCCCCCAGAAAAAACCGGTGTTCTTAGAAAAACCCAAGTTCTCATTAAAGAAGAGGGAACAGGCAAAGTTATTCTTGAACCGCCGCCCCCCCACGAAGTACCCTATCTCATCGAGGATTTTCTTTCTTGGCTTAATGATCCTCTAAGTAAAGAAATCCACCCTGTCATCAGAGCCGGTATTGTCCACTATATCTTGGCCGCTATTCACCCGTTTGTTGAGGGTAATGGCCGAACTGCTCGTGCCTTCGCGACGTTAGTTCTCCTTCGAGAAAATTACGACATCAAGCGCTTTTTCGCGATCGAGGAACATTTTGATCGCGACCTTAATCGCTACTATCAATCATTTTTTCTCGTCGATCGCCAGTCGGGTGACATTGCCGCCCGCGATCTCACTCCCTGGCTCGAGTATTTTACTGAGACGGTGGCCGTCGAATTAGGAAAAATCAAAGACAAAGTCAAAAAACTTTCCGTCGATTCCCGCCTCAAAGTCAGGATCGGCGAACAAGTCGCGCTCTCCCAACGCCAAGTCAAGCTCATTGAGTATCTCTCTGAGCACGGCACAGCCATTATGACCGATCTCAAAGATGTTCTCCCAATGGTTTCCGAAGACACTGTTCTTCGTGACCTGAAAGACTTATTGAAAAAAGGTATTATAGATAAAGAGGGGAGTACCAAGGCATCTCGTTATGTCATTAAAACCAAGCCTACATGAGCGAATCATTAACCACTGATCCAAGGTTTCTCTATATGATTCTTATTCTTCCTAGTCTTTTCGGTCTTACTTTAGTCGGTGAAGGCTTAAACAAGATCGTCCACAGTGAATGGAACGGCATCATCAGTCTCATTTTTGGCATTGCCTTCATTGGTGTCGTCATTTTTGCCTACGTTTTTTTCTCAACCTACATCTCCAACCACGCATAATACTTGAACCCCATAGTCTTGCTCTTCGCCCCAAATTTTGTTAAAATCGGGAATCGGCAAGCACACATTTTCTTTGAGAGGAGCACGATCGTGGCCCAAATCGATAAAACTCTAGTGGCTCTCGCAGCACATATGAACCCCGGCGAGGTGTTCATCACCAATGCTGACCGACACCAAGAAACGGTTGTTGATCCCGCCACTCCCATTCTTGGCGGTGAAACCATTGCCAGCGAATGTATGGCCACTGGCAAATGGTTGTCAGTGCGGGTAATCGACGTCGCCTTTGATGTTACGGGAAAACTATGCCCTAAGCTAGTGAGCGTCGTCGGTGTTCCCAAGAAACAGTAATATTTTTGCCGCCGGCGGCTCGATCGTTAAATATCGGGCCGCCAATCTCTCCCACAACATTTAAAACTAACCCCATAATGTTGCCTTTTCTCCGCCTTTTTGCTAAAGTACACCACTCGTTTACATATTTAAGAACAGGAGTTCACGATGCCCGGTTATCGTTATCCAAGGGAAGCACCACACTGGGTAGAAGCCACTCGCGTTGAACGCTCAAGTGTTCCCGGCTATGTCAAAGTCTGGGTCGGTGATATAAACTACGGTCTTCAGCGCGTCCGTTGGGACGATCCGTACATGAACAAGGACCACAATAATTGTCTCATCGAAGACCCAGAAAATGGCTGGCTCGCCATCTGGTGGCAAACGGGATCTGTAACTGATCCGAAGAAGTAGACGAGAGAGAAACAACCAGGGGAGAGCTCAAAGAAAACATTCATGCACCTCTCCCCGTAGTATAATTTGACAGAATGAAATTCTCCGATCTCTCCCAATACCTCGAAAAACTAGAAAAAGTTTCCTCCCGCCTGGCCATCACCGAAATCCTCAGTGATTTATTCAAAAAAACTGACGCCAAAGAAATCGACAAAGTCGTTTACCTCATTCTTGGCGGCCTTGCCGCTCGCCACGAAAACATCGTTTTTAATCTCTCTGATAAGCTCATGATCCGCGCGGTCGCCGAAGCTTACAGTGCTGATTCAAAGAATATTCGTGAACACTACAAACAAATTGGTGATCTTGGTCTCGTCGCCGAATCTCTCGCTAATAAGCTACCAGCCACTAGCTACAAGCCAACCGTAAACGAAGTTTACGAGAATCTCAAAACCATTGCCCTCGACGAAGGTGAGGGTAGTGTCGAGCGAAAAATTACAAGTGTTGCCAACTTACTCAAAAAACTTGACAACTTAAGTTCCCGTTTTGTGGTGCGCATCCCGATCGGGAAACTCCGCCTTGGTTTTTCCGATAAAACTATTCTTGACGCTCTCTCTTGGATGGAAGCGGGGGATAAGTCGAGCAAGAAAGATCTTGAGGCAGCTTATCAAGTTCTCCCCGACGTTGGCCTTTTGGCCAAGAATGTAAAAGCGCTGGGAATTAAAAAAGCGACTCAAAATGTTAAACCAATTACTGGTACACCGGTTCTTCCTATGCTCGCCCAACGTCTCAAAAGTCCAGTCGAAATGGTTGCCAAAATGGGCAAAGTCAGCGTCGAACCAAAATTCGATGGCCTCCGCATCCAACTCCACTATCAAAAAAACAAATTTACCAAGGCCTTCACTCGAAATCTTAACGAAACTTCTTGGATGTTTCCCGAGCTTGTGAATATCAAAAAACAAATTAAGGCAGATTCCGTTATCCTCGACTGTGAAGCGGTTGGTCTAAGTGAAGATGCCAAGAAAATGGTGAATTTTCAGCTAACCATGACTCGTCGTCGAAAGCATGATGTCGGCGCTCATTCAAACAAAACCCCCATCCGTTTCCAGGTTTTTGATATCTTAGAAAAAGACGGTCAAAATCTTCTCAACGAACCATATCTCAAGCGTCGCGACATTTTAGACAAAACCTTAAAAAAAGGGCCGCTTTTAGTTGTTGATAACTATCTAATTACCGATAATCACGAAATTATAACGAGAGAGCACGCCGCCTGGCTCGCCAAAGGTCTTGAAGGAATTATTGTCAAAGCGATCAATAGCCGTTATGTTCCCGGCCGAACCGGCTGGCGTTGGGTCAAAATGAAAGAAATCGAAAGCGCTGAAGGCAAACTTGCTGATACCGTTGACTGCGTGGTTATGGGGTATTCAAGGGGACGGGGGAAGCGCGCACAATTCGGAGTAGGCCAATTTTTAGCCGGCATTCGTGATGGTGAAATAATAAAAACGATTACCAAAGTCGGCACCGGCCTTTCTGACGCTCAATTTAAAGACTTGAAAAAGCGCCTCATCCCTCTTGAAATTGGTCAGAAACCGATGAGTTATGAAGTCAATAAAAATCTCGAACCAGATTTTTGGGTCAAGCCAGAGCTTATTGTCGAACTCGCCGCCGACGAAATTACTGTTTCACCCAATCACACCGCCGGCTACGCCCTCCGTTTTCCCCGTCTTGTTCGTTTTCGAGCCGATAAATCAGTTAAAGAAATAACCACTCTTAAAGAAATCAAAGATCTTAATGCGCTACAATAAATCATGCCTGCTAAAACCCAAAGCCTGCCTGCCGGCAGGCAGGGCCTTTCTTCTCTTGAAGCCAAAGATCTCCTAAAAAAACACGGTCCTAATTCTCTCCCCGAAACCCCGCCCCCAAGTGACATCTCCCTCTTTTTAGCTCAGATCAAAAGTCCTCTTGTTTATATCCTCATGGTCGCAAGCGTCATCACTTTTTTCCTGGGCCATGTTCCTGACACCATAATTATCGGGATCGCTATTACCATTAATACCCTCCT
>Ga0208958_1003152_pt1 | contig 13154 bp, 9 predicted proteins | sample RifOxyB1_FD_184032 | JGI IMG/M metagenome (GOLD analysis project Ga0208958, IMG submission 184032) | Soil microbial communities from Rifle, Colorado - Rifle Oxygen_injection B1 (SPAdes) | ecosystem: Environmental > Terrestrial > Deep subsurface > Rock core/Sediment | place: Rifle, Colorado... | reverse complement strand
GCTTTGAATTAATAATAATTAGATTTAAAAACGAAAAATAATTCTTAACTATTCATGACATTAAAAAAAGACAAAATAAAAAAATCTATTGATAATGAATGGGTAAAATTCAGAAGATCTAAAATACATTCTACTGGAGGTTTCGCAGCCAAAGATATTCCTAAAGGGACAAAAATTATAGAATATATCGGAAAAAAGATAACTAAAAAACAGGCAGACAAAATAGCTGACAAAGAAATGGCAAGGCATAAGAGGGATAAAAATAATGGGGCTGTTTATATTTTTGAACTGAACAAAAAATATGACATAGATGGAAACGTTTCTTGGAATCCTGCAAGACTGATAAATCACTCATGTTCTCCAAATGCAGAAACTGAAATAAAAAAAGAAAGGATATGGATTATTGCAACTAAAAAAATAAAAAAAGGCGAGGAGATAACTTATGATTATGGATATGATATTGATGACTGGGATAATCATCCATGCAAGTGTGGCAGTAAAAACTGTGTAGGCTACATAGTTTCGCAGGATCAATGGAAAAAATTAAGGAAAAGACTTCAAAACCCTAAGAACTAATCCTCGGCTACTTGTTCTGTCCATAAAGCCGAATACAAGCCCTTTTTCTTTAAAAGAGATTTATGATTTCCCCGCTCTATAATCTTCCCCTTTTCCATTACATAAGTTTTGTCAACATGAGCTATTGTTGAAAGTCTGTGAGCTATTGAAATAACAATTAAATCCGGCCTAGACTTTGAAACTTTTTTTACAGTTTCCGTGATTTCTTTTTCAGTTAAGGAATCCAAAGCACTTGTTGCTTCATCAAATATAATTATTTCAGGTTCTCTTAACAAAGCTCTTGCAATTGCAAGCCTTTGTTTTTCCCCTCCGCTTAATTTTATTCCCCCTTCCCCGATTTTAGTTTCAAGTCCCTTTCCTGTTTTATCAAGCAGATACTGAGCACTTGCCATTTTAATTGCTTCAAGACATTTTTCATCGCCTGCATTTGGATTTACAAAAAGCAAATTTTCCCTTATTGTTCCCGCAAATAACTGAGTTTCCTGAGATACAAGCCCTATTTTTTTTCTTAAAGAATGATAATCAATTTTTTTTGAGTCTGTATTATTAAAAATTATTTTTCCTTTATTTGGTTTGTACAGACCAAGTATAAGTTTAACCATTGTTGTTTTTCCTGATCCAGAAGGTCCTGCAAAAGCAATTCTTTCACCATTTTTTATGTCAATATTAACATTACTAATAGAATCTCCCAAACTATCATTATACTTGAAACTAACATTTTGAAATTTAATAGAGCTTATCTTATCTATCTCTTTCATATTTTTTGGTTCGGGTTCTGGTTTTATGTCTAATATTTCTTTCAGCTGTGAGTTGCTTGCTTTAGCTTCCTGATAATGAGAGACAACACTGCTTATTTCTCCTAAAGGCCCAAAAATGAAGAAGCTGTAAAAGAACAAGCTCAGAAATTCACCAAGAGTTACCTGCCTGTTGTAAAGAAGGAACAGCATTAAAAATAATAGTCCAGCTCTTACCCCATTAACTATAGTCCCCTGAATAAAACTAAGAAGCCTGATATATTTTATTTTCTTAAGCTCAAGACCAAGTATTTTTTTATTTACATCATTAAGCCTGTTTATTTCCTGATTTTCCAATCCAAGGCTTTTAACAAGCTCAACATTTCTTAGTGTTTCAGTTGTTGCTCCAGACAATTCTGCACTTTCTTTTACAATTTCCTTTTGAGCCCTGCCTATTTTCTTGCTTATAAAAAATACAAACCCGCCCATTAAAGGAATAGATATTACAAATGTTAATCCAATGCTCCAGTGTACATAAAAAGCATACCCTATAATAAAAACCATTCCTATAGCACTTAGAAATATGACATTAATTGAACTCTCAATTAATTTTTGAGTATCTTGTCTTGCTTTCTGCAGCTTCTGAAGAACCTCCCCAGATCTTCTATCTTCAAATATTCCATATGGAAGAGAAAATGTGTGCCTAACACTATCAGAATACATATCAGTTCCAACTCTTTGTGTAATAGAGTTAACAAAATAATCCTGAAAGTTTTTAGCAATCCTTGAAACTAAAGCAACTCCAATAAATCCAAATAATAGCAGAGATACTCCTTTGATAAAAACCTCTCTGGGCATCTGATCAAATTTTATAGCATAATTATCTATTATAAGCCTGGTTATTTGTGGATCCATTAAAGAAAATATCTGGTTTATTGCAGCCAGCAAAAGGGCAAGGGCTAAAAATCCTTTATACTTTTTAATATATTCAAAAAATAAGACCATTTTTCAAAAAGTTAACATTAGTTTATAAATATTCCATATTTAATGCAGGTAAATTTTTAAACCATTGCAATATGGGGTTATATGGCAAAAATCAGTATAGAACCGCAGGTTAAAAGAATGACTGAAGTAATGACAGATGATATTGGGATTGTTCAGCACTCCGACATAGATGTGCCGATAAAAAGAGATAAAAATCCTTACCCTTACAGTATTGATGATGTTGCAAGAGCCTTGATTGTTTTGTCAAGATTTTCTTTTGACTTTCCAGAAGTTGCTATTACTAACTATTGGAAATATCTTAATTTTTTTAATAGATCGGATAAAGGTAATGGTTTAGTTTATAATTACCAGAATTTGGATGGAGTTCCAATAGAAGAATCTTGCGGTGAGGAAGATTGTTTTGGGAGAACAATGTGGGCAAGAGCAGAATTTTTAAAAGGAAACTTTCCAATTTCTGATAAAAAAATAGTTAGAAGTGATTTTATTGACAGGCTGGGCAATTTTCATGAAATGCACAGTGCACACAGCCAGGCTTTTTCATTAATCGCCTTAGCAAAATTTTTGGAAACTGAAAAAGATCCTGACATAACCAGTGCTTCAAAAGCTCTTGTTGAAGACCTTGCCTATAAGCTAGTTGATAGTTACAATAAACACTCTGAAAATGGATGGAACTGGTTTGAAGACACTATGACTTATTGTCTTGGAAGACTGCCGCAATCTATGCTACTAGCTTCCAAAGTTTTGGGAGATGAAGAAGAAATTTTTGATGTTGCAAAAAAATCTCTTGATTTTTTAATTGATGTAAGTTTTAGATTTGAAAAATCTGGAGGTATTTTTTACGGTATAGGCAATGAAGGTTGGTTTACAAAAGAACAATTTTTACAGGGAAAAAAACCAGGTGTTTATGATCAACAGTCAATTGAAGCTTCTTGTATGGTGGAAGCTTGTTCAGATTTTTCTGATTTAACAATGGTTGGAGAATACAAAAGCATTTATGCGAGAAATGCTTTTGATTGGTTTAGAGGATTAAATGTAAATAAATCTTCCATGTTATCTGATATTGGAGGAGTTTATGATGCCATTACAAAAAATGGAGTAAATAAAAATCAGGGAGCTGAGTCTCTTGTCGGTTATTTAATGGCTTGGAGTGCTTTAAGCGATTGATTCCTGTCCATCTCTTTCTTTTAGATAAAGCAATTTTTCTTTTTTTGATTCCTCTTCTTCAGATATTTCTTGAAATAATCTGCTATATCTTAAAGCTACTCTTGTCCATGGGATTCCCCTCCCCTTTTCTCTAGATCTATCCTCCATGTCTGTTCTTTGGTTATCATTTCCAACAAGCAAGTAGTATTCTGCTGCAGCTATTTCTTCAATGTCTAAAACAGGAAGATTAGGTTCAATTCCAAGTAAGTCATGCCCATTTGAAGGGATTAAATCTACAACAATCCCAGAGGATTTATCCCAGATGTGTCTTTTTTCATCCAATCTTGTTGCATGTTTTTTCTTGCCAATAACTTCTTTTATAACTGCTTCTCCAGGCATAAAATTTTCCATTGAGTCTAATGATGAAGAAAAAATTCCAGCTCTTCCATATCCCTGAGTTTCAGCTCTTATACCGCTTGTAATCTGCCAGGGATCTCTTGTAGGATTTATTATTAAATCACTCATAATAAAACATTCTCCGAACGTTTTATTGTCCAAAGTCCTGTTTATCAAAACAACATCATGCTTTTCAAAGTCCTGTCTTGTCAGTTTTTTAAATTGTGATTGGCTTACTTCTAACCATCTTAAACCGCTATTAGTTATTAGAGCTTTAAATCTTGAATCATATTCTATCCAGTATTTTCCTCCTTCTTTAGATGCAAATCCTTCATGTGGTCCATGTGAATCAATTTTTACAACCCTTTTTCTTTGAGATTCACTTAATGTTTTTAAAAATTCCAAATGCCCTATATTTCCATACTCCCTTCCCTTATTTGGTGAGTTATACCCAAAATTTGCAACAACAATCATTCCATCTAATCCATATTTAGACTTTACATTCCTTCTGTCTGTTTCACTGTATCTTTCGTGAGCTCTTACTCCATGGGAGATATATTCAATTTTTCCTTCTAAAGAATATGGTTCTTGAGAAAGCATGTCCCCTGCAATTTGGGACATTATTGTTATGGCTTTACCATATTTTGAAGAATTTCTTAAAACATCTGTATTATACTGGTCTATATTTTCTCCCTTTACAGTATGGACCTGCACTACAACAGGAACTCCTCTTTCATTAAGAGTTTTCATAAAAGGAGTCAAATTATCCTGCCGAGAATCATAATCTCCAATAATTCCATATTCCATATTTGCAAGAACAACCTTTTTTCCATCTTTACCTGCAATTGCATTTGCAGATTTAACCCATGAACTTTCATCATATTGGTTTATCACTAATGAAACATCCCTGCCATATTCAGTCCTCTGCCTGTTATTATCAATAGCAACAACATAAACATTTCCAATACTTTCATCAGATCTCCTTGCTCTTTTAAAACCTTTAACAAGATTCGCACTAAATTCTGCAATACCACAAAATCTTGGTCTGTAAGTGCTAACAACATAAACATCAGTCATATCTTTTTACAAAGTAAAGCATTTATAAATGTTTTGTGGTGTTACAACTTAAAAGTTACTTAAAAATTCACTTTACTTTAAGAAACTCAACTAATTTTTCATAAGTCTCAGGATATTTTTTAGGATCAACAATTTGTGCATGTAAAGTTCCGAATAAATTCTCACAATTTCCATCTATATAAAAATTGTTTGCAGATTCAAGATAAGCGCTAGTGCTTGTTACAATTCCATCTCCATCTTCTCCATAAGTGTCACACCCTTTTCCAATTATATTATATACGGGAATATTTGGTGTTTCTCCATTATTTAAATTCTCAATAAAATCACTTCCCTTTTTCATGTCTTTGCAATGATTTGCCTCTCCAAACACTCCGCAGTACATTGCAACATTTTTGCTTATACCTTTATTTGGAGTTGCAATAAGAATAATTTTATCAACATCTTCTTCTCCAAACAACTGAACATATCTTCTGGTTACAAGCCCGCCCATGCTATACCCGACAATAATTACTTTAGGTCTCCCTGTCTTTTCCATAACAACACTAACTAAATTGTTTAATCTTTCAGCATATTCATCAATATTATCATTCTTTGCAGGAACAACAACAGGATTTTCAGGGTCATTAAATAAATCATAATAATAACTTCCTCTAAAACTGGCTGTTGCATTAAAGTGTTTCAGAAATTTGGGATCGTTTTTATCTAAAATTATGTTTGTGACTCCATAATTCAAGTAATAGTCAGATTCTATTTTCTCCTGCATACTATTAAGAGATTCCAAACTATATTCAGGAGATTCTTGTTTTATAATTTGGTGTCCATGTAAAAATATTATTGGATAGTTGTTATCTCTGCATTTATCACCAAAACAACATTCTTCACATTTTCCAAATAAACAACATTGAGGAGATATACTAAAATCAAAATTTACTATATTATTAGATTCATTAAATGCCGTGATTATTAGTTTTGTTTTTATTATATCAGACGAGTTCTGGTTTTTCTCAAGATCTTCAGCCTTAAGATTTAAAGCCGTTATATTTTCTGAATACTTTATTTTAAACTGATCAACCAAGAATATCTTGCTTTCAATACTGCCGTAATTTTCAACATTCATAACCAGTGTATTGTAAGAGTTAATTGTGTTGTTTAATTCAGATAAGTCAGTTTCATTACTAAAAATATACAAGTCTAAATTAGTCAGATTTATATAAACATCATTTAAACTTTCAACAATTTTATTATAATTCTTAATTTTATTCTGTATAGTATAGTTAATTTCATTAAAATGCCCATAATTTATATTGTTCTTTTCTATTACTCCTCTAAAACTCAGTTCTATTTCATTATAGTTCTGTCTGCTCCATGTTTTTTGTAATTCATTTAAATCGCTTATAGATAAATCAATCTGCCTTAGTATAAAATCAGTTTTATTAATGTCTGGAGAAGAAAAAGAAGTTTTGTTTATTTCTGATAATGATTCGTAAAAATATAAAGAATAAATTTTAAGATAGTTCATCTGGTTGACTAACAATTGTATATCTTTTTCATAAATCTCTTTTTTTTGATGTTCAAAATCATTAAGTGTATGATTAACTGATATTATCGAATTTCTTTTAGTTGGAAAGCTAGTTGTTGGACATATAAATGAGTTAATGCTATGGCAGGATATATCAAATCTGTAAAGGTCTATACCATCTCCATTTTTATTGGAAATTATCTGGTAAGTTTTAGTTGTTTTTTCTCCAGGACGGACATATATTTTACTCCCAGTGTAATTTTCATCGTTCAACTCTCTGAAATATGTAGTGCATTCAACCTTGCAGAAAATATTCGAGGTTGTTTTAAAACTAAATGAAACATTATCTGTTTCTCTGTTTTTTAATTCAATGTAATTTTTTTCAGTATCTAAAGTGACTAAAACATCTTCAATAAAAAGGAACTTAATATAAAGGTAATATCTTGTTACAAATAAAAATACTCCAATAATTAGAATTAAAATAAATAAAAATATAACAATTTTTTTAGTAATACTATTTTTACTTTTTTTGCCACCATCTTTTTTCATAAATAAGTGTGTAAAAGTAAAATTAAAAATGTATGTTTTCGGGTTTTTAGGATTACAGGAAAGGAAAAATTAATGATATGTTAATTCTTTTGCACTGAAATTAATTTAAGAGAGATTATTACTAATGCAAGATCTTTAAAATTAAAATTAGTCTCTGTTTTGTGGATGGCCTTCTGTATCAGTCATTCCTCCTGGTAAACCGAAATCTGATACTGTATAACTCCAACAAAGCATTCTGTCCAAGTCTTTTAAGAGAATTTTTAGGTATTTTAGGTGTTGCTTGATTTTATCACTTGTGCCATAAATTACAAAACCTCCAGATATAAAATAAGTAGGATCCAAGACATCATCTTTATTTACAAACTCTCCATCAAAAAAATAAGGTAAATCCCATCGTTCAAGTTTTCTATGATTCCATTTTTCTCTCTTTTTATCAGTTGGAGATTCTACACATAAAATATTTGGCAAATTTCCTTCACTAAACCTTGAAGCAAATTGTTCTTCATATGGAGAAACCCTATATGGCCAACCATTTATCCTTCTTTGAAGAAAAATTCGTGTACGTCTATAATCACCATTATACTTTTCATCTTGTGGCGTGGCAAACAAATATAGCCCGCTTTTTTCTCTAAAAGCATAAAGTTTAGTGAGAGAATGTAAAAAATCTCCTACCATCTTGTTAATATCTTCTCCCTTAGCTCCAGTTTCTTTTAATGTTTCAAATGCTTCATCGCAGAAGCTAGAGTGAAGCCTAGTATAATCTCCAATCTTTTCAGGAAAAAGTTCCATTACAATCTTTTCTTCGTCAGAAGTTAATTTTCTTGATTTTGTCATTTTAAATTACCTTTAAAAAGCAGAAAAATAAAAATATTTAAATACTAACAACCTACATAGTAGGTTGTAATGGAAGATAAAGAAGTATTAATGAAGTTAGGGCTAACTGAAAAAGAATCTAGAGCTTATTTGTTAGCTTTGTATATGGGAGAAATAAACTCTGGTGACTTAATTAAAAAAATGAACATATACAGCAAGACTTCTTATGAAATATTGAACAAACTAGTTGAAAAGGGGTTTTTGTCTACTTTTGTAAAGGAGAAGGTTAAATTTTATTTGCCAATAAACCCTGAAAGACTTCAAGAGATAATTAAACATAAACAATTAGAGATTGATAAGCTCAAGGATGAAATTGATTTAATCACTCCAAAACTTAAGAAGATAAATACAGAATCCAAAAAGAAACAAAATGCTACAGTTTTTGAAGGAAAAAAAGGAGTTAAATTCCTTTTTGAGGAGGTATTAAAACAGAAAGAAAATATTTATGTTTTTGGGGGTGGTGGGAAATTTAAAGAATTTTTCCCAGAGTACTTTGAACTCTGGAATAAACAAAGAACTAAGCATAAAATAAGGCTAAAACTAATTTATGATGAAAAATTAAGAAATAAAAAAACTAGATATTCTTTGTGTGAAATAAGATTTTTACCAAAAGAATTTGATAATCCTGCCCCTACAATGATTTTTGGAAATAAAGTAATTATTACTATATGGCAAGAAACTCCTCTTGCTTTTGCTATAGAAAGTAAAGAAGTAGCTAATTCTTACAAAAGTTATTTTGATGTTTTGTGGAAAAATGCAAAAAAATAGGCCTTTACACAAATTATTCTTTATTATTTTGATATTTAGAAAAATCAAAAACGACGAGGAGAGCAATAATTATGTTTCTATTTTTTGAGTTATCCAAATGTGGCTATTAGTAACTGCTGGCTGAACACGTCGCCGAAGCTTCGTGCGTACACCACAGTTCTATCAACCTTGTCTTCTACAAGGGCCTATGTTGTCTCGTCTTGCGGATGACTTCGTGCTTAGATGCTTTCAGCACTTATCCACACAATGCGTAGCTGCGCAGCCTCCCACATGAGAACTGCTGACCAGAGGCATCCAAGTACCGTTCCTCTCGTACTAGATACTCGTTCCACTCAAACAACAACACACCTAGCAGATATCATACAAACTGTCTCACGACGTTCTTAACCCAGCTAACGATCCCTTTTAATGCGTGAACTCCGACACCCTTGGTGGCTTATGCACCACCAGGTTAGGAAGAGCCGACAGCGATGTACCAAACCGCGCCGTCAATACGGACTATCGGGCGCGACAAGCCTGTTATCCTTGGGGTACCTTTTCTGTCACATTCGGAACCTATTAAATGTTCTCGAAGGTTCGCTTGGACCAACTTTCGTTCCTGCATTCCTTGCTGTTCGGAATACAGTCAGATGAGCTTTTGCCCATGCACTCAACTCTAGATTTCCACCCTAGATGAGCTCATCTTTGTGCCCTATAGATATATTTTCTACAGGGTGCCGCCCCAGCCAAACTGCCCACATGCCGCTGTCCTCTCTTGCGAGAGTTAGTGGTTCCTTAAACGATGAGTGGTATTACACTTTTGCTCAATCACTCCCGAAAGAATGATATCGACGCTCCCACTTATTCTATGCATTATCCAAAGAATCACAACAACAAGCTGCAGTAAAGGTCCACAAGGTCTTAGCTTCCCACTAGGTGTCACCGGCATTTTCACCGGTCAGTGATTTCAGAAGGTTCTAATTAGGGACAGTGACCACCTCGTTAAACCATTCATGCAAGTCGCCATTCAGACGACAAGGTATTACGCTACCTTAAGCAAATTGTTACTTTCATTTTTCAGTTTAATGAAAAATTACTAACCATAATGTAAAATTATGGCGGACAAACATTTCTGTTTGCCTCCTTACATCTCTGCAAGGATCGGACTATATCATCACAACTTTGCAATTTAGTTTTATCTGAGTTGTGTTTGGCGTATAGTCTCTGAGGAGTCTAAAGAATTTAATACGTCTTCTATTTTATACCTTCTTTGTTTTCCTTCTCCATTCATTGTAAATACTTTTTTTAACAACCTTTTAAATTCTTGTTTATCTGCATGTTTATGTTGATCTAATGATTCAACAACTTCTGCAAATATTTCAAAATCTTTATTTTTAGTTATTAAATTATATTTTCTGAAGAAAGGAATTACCTTATCTACAAGTTCTCTTCTGCTTTGCACAATAAATTGCATTGTATCTTTTTGTCCATATTTTTTAATAACAATTCCACAATTCAATAATTTTTGAAATTCATAAAGAATTTCTTTATGTTTTGCGTGTTGTGTTACATGAAATATTGGATCGAGAACCCATCTTACTTTTGCAGATTTCTGATTTTTTAAAGCAATGCAGAAGCATCCCTCTCCATCAGCAAATCCTGTAAGATAATAAATCAATTGTTCTTGATTCATGACCATAGATAGAAGGTCAAATATTTAAATCTTTAGTTTCCTGCGGATTGTCCTTATCATTTAGATTTTTACTATCGATAAATTAACTTTATTAATTAGTACTAAATGCTTAACAGGAGTTTCCCGCATATAGCCAAATTTAATTACCCCCTAAATTGAGGGTCATAGTTACCCCCGCCGTTTAATGGGCATTAGCTCCCTTGAAAAGGAGTTTCAGACACCACCACTGGACAGGTCTCACCGATTATACAAGTCCTTTCGGATTAGCAATCGGCTACGTTTTTGGTAAACAGTCGGGCAGTCCTTGTCACTGCGATCTACGTACGCACTTAACATTATCAAGAACGTATATAGACACCCCTTATACCGAAGATACGGGGCTAATATGCCGAATTCCCTTAATTAGATTATCCCTTTCAGGCCTTAGCCTATTTAGCTAGAGCACCTGTGTTGGTTCTTGGTACAGCTAATTTATTTCTATTTGAAAAACTTTTCACTGACTCCTGGATTCAATAGTTTTCGTCAGTATATTCTTCTACTTCTTATCATTATGATCCATAGATTTGTATACTGAAGCCACTTCCGCGACTCTACCTATCCGAAAGCAATTTCTCAACATAGCGAAATAAATAAGTTCAGGAATATTAACCTGATGTCCATCGACGTATTCAGTTAAGATACATCTAAGGTACTGACTAACCCTTAGTTAACAAATAGTGCTAAGGAAACCGTGCTCTTGCGGCCTTTTCCATTCTCAGGAAAATTTGATCCTACTCCAGCCAGGATTTTCATTACTACTCGCTCCACACACTCTCTCGAGAATGCTTCTGCGCAAACAGTACGCCGGCCTACCAGAACACTCATCTGAGTGCCTCTAAAGTATCGGTAATATGCTTAGCCCCGTCCATTTTCAGGGCCGAAAACCTCGATAGGTGAGCTGTTACGCTTTCTTTAAAGGATGGCTGCTTCTGAGCCTACCTCCCTAGTGTCTCAGGTTTAAGACTCCTTTTGATACACTTAGCATACATTTTGGGACCTTAACTTTAGTCTCCCTTGTTCGGGTCTCGGAACAGGACCTTACGCCCTGCCCCCGTTTCTTATTTTATGCAGATCACAAATTCTGAGTTGGAAAGGATTCCGTAACCATTAGGTCCTGCAAATCCCATCCGTGACTTTACCTCGTGAACTAGCAAAATAAGACTATACTGAGGCATATTTCGACCGGAACCAGCCATCGCCAGATTAGAGTGGCTTTTCACCCCTAATCACAAGTCATCCAAGTGCATGCACACAACAACGGTTCAGGCCTCCATCTCTATTTCTAAAGACTTCGCCTTGCTCATGATTAGATCATCTGGCTTCGGGTCTACCTCCCGTGACTCACGCGTTTTCACACTTGCTTTCGCTATGACTTCCATATGTTAGTCTCGCCACAGAACATAACTCCCTGGCCCATTTTTCGAAACGTACGTTACAACACCGTAATGCCGTAACAAACTGTGACTGTTAGATTTCAAGTCTTTTAACTCTCTGTTACAAGTACTTTTCAGCTTTCCCTCGCGGTACTAGTGCGCTATCGGACTTGAGTTTATGTTTAGGGTTAGCAGTTAATCCTGCCATATTCATGCATCCAATCCAGGATACACTACTCTTTCGAAGAATCATCTGCCTAATTAATCTACGGGACTATCACCCTTTACAGTATCACGTTCCAGTGAACTTCAATTAATTAGGTACGGACTACATCTTCACCACATCTCTGCCTTCCTTTCGAAAGGAGATTCAGTTTGCCCTTTGCCCTTTTCGCTCGCTGTTACTGGGGGCATCATTAATTTATTTTCTTTTCCTGCAGGTACTAAGATGTTTCAATTCCCTGCGTATGCTTTCCTCTCGGAATTACGATGTAATGTTCTCACATTAGGAAATTCCTGGTTCAAAGCTCGCATGCAGCTCGCCAGGACTTTTCGCAGCTTGCCACGTCCTTCATCGCAACTCAAGCCAAGCTATCCGTCTAACAGCTTAATAAAACATGGTTCCAGATTATAAAATCTGGAGTTGGTTTTAGGATCTTTGATTATATTTTTTATAATCGCCTCGCTAAATAGAAACCATTACTATACATGTTTAAAACATGCTAGTGGGTTTTTTGTTGCTCTCCTCGTCTCATTGACAATAAAGTCTCAACTCCCCCCTTTACTTTTTAGATAAAGAGGTTCATCATTATCAAAAATATAATCAGAAATCAATCAAACATAATTCTAAATATTTTAGCTACGTTGATTAAATATTCGCTGATTACCATTTGATATTAGCTTGAGAAAATATAGCTTTATAAATCTTTCGAGGTATTTTTATGTAATTTTTAGTTATTGGCGACGAGTTTTTTGATTAATAAATCAAAATCTTTTTCCTTTTCCCATTCCTTTTGAATAAACTTTCTTAACTTTTGATGTTTTGGATACCCTAAATCTTTGGATTTGAGTAAATCACCAAACTCAGTGTTTAATAAAACTGTCAGAGCTTCTTTAATGTCATGAAACTGCTCTTTTGATATTTTTTCCAAAAGTTTTTTTTCATAATAATAATGAAATTGCAGATGCATTAACTCATGAGCTGCTGTTAATATTACCATATCTTCAGACCAGGATATATTTGTCATAAACCAGTTTTCCTGAGGATTGTAAGGGCATCTTCCAAGAGTTGTTATATAACATGTAAATTTATCTGTATATATTTCATGCTTTGTAATTTTTTCTAGTTTATCAAAATATTTTTTCTCAACCTTTTTCCAGTTGTTTCTAATAATTTTTATTTTTTTATTTATCTCTCTAGAATTATAAAA